>ERZ1026880.530-NODE-530-length-19196-cov-3.206050_pt1 | contig 19196 bp, 12 predicted proteins | sample MGYA00380170_ERZ1026880 | MGnify/ENA primary metagenome ERZ1026880 (study PRJEB33269, sample SAMEA4719806) | human gut metagenome | biome: human-associated habitat; feature: organic feature; material: feces | place: Cameroon | collected 2013-10 ...
CGAGATCTAGTACGGTCTCGTGGGCTCGGAGATGTGTATAAGAGACAGGTGTATGGCCTGCTGTGCTTGGTCTGTCCTTCCGCGCTGCCCACCAGCTGCGCAAAGCCCGCTCCGGGCTTCTCCGTGTCTGCCAGGGAGACGGTCCAGATCAGGTCCCCGTCAGCCTCTTCAAGCGGCACGTTGTAAGGCCGTTTGTCGCCCCGCCGCAGGTAGTGCAGCGCCCACTTGAAGTCCGAATCCGGATTTTCAAAATAGACCTGGGTAACGTTCTCGTCGCCCTCGTAAAAAATATCAATATTTCCGTTTGCATCCGGTTTCACCGGAATGATCATAGTCCCACCTCCATTCTCCCCTCTATCTTACCCTACTTTCAGCCGTTCCTCTAACCCAAAACCCCGGGTTTCCCCGGGGTTTTCGTTTACCTCCAGGGCAGCTTCCGCAGCACGCTCTTTCTCGCCTTGGGGTATTCCGCCTGGAAAAGGATATCCTTCTGCGCGTCGCTGATGGGCATCGAATCAATGTACTCAATAACCTGTTCCTGCTTCGTGATATCCGTTTTCCCGTCTCCGTCTTCGTCAATGCTGGACAGCTTCGAAACAGCCCGGATATAGCTGTCGTAGGTGTCCGCGGAGATTCCCGCCGGGTGGATGGTTTCAGCGTAGTCCAGATATCTCGCATTGCTCCAGCTGATTTCGTCCCCCAGCTCCAGCTCCGTATCCCACTGCAGAATCAGATCGTCCAGCTCCTCATCCTCGGCAATGTCCGCCGCGGTAAGCACCTTCCGCACCTGTGCCTCCGTCAGCTCTCCGGCGGCGTAGCCGTCCTTGGCGTCGCTCTTGACATTGCTCTGGAAGGTCTTCAGCGCGTCCGTTTCCGCCTCCTGTCGGGTCAGCTTCCCGTCCGCCTCCTGATTCCGGTCCGCCTGATAGCGGATCAGCTCCTTTTGCACGTCCCCGGCATATCCCAGACCGTTGGCGGCGGCGTTGACGTATTCGGAATAATCGTACAGCTTTTCCGGAGGGCTTTCCTTGCCGCTCTGGGTCTTCTCCTTCATGCTGTTGGCCTTCTGGTTTATGGCCTTGATTACCTGATCCTGGGTGTAGTGCCCCTCGGCCACGATTTCCCGGATGATGGCCACCCGCTTTGGCGTGTTCCCGTCGATGGCGTACTGTGCCGCCGTCTTGATTCTGGGGTCATTCTCCCGCAGACCCTTTAAGAGGGCGCTTTCGTACTTCTTCTCGTCCCCGAACTGGGCCTTCAGCCGTCTGGCAAGCACATCCTTTCCCTGGGTGATGGCCTTGTACAGCTGGTCGCTGCTGCTCTCGTCCGCCTTCCAGCTGAGGATCGGGAAGTTCTTCCGGGCGCTGTCCTTCATGGCCTTCAGCACGGTGTCGGCGTTCATCTCCGCCCCGTTGCTGGGGTTTCTCGCCGTATTGATAACCGCCTCCACGTCCCGCACAACGTTCTTCAGCGGCAGGCCCATAACCGTTCCCACCATCCATGCGTTGTCCAGCCATGCGGTACGCACCTTCTTTTCCCATTCCTTCTTCTTCTCATCGCTCCACTCATCGTCATACTTTCCGTACAGTGTCGTGATTTTCTTCAGCGCCGTTATCAGGTCAGAGGCAAGACTCATGTCCGTCCGCTCGATGCTGTAGCCCAGAAGCAGGTTGTTGATGTCCGACAGAACCGGGATGTAGGTCAGCGGATTGAGGGAATCCACGGTCTCCCCCGCAAGACTTGCCATGTATTTCTCCCAGTAGGTCTTGTCGTCGTCGTCATCTCTGGCCGCGTATACCACCGATGCCAGCGCCGCGTTCAGCACCGTCGCCACGGCCACACTGCTCATAACCTTCCCTGCCATACGCTTGTCGCCTCCGGCGAACTTCCGCACCGCGTCCTCCACCATGTTGGCCGTTGTGGTAGGCTCCGCCATGAAGGCCGTGGCCATGCTCATAAGCCCGCTCTTGGCGCGCATATTGGCGCTTCTGGAGAATACGGAATCATATACCTGTGTCCGCGTAATGGTGTCCGTGAACAGCTCTCCGGCCTTTTGCAGAAGGGCCTCGCCCTTCAGTCCCGGGTTCTGGGCCGCCGTCTTCCGCTTCGCCTCCCAGATGCCGCACCAGGTCACCTGATCCGCCATCTCCGGCAGCCAGCCGGAATACTTGTCCACCTTGTCCTTGAACTTTCCCCAGGCATTCACACTGTGCCGCCCGATGATGTATTCCAGAGTACTCTGCCCCATGTCCACATCGAACCGGCCCATTTCCTTCAGGCCTGCCACAGCGGCATATTTTTTCAGCTGCTCCCAGGTGTTTTGAATACCCCCGGCGCTCTCCACCTTGCTGCCCATAAAATAGTTGGCTTCAATGTATGCCAGAGCCCGCCCCACGGCGCTTGGCTGCTGAATGGCTACGGAAAGGGAGGCGCTTACCGCCGCTTTCTTAAATCCGCTCAGCATGGCCTTGCTCACCGTCTCTCTGGGGTCGGCCCGCAATCCGCCGTTCAGGTCCTTCAGGAACTGGTCAATGTAGGTAACGGCCCCCTTGCCCGCCGTCTGCTGGATCATCTGCCTGACGCCCATGGTCCGCTTTCCGTCCGTGTCGCCCTTCTGCGTCCAGTTGTATACCCTGTAGAAGTCCTCCATGGGCAGCGTGAAGGCGTGGTACATGCTCATGTCATTCACATGCTGCGCCCAGGTCTCCGTCAGACTGGCCAGCTCAATGGCGTTGTTGGCGTGCTGGGTCAGGGCCTTGGTAAAGCCCTTGTTCTTCTGCTTGTTGCCGGTCCGCTCCTGCTGTTCCCTTATGCGCTCGGAGAATACCCCGCTGGATTTCAGCGGCCAGTAGGTCTCCTCGCCGAACTTCTTGATGCCGTACAGCGCCATGTTCACCTCGTCACCCTTGGCGCCCATGACCTTGGCAAGATACTGCTGCATTTCAAAAGCAAACTGTCGTTGCTCCTTCGTCAGGCTGTTCACAATGGCGTCAATGGTCTCGTTCGTCAGCGTGTAGGCGTTGGCGTCGTCATAGGTCACCTCCATAGTCACCCCCAGAGGTCCCCGCTGCTGCCGCTTCGTGTTCTCCGCCAGCACAATGCCGCCTTTCGTCAGGTGGTCCCGGGCCTGGGGCCGCAGGCTGTAGGCGTACAAACTCATGCGTTCGTCCAGGCTCAGCTGGAACTTCTGCCCGTTGGATGCCTCAAATTCCTGCAATTCGTTCAGGTCCCACTTGTCAAAACCGTTCTTCTCCGCGTCCCCCAGGAAGAACTCTCTGGCGCTGTTCACATCCCGGTAGAAGGTGTCCTCGCCGTTCCGGAGATTCCTGTACAGCTCGTTCATGACGCTGCTGCCGATACGCTCAAAGGCATATACCGGCTTTTCGTTGTTCCAGAAGAATTGATCGATCTTCTTTCCCATAGCCGTCTGGGTGGGCTTCTTCCTGTTCTTCAGGCTCAGCTCCACGGTCGCCCGCTTCACCATCTCGTCAATTCTGGCATTCTGTCCCGCCACAAACGCCTTGTTGGCATTCCTTATGGTGGTCAGCAGCGCCGTATAGGTGTCCCGCACCGCCTTCAGCTGTTTCAGTGACAGATCCTTGTAGGCCGTGTTCCCAATGGTCTCTTTCGCGTCCTCAATCAACGCCTCAATGTTTTCGTCATACAGCCCGCCGTCCTGTCCTTCCAACTTGGCATACTGCTCCTGCAAGGATGTCAGCGCCGCCTTCATGCTGATGTCCCTGCCCGTCAGGTTGCCGATCTTCCGATTCAGGTCTGCGATTTTCTCGGCGTTGGCCTCTGGGTTCTGCTCCAGCGTCCGCAGCTGTTCCGCGTACCTTGCCAGCCGGTCCGCGTTCTGCCCCGCCTTGCTGTCCAGGATCACCCCGTTGATGACCTTCATGGCCATGGCAACGCTGCTCTGCAATTCCTGGGGCACATGGGCCGTATTGGTGGGCTTCAGCAGCAACCGGTTCAGGGTGTCCACTGTGTTCTGCAGCTTGTGCCGCTCCTCGGTCCTGTGCCGGCTTTCCACCTTTTCGTGGGCCTTCTGGGTGTTCTGCTCCCGCAGCTCCTGCATCTGCTTCTCATAGCTCCGCTTGATGTCGGCCCGCTCGGTCTCCCACAGCCCCTTCTGGGCCTTCTGGATAACCTCCTGCTGGTACTTCAGCGCCTCCACCGCCGCCTGGCCCCGCTTCCGCTCGGCCTCCAGGTCGTACTTATGGCTCTGCTCCATGGCCTTTGCCTCGGCGTCCCAGTTTCTGCGCAGCTCCTTCATTTCCTGCTGGTGCTGCTTTTTCAGGTCCTCCATCTGCTGTTTCAGCGTGTCGGAAACGCTCTCGATGGGCTTTGCGTCCAGGAATCCCATGAGGATCTTCTGGGTCAGGTCCGCCTTTGTCTCTGCCTTGTAGTACTGGAATTCCGTCTCGCTGTCGGCCTCGGCATTGGTCGCCCAGGAAACAACGTTCGCAATCCCATCCGGCATATCCGCCGCCGCGGTCTCGGCGTCGAACCGGTCCGGGAACTGCGCCGCTGCCTCCTGCCACAGCTGGTCCAGGCTGGTGGTGGAATTCTGGTCAATGATGATGCTTCCGCGGATGGCCTTCTTGAATTCGCTCAGGCTGCCGTAGGTGTACTCCGCGTCGCCGATCTGGCTGTCCGTCAGGCTCACCCGCCGCTTTTTCAGGAAGTCCAGCACCTCCTGGGCGTAGCCGTCCCGCTCTGCCTGATGGTGCTCCAGCGCCCAGTCAGCCAGCTCTCCGGCCCGCTTCTGCATTTCGCTGTAGTCCATGTTCTCGGTCTGCAGCGCCCGGTAGAAGTCGTTCAGCTTCTTCCCGAACTCCGTACCCTTGGCGTTCACGCTTTCCAGAATTCCCTTGGCAATGCCGTTCACGGATTCCCGGTCCAGCAGATTCCGGCTGTTTCCCCGCTTCTGAATCTGCACCACCTGCCGCAGGTACTCCGCCTCCGCTTTCAGCTCCTCATTCTTCCGCGCCAGCCGCTCCACCTGGCTCTCCTGCGTGTTCCGGCTGGAGTAGCGGATGTCCTCGTTCCCCGTATCAAACCTCCGGCTCAGAGGAATCACGTTGCCGCTGTCGTCGTAGGTCACAACGTCCGCAGACTTCACCTGATTGGATTTCCGCACTACATAGCTCAATCCACGGCGCACAGGCTTTCCGTTTACCATATCTCCGCCTTCATCCAGAACAATACTGTCATAGGGAAGGTCGTTTTCATCGATATAGTCCGCAATGTCATAGCCGTCTGTCCAGTCTGGCAACCCATTTTCCAGAAGTTCTCCCATGCCGTACTCCATTCGGGCATCTTCAAAAATGTCCCGCACAGAATCAATTCTGGTGTCAAATGGGTTATCCATCTTCACATAGGTAGTATAAAGCGATTTCTCGTTGTTCCGGTCTGTATACCGTTTTGCGTAGTCCCGGTTCTCCGTAAAATACTGCCAGTCCCTGAATACGGTAAATCCGCCGCCTTTTTTTGACCCGTGATAGAAAAGCTGGGTGTATCCGGCGTCTTTTGCGGCCTGCTTCACCATCTGTTGCAGCACCTCCCGGTTCCCCTCCGGGTCTTTCGCCAGCTCCATATACTCCGCATCCCGCACATTCCGGGACGAATACCGCTCCCCTGTATACCCCACAACATCAGAAAATTTTTCTCCGTAGAGGTTGACATTCTGCTTGTTGTATGTTATATTCCCGATGAAACCACTTTGAAGCAGTTCGATAGGCATTTGGAAGCCTATTGTCCGAAGCAACGAAGTGGTTCTTTTTTTGTCCGCGTACAGCACAAAGCTGTTTTCCAAAAAGGCTACTCCGTTGGTTTTCGTGTAGGCGCTCGTCACCTTCTGCATATCATTCAGGACAAAATGGTTTTCGGAAGGCCGCAGGTCAAATACAGTCAGCACCGGCATTCCGTTCTGCCCCTTTACGGAGCCAAACAGCACCATTCTGGTGTTTTGCCGTCCGCCTCTGCCCACATTCCGGCTTTTCAGAATCAGCGTCGGATCATTCAGGATTTGCGGAATCTGCTTGATTTCATTCAGCGTGATTTCCGGGTGCTCCTGCAAAATCTTCTGAATTTTGTCCCCGTTCATGTAAATGTCGCTTTCGATGGCTCCCAGGCCTTGCAAAACCTCGCCTGTGCTGCCCAGCTCAAAGCGAACGCCGCTTTCCATGCCGTCCCGGTTCCATTGGTCGATTTCCTGCGCAAACCTTGCCGCGTCCGCCTGATACTGCCGCACAGAAAACCTCTCGCCCGCCCGGGCGTTATTTTTTTGCCCGTCCTGCAACTGGTAGTTCTCCCCAGCCTCCACAACCGCCTCGGCCCAGGCCTGGGCAACCTTCTCGTTATCGGAAATCGCCCGCTTCATAACCCGCCCGATGTCGCTGTCGGGGTCAACCCCCTTGTAGGCGTTTCTCAGCTTTTCCACAAGTCCTGTGAAGAAGTCCTTGATCTTCTCCCACAGCGTCCGGTCCTGCTTGTACAGCTCCTGAGAAACCCGCTGAGCCGCGTCCGTGTCGGTCAGTATCGTCTCGCTCATTTCGGCGATTGTCTCGTCATAGGCAAGCTCCTGAAGTTCTTCAGCCGTCAGGCCCCGGTTCTCCTCCAGCGCCGATTGCTTCGCCAACTGCCGGTCCAGCAGACTGTCGTAGGAAATGCCCTTGCTCTCCGCCGCCTCGATCAGAATGTCCGCGTAGGTCTGGTACTTGGCCGGAGAAAAGTCCTTGATAAAATGCGTCGTCTCATGGGCCAGCGCGTAGGCAACCGTGCCCTGCCCGTTGTCCCCGGCGTTCAGGTCAATGTGGATTGTCCCGTCAGAGCTGCGATAGATGCCGTTGGGCGCGCCGTTCTGCCGCTCGCTCTCCGTGCTGGCATAGACCTCAATGTGCAGCCCGGCCTCCGCCAGCACCTTTGCCGCAGCCACACCGGTCTTCTGCTGATCGTTCAGATTCTGGATGCCCTTGGCACTGTCCTTGAAGGTCAGCCCCTTCTTGTCCGTCATCAGTGTCCCGCTGTCCACCTTCGCCGCCCGTTCCGCGGTCTTCGCGGCACGCCGGTCTCTTCCGGCCTCCCAGGCCTGCCGCCTCACGTCCCCCGGCAGCTTCGCCGCGGCGCTGTAGTCCTGAATGCCGTTGTAGGTCACCCCGGAAAACCCCTTCAGATAGGCGTTCTGCAAGGCCGTGGCGTAGGATTTCGCGCTCATGCCGCTCGCCGTTCTGGCGGCGTACAGACTGTTGGCCTGATCCGCCGTGATGTTCATCCGGCTCACAACGGAAGCAAGCTCTGCGTCCTCGGCGGTTCCGAAGGAAACGTTGTCCGCCTCCACCGTCTGCCCATCGTCCGTGTTCAGCCACATCTTCCCATTCTCGATTTTCGCCACCGGGTCTTCTGCCCTGATGTTCACCGGGTCGCTGGAATCCTTCAGATACGCCTGGGTGTCCCCCTCCTGGTTGTACTCGTAGGCGGTCTCCCCCCTGGTCGGCTCAAATCCCAGCACACTGCTCTGCACGTCCAACGCCGTCTGGATGGCGCTGGCCGCCCGTGCCTTGGCGTTCTCCTGCAGGGTCTGCTTCCCGCCGATGCCCTCCAGAATCTCCCGCGTCATCTGGTTGCCCCAGCGCCGCATGGCGGCACTGTCTCCGGGAATCGTAGTGCCGTCGTAAGCCCTTGTCAGCACGTTCAGCGCCCGCTTCTTGTCCTGAATATCCCGCCGCTCGGAAAGGTATTTTTCCGCCGCATTCCGGAACTCTGTTGTCTCCGCCTTATTGGCCTCTCGTCCTGCCTGCTTTGCAATCTGGCTTGCAACCTTTCCCATGCGGTATTTGTTGCCAATGGATTCATCGCCCGTGCTGGCCTTTTGCGCCACCTCCTGGGCCGCCTTGGAGAGCTTGGTGCTCTTTTTCTGGTCCTGAAGTGCGTTCGCCTGCTCCTGCAAATCCACATACCGTCCGTTCTTCGTCAGGGTATCACCGACAGAGTAGTTTCCTATGGTATTGCTTGCTTTTCTCACCGTATCGGTTGCAAGCTGTCCTCCAGCCGCCATAGCGCCCGCGGAAATGGCGCCGCCATATCCTGCCCAGAGAATATCCACGGCGTTGTCCTTCCATACCTGCTGCCTGGCTTTCTCCTCGGTCATGCCCTGGGCCATATATTCCCGCACCGCCATGGAGTTTTCGCTGTTCTTGCCCATGTTGATGGCGTCCAGAATGATGTTGCCCATCTCCGTGAACATCTCTTCAGAACCTTCCACGCCCATCTGAATGGCAAGTTTCTTCACAAACTCCCCGGCAGTCTTGGCAGGGTTATCCAGAATATTCGTAAAAAACACTTCCATGGAAACGTCCTCAAACAGCGCTTCCAGGATGCCGGAGCCAATGGAGCCGATTGCAATCTGCGTCGGTGTCGCGCCCTTCAGTTCAAGCTCCTGCGCTCTCTGGGCAAAGGCTCCCATGCCCATGACGGTGGTATATCCGCCCACATGGAAATTAAACGGCCCCGCGGGGAGTGCCAATCCCTGCCCGAAGGTCATAGCCCCCGCCATGCTGTCCACGCCGGACATCAGTGCCTGGAATGTCTGGTTTGCCAGGTTTCCGGCCTTCGCCGCGAACTGCTCCCCGAATTTGTCCGCCAGTTTGCTTTCCGTCCAGTCTCCGATATCCTGTCCAACGCTGCCCCGGATGTAAGAGGCGTACCGCTGGAAGAACTGCATGGAGCTGTAGGGGTTCGTCCGTCCCGTGACCATATCCGTGGTCTTTCCCAGCGCCGCCGGAATGGCCCCCACAAGGTTTGCGCCAACGCTCACCGCGGTCAGCCCGGCTTTCTCCCAGCTGTTTGCGTTCTCAATGGACTGTACTGTCTTCAACTCATTCCGCCGGGAAAGCTCAATGTACATATCGTCCAGGTACTGGTTGGCGGCCTCCTGTCCCCGTTGTCCCTTGATATAGTAGTAGGTCTCTATCTCGTTGTCCGTCAGGAGGTCCCAGTACCCGTCATTCCCCGCCATGACGATGTTATTCAGCTGTACGTTGGAACTGCTCACGGCATCCTGTTTCTGCTCCGGTGTCAGGCTCCGCCACAGGCCCAGCCGGTCCTCCGCCGTAGGCTCTGTGTCTCTGGTATACTGGATCGTTCCGGGAACATAGTCCGCCCGCTGTGCCTGGGCATCCTGCGCCGCCTGTTCCTCATTCTTCTTGTTCTCCCAGTCTACAATACTTTCATATCCTGGCCCCGTATAGCTAGTGTCCGTCCCCTTGGCCGCCGCAGCGTCCCCGGCATACTGGTCGATCTTCCCCCAGGTAGCGTTGTAGGCATCCATTCGGTTCCTTGCCCCAAGGAGGCTGTTCTCCGCATCGGTCATTCGCTTTTTTGCAGCCTGCCATTTTTCGGTGAGGTCCTTGTCATATTCGTCAATGGTGAAACTCCTGTAGCGGTCATCCATAGCCCGCCACTCGGAATCAACCTGTTCAAATTCCTTCTTCGCTGCCGTATACTCCGCCAGCGCCCGCTGGGATTCCTGCGCATCCTTCTGGCTCTGCTGTTTCCGGATATCCCGTGCCTCACTGTCGCTCAGCCCCCAACTCTCAGGGGAATAGCCCACGCCAAAATTCTCATACCCGCTTCTCTGCCGGTCATAGTCGTCACTGTCCCGGAATTTGGAATAGTACCCGTTTAGCTCCTGCATTTGCTTGTTATAGCCCAGAAGCATATTCCGGTAGTCCGTCATGCCGCTTTTGTCGCCCTCATAGGCATCGTATTCCCGCAGCAACGCATTGATTTCCAGGCCGTTCCCGCCGGTTACGTCCGCACTCCAACCGCCGTTTCGGCTTGCGTTGGCGCTGTCCACCCTTTGCAGCACATCCCATACTCTCTGATTGTAGTCCTGGGCAGGAGAGACCGCCTGTGTCCCGCCCTGCTTCTTGCTCATGAACTGCTGGTATGTGCTCATCAGGCCGCTGCCGGAATTCTTCTGGGTTTGCTGCTTCTGCGGTTCGCTCTGGCCGCCCTGGTTTCCCTGGGCGTTTTTCTCTTTGAACTTCTGATATGTCGAAAGCAGTGCCATATTGTCCTCTCCTTATCACTTGCCGGAACTGGCGTGCATATATTTTGTGCTCCATTTGCGGATGTCCGCCGCCGTCGCGCCGTTCTGCTTGGCCTCCTGGGCAAAGTAGTACAGTTCCTTCTGCGTTGCTCCGTTTCTGGCCATATCCGCATACTGCTCTTCCAGTGTCTTCGGACCGCCTGTGCCGCCGGAGGAACCGCCGGAGCCTCTTCCTCTTCCGCCTCCACCGCTGCTCGGTGCCGCCGCCATCGGCGCATAGCTGGGCACATACGCCGGATGCAGCTTGTCCCACTGGTCCCGGGTCATACCCGCCCCCCGCAGCTCGTCATCCGTGGGAGTGTAGCCCTTCGCCGCCAGCTCCGCCAGCCTTGCATACATGGTGTTGCTGATGCTCATAGCCTGGCTCAGTTCTGTGTCGGCCCGCCCGGAAAGGTAGCTCCTGTCCGTATTCCACTGGTTCACCTGGTCAGCCCAGCGGCTATAATCCGTGGAATCCGCATCCTTGTACAGGCTGTATTTCTCCTTCTCCGCCGCCGCGTCCCGGTCGTACTTGTCCAGCGCCAGCTGATACAGTTCCGGGATTTTGTCCGTCAGCCCCTGCATATACTGCCCATAGGCCTGCTGCCCCACGTTCTGGGCGTAGGTGTTTCCGTAGCCACCGGTCAGCGCCGCCGCCTGTCCCATGGTGTCCCGCATGGCTTGCTTGCCCATCTGGGTATATCTGTCCTTGTACTGCTGATAAAGCGCATCCTCGTTTACGTTGTATGCAAAGGGCTTCCGGCTGGCAATGTTTTTCATTGTCTCCTCGATCTGCCCTTGATATTTGCTCTGGTATTCTCCAGGCTTTGTGCTCAGGTGATTGTCCAAGGCCGCTTGACTCTGCTGTAGCCTGTCCAGATAGCTGCTGTCGTACAGCTCCTTCTTCTTTGTGGTATCTGCCATGTGTTCCCCTCCTTAGTCAAAAGGCCGCAGCTTTCGCCGCGGCCCTGTTCCCTTATTCGCTCACATCTTCGGTGGGCGCATCGGTATCATTCACGCCGTAGATCTCCACCACCAGAGCCGTCAGCTCCTGGTATTCGTCATCCGTCAGGCGGTTCACGGCGTAAAACACGTCCAGCTTCTTCTGGGCCAGCTCTGCGGACTTGTAAAACTTCCGGGTGATCAGGGTTTTCATGCTCTTGTACATATTTTTCTTCCTCCAAAAGTAAAAATTTATGGATACGCTAATCATAGCGTTTATCCCTCCTCAATTGCGGCCAGATCGGAATTGTACACATCCTCCACCATGGCTGCCATGGCATCCACAAGCTCGGCATTCTGGGCCTCCAGCGCGGCGGCGCGCTCCCGCTCATAGGCACGTTGGGCGGCGTCCAGCTCCGCCCAGGGCTTCCAGGGAGTAATCATTTCGCCGGAATACACCGTGCCGTCCGCTGCCGTCCAGGTCTCCCCGGCCGGGACAAAGCGGTAGCCCTCGATATAGGCGGCGCATTTACCGTCAAAAGCGGTTGTCTCCACGGCTGTCATCCCGTCCCCGGCCACGGTGTGGCACTTGAAATCTGTGTTAATATAAATCGTCATACTCGTCACCTCACGTAAGCCACATCTTCGTAACATTTATTGTTACACCATAGCTGGCTACCGCAAAACACTGGATATAACCCGACTCGATTGCGGATATATCAAGCACTGTGTCACTTGTTCCTATACCCGCAGACGCAATCCAGTTAGGTTCATTAGCAGTCAAGTTTTTAATGCCTGTGACGCCAAACTTTCCGAAAGCCCTATCAGCAATGCAATGCAATTTTGTGAATCCTGTAAAATCAATAGCCTTTTGCGTCGATACAATTGGCCTGGAATTCGCAACTTTGAGTGTCAGCGCAGTTCCAATTTCCGTTTGGTTATTTCCGACCCATCCGCCGGTCACTGGCGTATACTGATTCCCGTTGTCAAACAGTTCCCCGTTCCACGCAAATGCAATCTGTACCCACTTGCCGCCCAGATACATATAAGTATCCGCCGCCACCCAGGCACCACCGGTGTACACATCCGTCCGGGCGATAATGCCCAAATACTCCGTCGCCCGCAACCAGATCATCCCTTCGGCAGGCGCTTCCGGCGCAGCCTCTGCAAAGACGTACTTCTTCCCGGCCTTGTCGGATTTTACCCAGAGCATATTCTCCTTCGGCTTCACCGGTTCCGTCAGTCCGGAGACAATGGTCAGTCCGGCGCCCGCACTGCCGTTCCCATACAAAAAGCACTGTCCCATTACCGCATCACCTCGATCTGAATGGGGATCGCCGTCTCCGGCTTGTCCTCGAAGCACGTAAACTGAATGCCGCCCGCCGCAGCCACGCCCCGGCTCACGCAGCCCCAGGCCTCCCGCTGGGCCTGGGCCGTGGTGTTGTCCGCGTCATACACCGGCGTCACATGGGGCATGTCTGTTTCCAGCAGCCCCTCCACCGTCACGGTCTGCGTATACGGCTCGTCTCCGGCCCACTCCGTAGAAATTACAGCCGAAAAAACCGCCCGCTTCTTGTCTACATAGGACTTCGTGGCAGCATCCGCGTCATTCTTCGGAGCCTTCAGGCCCGTCACTCCGTTCCCAGCCATGTCGATGTCTCCCGCCATGCTTCCGCCCTTCCGCAGAAGCGCGTCCACATTCACATTGCCGCTTTCATCCGGCCTTCTGCCGTTTACACTTTTCAAAAATGTGGTATCAACATACCGTTTTCGAACTGCGTCTCCGTCACCGACAGGATCAACAAGACCCGTGACCTTCCGGCCGTCCATGTCAATGTCACCTTCCATGGTGCCGCCCTTCGTAGAAAGAAAGTTCATCTCCCCGATCAGGTCTTCCAGGTCGTCATAGCTGATAATCGCCCCGTCCTTCGTGGCCACATACCCCGGAGGAATAGGACGCTCTACCACCGGGATTTCCAGCCGTCTGTCCGTGGTGATGCCAATTTCCGTGGACATGATCAGCGCGTCCACGATTCCGGCCTTCTGAATCAGCAGATTCGGGATGTAGCATTTGCCGTCCTTGGCAAACACGCCGTAAACCGTCTCCGGGTCTACCCGGAAACAGAAGTCCACCCGGGTCACGTCGTCGCTCACTTCCAGATATTGCTTCGTGTCCCACTGGAAAAGGCTTTCTTTCCCGTCAGGAAGTCTTGCGTACATCCTCTTTCCCTCCGCTCTTGTTGATGATCTCCGCCACACGGAACAGGTAGCTCCACATTTGCCTCAACTGGTCCTCTGTGCTGCCTGTAGGCATAGGCGGCGTTGGAATCTTAATACCCACAAACGTCACTGCCTTTCTCGTAGATTTTGGAAATGCTGTAGATTTGCATGGTTCCGAATCCGGTGATTCGAATCCGGAAGTGGTCACACCGCCGGGGCTTCACCGGCAGAATCTCGCTTTTGATTCGGTTCCCGGTGATGCTGCCGCAGGGCAGCCACTCCCCGTTGGAATCGTATTCGATGGAGAACTGTGCCGTGGCCCCGTCATCCAGTCTCAGCCGCACGGCAAACCGGCTCACATATTTTTGCCCTGCGTCCGAGTACCCGATGATATTGGTCGTCGCGCTCCATTGCACCCGCTTTTCTTTCGGCCCCGCTGCCTTTCCGGTAGCCCCCAGAAATTGCTTGGTGTCTGCGTCCAGAATGTAAAGCTCATCTAAAAGCGTGGCCATAGCCAGGGCGTGGGTGCTGTCCTCCTTCACCCAAATGCCGTTCTTTGTGTCGTATACAAACAGGTTCCATCCAGTCTCCCCGTGCATGGATAGGTAGTATTTTCCCCGCAGGCTCCCGCCTACGGCCTCAGAGAATAGTTCATTCCCCAGGGAGTACCCCGTGTTCTCCGGCAGACTGCCGTCATACACGCATACACCGCTCCTGGACTTGAAATACAGCCTGTCGTTTACCACCTGTAAACTTCTGCTGCACCCTTCCTGCACGCCCTGGCAGGCCGTGTCCTGAATCTGGTGCGCCCCGCCCTCGTCCACATAGACCTTGTGCAGGTGGTTTTCTTTCCAGAAAAGGGGGTACCCAAGATAGGTGATAGCCCCCGTCCACCTGCCGTCCGTGCCCACGCTGGCCCGGTAACTGTCCGTGGAGATTCCGGCGTAGCGCTCCCAGTTCTTGAAGTCACCCAGGGCACAGCAGTAGATTTCGTTGATTGTCTTCCCGTCAACCAGGCCGTACTTGCAGCCCCATATCCGGTTCTGGCACTCGCACACATAGTCCATATCCGGCATTTTCCGCTGCATCCGCAGCTTCCCAGCCGCCACCGTCACCGTCTGGGGTACAAGCCCAATGATCACAACGCTGTCGTCGCTGACCCCGTAAAGGATTTTGCTGCCGTCCAGCTCTTCCTTCCCGGTGCCGGACAGGGCCACACCGTCGTTCTCTGCAAACTGCTTTCCAATGCCGGTGCAGGCGATCTTACAGTAGACGGTTTCCACCGCCACCCAGCTCCCAGTGCTCTCCGCCCAGACCTTCATAGCCTCCTTTTCCCCGGAGGTGTCCAACCAGTATTGCCCGGCCTTTGGGTTCTCCGGAGCAGTGGCGGAGGCCGTGTAGTCATAGGCGGCCCCATCCGCCATGCACAGGCTTATGGTTGCCTCGCTGCCGCTTGTCCAGTCAGCTTCGATCTTCCCGCAGTCCGTATAGTCCTGGGTATTGATATAGGCCTTGTCCGGCAGAATCAGGATGTAAGCACCCATGCTCACCAGCGTCTTCTCGCTGTCCGTCAGGTGTACCCCAGCATCGATCAGATGGTCTGTCAGGTCCTCGCCGCCATAGAACAGGTTCCGATTGTCCACCCATACCAGCTTGTCCTTTGCCATCAGCCCATTGGGCTTTACCAGCACATCCAGCAGCGTCCGCTTTTCCCGGGAAGCCAGCAGGGGATAGTGGTCAGAGGTGAGATTCAGCATATCGGACATGGAGCCGTCTGTCCCTCTCAGATTTCTGTCCAGCCCCGGGAACTGCTGCGTCAGCTCCTCGCTGCGGCTTATTTCCGCCATTGTCGGCAGTCTCATGTCTCCCACCTCCTAAAAGTACCGGATTCTCGTCCCCTTGGGCTTGTGCGTCCGGTTGTACCAGTTCGCAAACGCGTCATACTCCGCCTGGAACATGGCGGCGGAATTGTTGTACTTCCCGAATTCTGCGTTGGCATAGTCGATCTGGCATTCCAGCCAGCTAAGATACATTCTGTCCCAGGGATCGGGAACCATCAGCACGGTTTCCTGATCGTCCAGCCCGTATGGGAGGAATAGAATGTTCTCCCACCCTTCGTGGGTGTCGATGATTTCCGCCTTGATCCTGCCGTCCAGCGCGTTCAGCCATCCCAGCTTATCCGATACGCTGTAGGCGTTGGGCTTCCGGCTGTCCACGGAAGCAATGGCCTCCCGGACCGTCATGTTACACCTCGCCGGGGTGGGATGCCTTGGACACGCTGGATTCGTATTCCAGCGCCTGGGCCAGCATCTCCTCGCTGCGCTGGATGACCTCCGCCACGCCCGCCGGAACATCCACTTCCTGCCCTCTCTTGATCAGGTAGCCCACGCCGTTCAGGCCAACGTACATGTCTTCCTTCTGTTCCCTGCTCAGGGGCAGCCGGATTCTCACATAGCCTTCCTTCACATCGTCTTCCTTGGTTGCCATATATATGCTCCTTTCATGGTCAGGGGCGGTTTCCCGCCCCATGTGTCAAATCAGTTTGCCTTCGCCGTGCTAGAGAAAGCGCCACCGCTCTCGATGCGGATCATGTAGTTCTGCTGCAGGATCTCCGCGGTCTGCATGGCCTTCCAGCCCACGGTGCTGCGCTGGTCCAGGGGGTCAGCCGTACCGGCAGAACCCAGCTGCTTGATGATGGTCTTCAGGCCGCCGCCGGTTACCTCGGTGATGCCATAGGCGTTCTCGCCCAGCACAAGGGTGCAGAACACGGCGGGATTGGTGGAGGTCTTGACAATCAGCGCTTCGCTGCTCTCCACGAACCGCACACCGGCAATTCTGCCGATCTCGCCTTCGTACATATTCTCGGCGTTGGTGTACTTGTTCATCTCCTCCCAGTTGGGGTCAGACATCAGGTCATAGGCCGCGTAGGGATGGATGATTGCCACATAGCTGCCGCTGATCTTGGGCACGTTGTTGGCCTTCAGGGTGGCCACGGCCTTCTTGATTTCGTCCACGGTCAGCTTGCAGGTGGCGTCAACGTCCGCCCGGGAGGTCACGGCGGTGGTGCCGGTAGCGCCTACCTTGGGGCAATACTGCACGTTGGTGCCCGCCTGCAGGATGTTCCGGGTAATGGTGTCCAGGGTCAGACCCGCCTGATTGCCGATGGCCTTGGTGGCCTCCAGCACGTTGTTATCGATGGCGGTCAGGTCCAGCACATCGGACAGCGCCACATAGTCGCCGTACTGATGCACCTCCGCCTCGACGGCGGTTACCGTCAGCTTCCGGCCGTCGGGGGTCACGCCTTCGGTCAGAGGGGTCAGGGCCTTGGGCAGCGCGCCGTACCGCCGGAACTCGATCTTCTTGCCGCCGTTCTTCGGGATAGGCCGCTTCTGGCCGAACTGGCCGTGGATCAGGTTGGGCTTGGCGCTTTCCAGCAGCGTCCGGTCGTAGAAGGTCTTGTTCTCGGCGGACAGGCCGGAATCGGTGGTTACGTTGGTGTTCAGGTCGCCCGCAAACAGCTGCAGGCTGCCCATAAGAATAAGGTTTCTGATGATTTCCATAGTATCTCCTTTCGTTTTAGCCGAAGGAAATACGCTCGCCCCGCATAATGCGGTCCATATAGGCTGTAAATTCGCTTCGGCTCATGTTGCTTACGTCTACTTTCTGGCTTACCGTGGGGCCGTTCCCAACGCCGCTTTCGGTTGGTCTCCGGCTTCCGGATGCCACGCTGGCGGAGAGCTTCTTCTGGGCCTCCGTCGTGGCCTTCTCCATGCCGGCCTGCATGATGTCGTCGTGGTATCTGGCCCAATAGGCGCTCTCCACGTCAACGCCGCTCTGCAGCATGGACACAAACTGCGCGTCTTCCAGACAGCTTTCCAGATCCAGCCCCGGAAATTTCTGCTTTGCCTGCTCTGCCTGGGTTGCCCACCTGGTGTAGGTCTCCCGGGCCGCTGCCTCCCGCTGGTTCAGCTCCTGCTGCCGCTTCAGCATGGCGTTCTCCCGCTCGGCAGTCCGCAGGGCCTTCAGATTCTCCACGGACATTCCCTTGTCCACCGCCTCGGCCTGCCACATCTGCTCGTCATTGTCCAGCGCCGCCATCAGGCCGTCCACGTCCCCGGCGTCCACGCTGTACTTCTGCCCCAGCATCTGCAGCAGCGGCTCTGTCTTGGCCAGCCGTTCCTCGTTGGCCTTGGCTCCCCGCATCCGCGCCTGGATGGTCTTCTGGATTCTCGCATCGTAGTCCGCCTTGTACTTGCCCTTGATCAGCTCATCGAAAGTCGGTTCCGCGGTTGGAGCCTCTGCGGCTGCTGCCTGTGCTCCCGTCTGGCTCCCGGCGTCGGAGCCTCCCTCGCCCGTTCCGGCCCCTGCGCCTTCCGCGAACAGTTGCAGTTCCTTTAGCCGGATGATTTTCCAAAACAACTTCATAGGTTCCTCCTCTGCGGGTTAGGCCCGCGGCTCCATGTCTGCGGGTTAGGCCCGCGAATCCTCGGTTTTATTTTCTCGGCTTTCGCCGTTCCCGATGTAGTAAATTTTGATGTTCTGGGGGTAGTTCCCGGCCAGCATTTCCATACCCCGCCGGATGACACCCCACTGCGCCCGGGCAACCTCCATGTTTACCGGCTGAATCCGTACAGTGGCTTTCCCGGGCATCAGCTCCACCGTGGGCGAAGCTTCCAGCCCATAGTCATTGTCCAAATCCATGGCCAGCTGTGCCGCCGTGTAGGTCAGCGCCGTGGCTGCTGCGCAGATCAGGTCCCTGCCGTATTCCGCACTGTTTGCGTGGCCGTACATATCCAGCCACAGCGCCCCGCCCATATCTCCAAAAGTCACGCGAATCATGCCGCCACCTCCCGATTAGCCCGGAGCCGTGGAGTTGGCCACCCGCTCCCGCGCGTTTTTCGTAATGCTGCTCTCTCCGCCGGAGCTTTCCGTGCTTCCGCCTCCCGCGGGCGCTTCCGCCGTATCCTGCACCGGCCCCATAGCCGCCATCATGGCCGCCTGCTGCATTTGATACATCATCTGGTTCTGCTGTATCCGCTGCACGACCTGGGTCTTCCGGTCAAAGTCCATCATGTCCAGGCAGGCCAGCGCCTGATCCGCCAACTGCGGATTGAAGAACCCCGCCGAATAGAAGTTCATGGCCATCTCGTTCTGGCTCAGCCGGGAGTATGGGCTTGCCTTTTCGGAGGAAACGCTGATGTCAAACACCGGCAGCCGATACCCCATGTCCACGCCAAATGCCGCCCCCTGCTGCTGGGGCTGAAGCCCCGCGTTGCTGTATGCCACATACTCCGCCTCCCCCTGGGGCCCGGTGATCCGGAACTGCCGGGGCAAATCGTAAAACTGCCGGATCAGCTCGATGACCATCAGACACACCTTGCGGAATACCCTGTGGCTGGACTTGTTGCTGTCCCGGCTCAGCTTGCTCCCCGCCTCCTGCATGGCCGCAATGGCGGAAGCCGCCGTCACGCCGGTGGAGGTGCCGCCGGTGGAGATGTCCCGGTTGCCCGTAACCTCCTTCAGCTCGTCAATTTTGTTGTTTAGCACCGTCACATAGATGCCGTTCAGCACCTTCCCGTTCACGGGCTTGATGCTGTCTTCCCCCAGATTCCCGTCCACATGGATGAAGTCGTTGCGCATATCCGCGTACTCTGCCTCGTTCACGCTGCCGTCATTCCGGATGAAGTGTCTCGGTCGTGCGTTGGCCAGCATATTCTGCAATACGGCCTGATTCCCCCGGTCGATGTACTCCTGGGCGCTCTTGCCCACATCGATGTACCCAAACCCGCAGGGACTGCCCGCCACCCGGAACAGGGAATCGATGTGGAAGGGATACAGTCCATGGTCGTACCATCCTCTTTCCGCGTATTCCGGCTCGTTTTCCGAGGCGAACAGCACCGTGTCCCCGGTAAACTTGCAGTAGTGCAGCACGGTCTTCCCG
>ERZ1026880.533-NODE-533-length-19140-cov-3.539376_pt1 | contig 19140 bp, 14 predicted proteins | sample MGYA00380170_ERZ1026880 | MGnify/ENA primary metagenome ERZ1026880 (study PRJEB33269, sample SAMEA4719806) | human gut metagenome | biome: human-associated habitat; feature: organic feature; material: feces | place: Cameroon | collected 2013-10 ...
GATCAGGTCAACCCGGTCGACACCATCTGCATCATGGCCGCCAGCGCCGCGCTGACCGTCGGCGGCGTACCCTTCGAGGGTCCGCTCGCTTGCGTGCGCATCGGCCGCGACCGCGACACCGGCGAGTTCATCGTCAACCCGACCTACGAGGAGCGCGACAACTCCGACCTCGATCTCGAGCTCGGCGGCTCCGCCGACTTCATCAGCATGCTCGAGGCTGGCGCCGACGAGATCTCCGAGGAGGACATGCTCGCCGCCATGGCCTTCGGCCAGGAGGCCATCGCCGCCTTCTGCGAGGAGCAGAAGAAGTTCTTCGCAAAGGTCGAGGAGGTCAACGGACCGATCCAGATGCGCGAGTACATCCTCGATGAGCCCATCGCCGAGGTCCACGACCGCATTTTCGCCCACTACGGCGAGATGGAGGCTGCCCTCAAGGACGCCGACAAGCTTTCCCGTATCGGCAAGGTCGAGGCTCTGAAGGAGGCCATCCGCGCCGAGTTCACCGAGGAGGAGCAGGCTCAGTGGAGCCGCGCCATCCCCGTCGAGCTCAAGGCCCTCGAGAAGCACGCCATGCGCCTCATGGTCGTCCAGACCGGCGAGCGCGTCGACGGCCGTGCTGCCGACGAGATTCGCCCGCTCATGGTCAAGCCCGATTACCTTCCTCGCGTCCACGGCTCTGGTCTCTTCCAGCGTGGCCAGACCCAGGTGCTCTCCATCTGCACCCTCGGCATGCTTAACGAGTGGCAGCGCCTCGATACCATCGAGCCCGTCGATGGTAAGCGCTACATCCACCACTACAACTTCCCACCGTTCTGCACCGGCGAGACCGGCCGCATGGGCTCCCCGAAGCGCCGCGAGATTGGCCACGGCAACCTCGCCGAGCGCGCCCTTCTGCCCGTGATTCCTTCCGAGGAGGACTTCCCCTACACGATCCGCGTCGTCTCCGAGGTCATGGAGTCCAACGGCTCTTCCTCGATGGCTTCCACCTGCGGCTCCACGCTCGCCCTTATGGACGCCGGCGTGCCGCTGAAGCGCCCCGTCTCCGGCGTCGCCATGGGCCTCATTCAGGAGGAGGGCAAGACCGTCGTCCTCACCGACATCCAAGGTCTCGAGGACTTCCTCGGCGACATGGACTTCAAGGTGACGGGCACCACCAAGGGCATTACCGCCATGCAGATGGACAACAAGGCCACCGGCCTCACGCCCGAAATCCTGCGCTCCGCGCTTATGCAGGCGCACGAGGGCCGCATGTTCATCCTCGACGCCATGCTCGATGCCATTCCCGCGCCTCGTGAGTCCACCAAGGATTGCGCGCCGCAGATCATCAGCCTCCAGATTCCGACCGACAAGATCCGTGAGGTCATCGGCTCCGGCGGCAAGGTCATTCGCGGCATTCAGGAGGACACCGGCGCCACGATCGACATCCAGGAGGACGGCACCGTCTTCATCGCCGGCACGAACGGCGCGGGCGACGCCGCCGCCGAGCGCATCAAGGCCATCGTCAAGGTTCCCGAGGTGGGCGAGGAGTACACCGGCCGCGTCGTCGGTATCCAGCCCTTCGGCGCCTTCGTCGAGCTGCTGCCCGGCAAGGACGGCCTGCTCCACATCTCCCGCGTTGCCCAGGGCCGCGTCGACAAGGTCGAGGATGTGCTCAACATCGGCGACGAGGTCAAGGTTCGCGTCCTTGAGGTCGACGAGAAGGGCAAGATCAGCCTCGACCGCATCGACAAGCCCGAGGGTCCCGCCGGCTCTGGCAAGTCTTCCGAGAGCGAGGGCCACAGCCGCCGCCACTCTGACGGCGAGCGCCGACCCCGTCGTCGCCCCGGCGATAACGGTGGCGAGAAGCGCCAGCCCCGTCGTCATCACGACGCGTAAGCTGTAGAGCATCTACATTTCTTGCGTTTTTGGGCTCCCGGCTAAAGGCCGGGAGCCCTCTTTTTGTATGTGTGTAGAACAAAAGGTCGATTCTTGGTTACAATAAATTGAATTGCGCTTTCGGCGCACGGTTTGGATTGTTCGGTTGGCGGTAGCGCTAACCGTCGAATATGTATCTGTTAGCTCCATCGAGAGGATTTGTGCAACTAATGCCAAAGAAAGAAATTGCCCTGAAGGTCATTCCGCTGGGTGGCCTTGATGGTATCGGCAAGAACATGACCGCCTTCGAGTACGGGGACGACATGGTCCTCATCGATGCCGGACTCATGTTCCCCGATGACAACATGCCCGGCATCGACCTTATCCTGCCTGATTACACCTATGTTCTCGAAAACGAGCACAAGCTTCGCGGCATAGTGATCACTCACGGTCATGAGGACCACACCGGTGCCCTGCCTTACCTGCTCATGGACCTTACAAAGAAGGTCCCCATTTATTCGAGCAAGCTCACCCTCGGCATGATCGAGGGCAAGCTCGCCGAGTACAAAATCAAGAGTCCAAAATTCCGCGAGGTCCAGGACGGCTCGAACGTCAATCTCGGTGCCCTCAACCTCTCGTTCTTCTCCATGACTCACTCCATCCCCGGCGCGCTCGGCGTTTATATCCAGACACCTGCCGGCACGGTTATGCACACGGGCGACTTCAAGCTCGACAACACCCCCATCGACGGTCGCAGGCCCAACTACCAGGCCATCAATAAGTTCGGTGGAAACGGAGTCGACCTTCTGCTTTCCGACTCAACGAATGCCACCAGGCCTGGGTACACGCTCTCCGAGGCCGCCGTCGGACCCAATCTGCGCCACATCATCAAGAATGCCCAGGGGCGGGTCTTCGTCGCGTGCTTCTCTTCGCACATTCACAGGCTTCAGCAGGTCTGCGACGCCGCCACCTCAACGGGCCGCAAGGTCGTCGTCACGGGCCGCTCCATGGTTACCAATACAAAGGTCGCCCGCCAGCTCGGCTACCTTAAAATCGCCGAGGACGACATCATCGACGCTTTTGAAATCGACAAGCTCGACAACGACCAAGTCGTCGTGCTCTGCACCGGCTCTCAGGGCGAGCCGCTCTCCGCTCTAGCCCGCATGGCAAACGGCGAGCACAAGTCGCTTTCCATCAACGCGAGCGATACCGTGATCATCTCTGCAACGCCCATTCCCGGTAACGAGAAGAGCGTCCAGGCGATCATCAACTCGCTCTCCAAAATCGGATGCGCCATTTACGACAAGAACAAGACGCTCGTGCACGTCTCGGGCCACGGGTCCCAGGAGGAGCTCAAGCTCATGCTCTCCATGGCCAAGCCCCGTTATTTCATGCCTGTCCACGGCGAGGCCCAGCACCTCCGCGCCCATGCTCAGCTCGCAGTCGACCTTGGCATGGACGAGAAGAACATCTTTATCCTCGACAACGGCGACTCGCTTGAGATGGTCAACCACAAGGTTCGCCGAGGTCACGCCGTCGAGTCTGGAGTTGTTTACGTCGATGGTGGGACGGTAACCGAGGCCGATCCCGTCGTTATCCGAGATCGTCAAAAGCTTGCTCAGGAGGGCGTCGTTACCTGCACCATCGCCCTCACGGGCAAGAAGGGCACCGTCAAGGCTATCGAGGTCAACGCACGCGGAGTCTCCTTCTCTTCCGACCCCTCAGTCGTCGATGAGGCTCAGCAGATCATTCGTCAGCAGGTCGAGAAGGTTACCAACTCCGACGGCGTCAATATCGATGCGGTTCGTCGCAACGTTCGCAACCAGATTTCTAATCTGCTGTGGACTAAGACACACTCCCGCCCGATGGTCATCCCGGTCGTCCTGGAGGTCTAGTAGATGCCCTCCAACCGCAGCAAAAACGCAGCACGGAAGGGTTCCTCAAAAGCTCGTTCCAAGACAGCGTCGCAGCCTCGCGACCTGATGCTCAGCGATGCCCAACGTGACATCGCGGGCGTTATCCTTGCCGTTGTCTCCGTGGCCATGTTCGTCTCGGTCGTGGCGCCCTCGGGCGCCGTCGTCACGAACGCGGTGGGCCATGCGCTCACGTTGTCGTTCGGCGCCGGCGCTGTTCTTGTGCCCGTAGCTCTATTTCTCTTTGCCACGACGTTTTTCATGGGGGAGGACGGCCCCTTTTCCGGGCATGTGGCCGCCGGTCTTGCGCTCATTGTCTTTGCCGTTCTCGCGATGATTTCGCTTAATCAGCCTGGGGTGGGAAACGACCCAGAGCTCGCGCTCTCCGTCGATCTTGTTTCCGGGGCCGGCGGTTTCGTCGGAGGTTTCGCGGCTTTTTGGCTCACAAAGCTCGTTGGCGTTGTTGTGGGCAACGTTCTTCTTATTGGCGTGATTGCCAGCGGAGTTGTGGTTTGCGGCTTTTCCATCTCGGGAGCGGTCTCTCGTATGGGGGAGCGCGTTGATTCAATTCGCGAGGGTGCAGCCGCCAGACGCGAGGAACGACTGGCTGAGCGCGCGGAGGCAAGAACCGCCGCGAGCGCTCAGCATAGAGTCCGTATGGCCACGATGACCGAAAAGCCCCTCCAACAGTCGCTCTTTGACGAGACCGGTGAAGGGGAAACGAGGTTTCTGGGGGATCGCAAGACGAGTGTTCTCAAACGTGGACGCACCGCAAAAATCGAAGAGGACGCCGGGAGCGAATCCAAGAGCTCTATGGCAGACGATTTCAAGGAGCTTGAGGATTTTTCCGAGGTTGAGCAGGCCGCGAATAACCTGCTGGAGCCTCGCGCTTCCCGGAAGCAGAAAACTACGAATCGCAAGGGCACTAAGCGCTCTACCGACGATGACGCCGCGCCCGAGCCTGTGACCAAGAAGCTTCGCAAGGACGTTCCGGACTTCTTGGCCAATCCGAAGACGTCGGCCTCACAAACCCCCAGTATTCCGGCACCGCCAGAAGAAATCAAGCGCCCCGGCGACGGAAACGATTCCTATGAGTTGCCGCCTCTGTCCATCCTTAAGGAAAACACTGGGTTTTCGGGTAGCTATGCAAACGATTCCGAGCTCGGCGCTACGGCGCAGAAACTCCAGGGCACGCTTGAAGAGTTCGGCCTAACGTCTCGTGTTGAGGGATGGATAGCCGGGCCTTCCGTCACCACGTTCAAGATTTCCATGGGCGAGGGCGAGCGAGTTAGTAAAATAGTTAATCTAGAGGACGACATTGCGCTTTCGCTTGCCGCTAAATCGGTCCGTATCTTTGCCCCGATTCCCGGGACCTCTTTGGTCGGCATCGAAATTCCCAACGATAAGCCGCAGCCCGTTTACCTCTCTGATGTCCTTCCGTTCGCCAAGGGAGGCCCCCTCGAGTGCGCCTTCGGTCGTGACTCGGAGGGCAAGCCGATCGTGGTAGACCTCGCTGGCTTGCCTCACCTTTTGGTGGCGGGCACAACCGGTTCGGGCAAGTCCGTCTTGCTCAACGCCATCGTCATGAGCATGCTCATGCGCGCGACACCCGAGCAGGTCAGGCTCATCATGGTTGACCCGAAGCGCGTCGAGTTCACCGGGTATGCAGGTCTGCCCCATCTCTATGTCCCCGTGGTCACCGAGCCTCGCCAAGCGGCAAGCGCCCTTCAGTGGGGCGTGACCGAGATGGAGCGCCGGCTCAAGGTCTTTGAGCACTATAAAGTTCGCGACATCAAGACGTTCAACGGAAATGTCGATGGCGATAAGTACGCCGACATGGAAAACCCGCCCAAGCACATGCCGTACTTCGTTATCGTCATCGACGAGCTCGCTGACCTCATGATGGTTGCCGGCAAGGACGTCGAGAGCTCGATCGTGCGAATCGCCCAGTTGGGTCGTGCCGCAGGAATCCACCTTATCGTAGCGACGCAGAGGCCCTCCGCTGACGTCGTCACCGGACTAATTCGCGCAAACATCGACAATCGCGTTGCCCTTTCGGTCGACAACTCGCTGAACTCGCGAATCATCCTTGACCAGAAGGGCGCCGAGCAGCTCCTGGGCAAGGGCGACATGCTTGTCAAGCTTCGAGGAAAGAAGCCTAATCGTGCGCAGGGCTGCTGGGTCTCCGATTCCGAGATCGAGCAGACCGTAAAGTTCATCAAGGAACAGGTCACGGCTGACTACCACGAGGATATCCTTACCGCAGTTGTTCCCAACGCTCCCGGTTCGACCACAGGCCCCGATGCGGCCAAGGATGACGACCCGTTGATCTGGGAGGCAGCTCGCATCGTCGTGGATTCTCAACTTGGTTCTACCTCTAGCCTTCAGCGCGCCCTCTCGGTTGGGTATGCTAGAGCAGGTAGAATTATGGATATGCTTGAGGCTAAGGGCGTGGTGGGTCCCGCAAACGGCTCAAAACCTCGTGAGGTCCTTCTCGATAAGGACGGTCTCGAGGATCTGAAGATGGCAGATTCGGTTTATAGGGAGGTTTAGTAGACGATGTTGCGCCCTCGCTTCAGCGAGATGCTCAGCTCGCGTCGCCGTCAGCTCGGGCTCAGCATCGAGCAGGCTTCCCGCATCCTTCGCCTTCGCGAGGATGTCCTTATTGCTTTTGAGGAGGGCGATTTCGACCGTATGCCCCAGAGCGGGTATGCGCAGGGAATGCTCTCTTCGTATGCTCGCTATCTCGGCCTTAACCCCCGACAAGTATCCGACTTATTCCAAGAAGAGCTGTACGCCTACGTAAACGGCTCGACATCTCATGAGCTGAGGCGCCGTACTAGGGATATGCAGGCAGGTAGGGGCGTCAGGGGTTACGATGTCGTCAACGAGGCCGGGTCCCGGCCCAAGGCCTACATTGAATATCATGGCCTTCTTCCGACCGCCGGCGGTCCGGCTGGGGACCTTGGCGCCTTCGCTACAACCACCCCAGCTCGTCCCCGGCATTCTGTGCCTCTTGCCGGAAGCGGTCCTTCTGCCGCAGAGGCTTACAACACGAGGAACTATGAGTCCGAAATGTATGGACAGCGTCGTCATCGGCCCTACAACGGTTCAGGCCAGAGCGCCTCTCGCGAGCGCTCCGCTGCCTCTCGCGGCGAGAGGCAGCGGCGTCGAAATACGCAGCGCAGGCGCTATGAAGAAGACCCTTCGAAAAGAGGCGTCTCCTACGACGCGTATCCCGTTCGCGCAGGCAGCTCAAGAAGCGACGGCTATATTCGTGATGAGGTGAGTACGCGCGCCGTGCGGCCGCAAGAGTATTCTGACGACATGCGCTATGACGAGGCGGCCAATCCATATGAACGTGCCTCCACCATCAACGGAAGGCGCTCCTCGAGAAATATTGCCAGGGTCGAGCGCCCCAACGTGCGGCGACGCTCCGGCTCTGACTATGCTCCTTCCGGGCGACGCGGGCCTTCTCCTCAAAGTTCGAGGAATAGGGCTAAATCGAAAGGGATTCTCGCCGATCCGCAGCAGAAGCTGTTCATCGGCATCGTCCTTCTTGCCGTCGTCCTTACTGCCATCATTGTTTTTTCGGTCACCTCATGCGTGAACAACGGCGGCGGCAAGGGTGAATCAAAATCTTCCTCGGCGACCGCGACCACGCAGACGACGCAAACAAGCGACTCTGGATCTGGTGCCACCTCGGGCTCAGCCGCATCGACAAACGCCACTGCCCAGCAGACATCGCAGTCGGCCGGATCGAACGATTCGGGGCAGACGGCTGAGGGGCAGACGGCAGCTGCGTACGTGCCCACAGTGGTTAAGGTGAGCGTTTCTGCGGGATCTTACACTTGGCTCGAGGTTACTTGCGATGGAAAGAGCGACGTCGCAGAGTCCGTCACGGGACCTTGGGAAAAGGAATACACCGTCACCGACACTCTGAGCGTGCAGGCAGGCACCCCGTCTGCGGTTACCGTTACCAATAACGGCCAAGCCGTGCAGTTCACCTCGAAGGCTTCCGGGCTTGGCTCTTTGTCGGTAAAGGGGACCAAACCGCCCGAGACTACGGACACAAAGGACGGCGATAAGGCCCAGGCCACCGACGCGAATGCCCAGTCGGCCGCAGGCGCCACCTCAATCAACGAATAATCGCGCCTTGTAAGCTTTGGGCGCAAGGGATCCAGGAGAGGAAACCATGGCAAAGGAATGCAGCTTCGACGTTGTATCGACCGTCGATATGCAGGAGGTGGACAACGCCTACCAGCAGGCGGCGCGTGAGCTCACTCAACGATATGACCTCAAGGGCACGGGCGCCTCGCTCGAGCTTTCTAAGAAGGACGGCTCTTTTAAACTCGAGGCGCCTTCCGAGTTCGTCGCCGGGCAGGTACGCGACGTGCTCGGCAGCAAGCTTACAAAGAGAGGCATCGACCTCTCTGCGGTTCGCTGGGATAAGATTGAGGCCGCGACCGGAATGACCGTGCGTCAATCAGGAAAGATCATCCAGGGTATCGACCAAGATATCGCAAAGAAGATCTCTAAGGACATTCGCGACCTCAAGCTTAAGTGCAAACCGACGGTTGAGGGCGATAAACTGCGGGTTTCTTCTGCATCCAGGGATGTGCTTCAGGACGTTATCGCCTATTTGAAGCAGCAGGATTATGGCCAGCCGCTTCAGTTCAACAACTATCGTTAGGATTCACCCGATGACTGAAAACTCATCGCTCGGCCGTATCCTCTTCATCACGCTTGGCTGCGCGAAGAACGAGGTCGATACCGATCGCATGCGCGCCCTTCTTGTCTCCTCCGGTTTTGAGGAGACCTTCGACGTAGAGAACGCGGACGTTGCCATCGTCAACACCTGCTCATTCTTGGCATCCGCTACGGAGGAGTCCGTCGAGGCCACGCTTGAGCTCGCCGAGAGCCGAGCGGAAGGAGTGCGTTCCTGCCCCATTATTATGTGCGGATGCGTTCCCTCTCGATATGGGGACGATCTGCCCGATCAACTTCCCGAGGTCGCCGCGTTCGTAAAGGCTGAAGACGAGGACGGCATTGTCGATGTCGTTGCAAATGTTCTCGGCATTTCCGTCGGTACTCCCGTTTTGGATGCCGGCGTCATGTTGCGAACCGTCCAGGGTGCTTCCGCGTTCGTGAAGATATCGGAAGGATGCGACCGCTTCTGCGCATTCTGCGCAATACCCTATATCCGTGGCCGTTACCACAGCCGCCCTGCAAACGAGATTATTTCCGAGGTTTCCGCCCTGATGGAGCGAGGCGTCCGAGAGGTCGTGCTCATCGGTCAGGACACCGGTATCTGGGGATCCGATTTTGACGGCGATGAGACCTTAGCCAAGCTCCTCGTGCGCGTAGCCGAGGCGGTGCGCCCGCATAACGGCTGGGTTCGCGTTCTCTATTTGCAGCCCGAAGGCATGACAGATGAGCTCATCGCCGCGATTCGAGACACACCTGAGGTGCTGCCCTACATCGATATTCCAATACAGCATTGCTCCGCCAGGGTTCTGAAGGCCATGGGGCGCTCGGGCGATCCGCAGCAGCTCCATGAGCTCTTTGCCAAGCTCCGTTCTGAGATTCCCGGCATGGTCCTTCGGACCACCGGCATGGCAGGTTTCCCCGGTGAGACGGACGAGGAAGCTGATGAGCTTTACGAATTCATCGAGTCGGAGGAGTTCGACTACACCTCCGTTTTCGCCTACTCGCAGGAGGAGGGCACACGCGCCGCGGCAATGGATGGCCAGGTCGACGAGGAGACGAAGCTTGAGCGCACCCAAAGGCTGATCGACCTTGTCGAGGAGCTTGGGTTCTCGGCCACCGCCAAGCACGTCGGCGAGCGCGTCGAGGTCATCATTGACGGAATCGAAGAGACCGAGGACGGCGTTGAGCTTATCGGACATGCTTGGTTCCAGGCCCCCGATTGCGATGGAGCTGTGCATATCGCGAGCGGAGAGGCGGCTGTTGGCGACATCGTGACTGTCGACCTTGTCGATTCGTTCTGCTACGAAATGGTCGGGGAGATCGTCAAGGAGGTCATGTAGCGTGAGCGAAAACAAGCCTAGTGAGGTTGCCTCTAATCCAGGCCTTTGGACTCCGGCAAATATCGTGACCACCGCCCGAGTCGTTCTAGTGCCGTTTTGGCTGCTCGTAGCCGAGATGCTTTGCCCCGATGGTCTTGCGGGGTCTTCGGCCGATACGGGGATGCTTGCGGTTTTCGCTTTTTACGTCATCCTCTCTCTAACCGATAAGCTCGACGGATATCTTGCGCGCAGCAGGGGAGAGGTAACCACTTTCGGAAAATTCTTGGATCCCATCGCCGACAAGCTTGTGGTCATCGTCTCCTTATGTTTTCTTCTCGAGCATGGGCTGACCACCTCGTGGGTTCTTCTTGTGATCGTTGCGCGCGAGTTCCTTGTGAGCGGATTGCGTATGGTAGTGGCTTCTAAGGGCGTGGTCGTTGCCGCGAGCAACCTCGGCAAGTGGAAGACCGCCACCACCATGGTCTCTATATCGGGCCTTCTTCTTTGCATGGCCTTGCCGCAAGGCTCGCTGTTCACCTGGCTCGTAATCATTTCTCAGTTGATGCTGCTCATTGCCGTCGTGCTGACGGCATGGAGCGGAATCGACTATTTCATGAAGAGCTGGAAATATCTTGCGGAGGATTGCTAGCCATGTCGTGTGACAAAGCCATCCTCGAGCAGGACGACGAGCTGTTCGACGCTGCCGAAGAAGTCGTGAGGCTTGCCGAGGCTGCGGGCATAACACTTGGTTGTGCCGAGTCATGCACGGGTGGGCTCGTTTCCGGCTGTCTCACTGCGATCGAGGGTTCCTCCACTGTTGTTCGCGGCGGAGTGGTGAGCTACGCGATTCCTGTCAAGCACGAGGTCCTTGATGTTCCCTACGATGGCGTTCTTTCGGCTCCTGGAATCGGAGCTGTTTCCTCTGAATGCGCGGAGGCCATGGCCCGTGGCGCAAAGGATGTCCTGTGTTGCGACGTCGCCGTTTCTACCACCGGAATAGCCGGCCCGGGCGGAGAAGAGCCTGGTAAGCCCGTTGGCACTGTCTGGTTCGGCGTTGCGTGGCGCGGCCGGTCTCGCTCTCGTGTTCGCTGCTTTGAGGGTGATCGAGCTGATGTGCGAAGACTTGCTTGTCGCGAAGCTTTATCGTTAATGCGTGAGGTTATCGTGGAGCTTTCGAATTAGTTAGATTTCTACGGATGTCTTGCAATTGCTCCCTTTCAATAAACAAAAGATTTACCTGCACAAATAAGACAAGAGAATAATTGCGACAGCATTTCGCTTGATACGTGGCAGCATACCGTCAGCCTCCCGAAAGAAGCTGACGGTATTTTTATCCTTGTCCGTTGACCAAGAACGGCTGTTCGATTAGTATCAGGTCTGTCAACCACAAGGGAGTTCAAATGGCTAAGGCAAAGGCTACGCTCAGCAAAAGCATCAGGCCCCGCACTGAGGGCGAGGACCGAGAGAAGGTCATTGAGGAAACCACTGCCGAGATCGAGAAGCGTTTCGGCAAAGGCTCAATCATGAAGTTCGGCGACGGGGGCCCTGACTACGAGGTTGAGGCCATCCCGACCGGTTCCATCGCTCTCGACAACGCTCTTGGAATCGGCGGCATTCCCCGAGGTCGCATTATTGAGATTTATGGCCCCGAGTCCTCCGGCAAGACGACCCTATCTCTTGAAATCCTGGCAGAGGCCCAGGCCCTTGGCGGAGTCGTTGCTTTTATCGATGCCGAGCACGCCCTCGACCCTGGCTACGCTGCACGAATCGGCGTCGACATCGATGAGGTGCTTATCTCGCAGCCCGATACCGGTGAGCAGGCACTCGAGATTTGCGACATGCTTGTTCGCTCCGGTGCTATCGACGTCGTTGTCATCGACTCTGTGGCCGCCCTTACTCCTCGGGCGGAGATCGAGGGCGAGATCGGAGACTCGACGGTCGGCCTTCAGGCGCGCCTCATGAGCCAGGCGCTTCGAAAGCTCGCGGGATCTCTTTCCAAGTCAAACACGACGTGCATCTTCATCAACCAGCTTCGCGAGAAAATCGGCGTAATGTTCGGAAACCCCGAGACAACTCCCGGTGGTCGCGCCCTTAAGTTCTTCTCGTCGGTCCGTCTTGATATCCGCAGGATCGATACTCACAAGGATTCCCACGGCACGCCGATCGGAAACCGTGTTCGCGTTAAGGTTGTAAAAAACAAGGTCGCACCGCCATTCAAGCAGTGCGAGTTCGACATTATGTACGGTGAGGGCATTTCCAAGGAAGGCTCCATTCTCGATATGGGCGTCGACTATAAGATTATTCAGAAGTCGGGCGCATGGTTCTCTTATGGCGACGAAAGGCTTGGCCAGGGTCGCGAAGCCGCTAAGCAGTTCCTTGCCGAGAATCCCGATCTTCGCGATGAGCTGGAACACAAAATCAGGGTCGCCTGCGGCTTGGAGCTTGGTGACGAGAGGGTAGGCGAGCCGATAGGCGATATCGAGCTCGACGGCGGTATCCCTGCGGAGGATTAGGCATGGTAACTGCCCGTCAGACTGATGACGGGGCCAAATGGTGCGTAGAGCTCCCGGATCGCTCTGAGCGGTTGGGGAGCTCTCGCCCTAAGGCCATCGTCCGCTTGTCCGATTCAGAGGGTGAAGAACGCTGGGTTGTTCCGGCTGCTGTTGGAAAATCGATGTCCTTATTCTATAAGGACTGTGGTGGTCGTATCGGGTCTCGAGCCGAGCTTGCTTACGAGGTTAAGCGGGCTTCATTGTCGGCCGGCAAAAGGCGCATTGAGTCACTTTTGAATAGACGAGACTACTCGACCTCGGAACTACTGAGTAAACTCAAAGACGACGGCTTCTCCTCTGCAGTGTCAACCCAGCTTGTTAATGAAGCCGTTGCCTCCAACCTTGTAAACGATGCCAGGTTCACTGAGGTCTTTGTTAGGTCTAAGCGTTATGCCGGTTGGGGCCGGCTTCGGATTGAGCGCGAGCTGTCACGAAAGGGAATCGAGGCTCAAGAGTTACCTGGCTGGCCTGAATCTTACTTCGAAGACGAAGATGAGAAATCCCGTGCGCTTGAGCTTGCATCGCGGCGACGTCTTACCGGAAAGAATGATTTTCAAAAAATAGTTCGCTATCTTTGCGGGAAGGGCTACTCGATGAACGTCTCGATGGACGTTGCGAGGCAAATACTCAAGGAAAGATAGTCTTATCTCACAGGTAAACCTTACGTTCGTTTGACAATTCACCCATGCACGTCATAGGATATATATGCCATTAAAGGGCATTCTTCTCGCTGGTTTATCCAGCTGACCATATTCTGTATCTAGAGTTTGCTACTTCAGGGACATAGCACAGACGAGGATTGACGATTGCACCTCTGATGGCGGAACCTCGGGATTTAGACGAGGCTCCTTATTATTTGATATTGAGATTCTGCTATCTGAGGAGTTCGCATGGGTATCGAGATCATCGTTGGCATAGTCTGCCTTGTGGTAGGTGCTGGAATCGCTTATGCAGTGCTGGCGGGGCAGTCCAACTCTAAGGTTAAGAACGCTCAGGCGCAGGTCGAGAGCGCACAGCTCGAGGCCGATCGCATCACTACCGAGGCCACCCACCAGGCGGAAACCGCAAAGAAGGAAGCTGTTCTTGAAGCCAAAGAGCAGGTTCTCGCCATCAAGCAGGCTTCTGAAGCTGAGGAAAAGAAGCGCAAGGGCGAGCTTCAGTCCATGGAGAGCCGCATCATGCAGCGTGAGGAGTCTCTTGACCGCCGAAACGAGGCTCTCGACCGACGCGATCACCAGCTCTCTAGCCTTCAGGGTCAGCTTGACAAGCGTAAGGTCGACCTTGATGCGCTCGAGGCTAAGCACACCTCTGAGCTTGAGCGCATTGCTGGCCTCTCTAGCGAGGAGGCTCACACTGAGCTTCTTGACCGCGTGCGAGCAGAGTCTGTTCGCGAGGAGGCTCAGATTCTCCGCGAGAGCGAGCAGAACATTCGTGCACAGGCCGATAAGACTGCCAGGGAGATCATTTCCACCGCAATCCAGCGCTGCGCCGCCGACCAGGCTGGCGAGATCACGGTGACTTCCGTTCACATCCCCTCCGATGACCTTAAGGGCCGCATCATCGGTCGCGAGGGACGCAATATCCGTACCTTTGAGCAGGTCTCCGGCGTATCTCTCGTCATCGACGACACCCCCGAGACGGTCATTCTCTCGAGCTTCGACCCTGTCCGCCGCGAGACGGCTCGCGTGGCTCTCGAGAACCTCATCGCCGATGGCCGTATTCACCCCGCTCGCATCGAGGAGCTCTACAAGAAGGCTGAGGCCCTCGTCAACGAGCGTGTCCGCGAGGCTGGTGAGCAGGCTGCCTTTGATGCCGGCATCCACGACCTTCACCCTGAGCTTGTAAAGACCCTCGGTGCCCTTCGTTACCGCACTTCTTTCGGCCAGAACGTCCTTACCCACTCGATCCAGGTTTCCGCACTTTGCGGAATTATGGCTTCTGAGCTCGGGCTTGACGAGACTCCTGCTAAGCGCGCAGGCCTTCTCCACGACCTTGGCAAGGCTATCGACCATGAGGTTGAGGGCCCGCACGCGGTTATTGGCGCTGAGCTTGCTCGTCGATACGGCGAGCGCCCTGAGATTGTCCATGCTATTGAGGCCCACCACGCCGACGTCGACCCCGACACCGTTCTTGATGTTCTGGTCCAGGCCGCAGACGCTATTTCCGCCGCTCGTCCGGGCGCACGCAGGGAGTCTGCCGAGAACTACATCAAGCGTCTTGAGAAGCTCGAGGAGATTTCTAACGCGCATGATGGCGTCGAGCGCACTTACGCCATGCAGGCAGGTCGCGAGCTGCACGTCATGGTCGAACCCGAGAAGATCTCTGACTCACAGGCAACCGTTCTCGCTCACGATATCGCCAAGCAGATCGAGGACGAGATGGAGTATCCCGGTCAGGTTCGCGTTGTCGTGATTCGCGAATCCCGAGCTGTCGGCGTGGCTAAGTAGCAACGCATGGGGTCGGCCGATACAGACCTTCTAGGATTTGTCGCCTCAATGGGTGGCGAGCGTAGCCTTCGCGTCGAGGAGAATCTCGGCGAGGGCTACGTTCGCCTTCGCGTTGCCGAGGCCGAGAGGCGCCAGGCGAAACACGATATCCGTTGCATCGAGGATGTCGTCATCGAAATGCTGAGAAACTCGCGCGATGCGGGCGCGAAGCATATTTATGTCGCCACCTCACGTGAGGGCGATCTCCGTACGCTTGTGATACTCGACGATGGCTCGGGAATCCCCGATGATATGCAATCCCGCGTATTTGAGGCCCGCGTCACGTCAAAACTCGAAAGCGTGCACATGGATCGCTGGGGTGTACACGGCAGGGGCATGGCACTCTATTCAGTTAAGGAAAATGCTCTTTCCGCCGAGGTTGTTTCAAGCGGTGTGGGCAAAGGCAGCTCCATTCGAGTAACAACAAGTGCCTCCGCCCTTTCGGAAAGAGCCGACCAGTCCACCTGGCCCTCCACGACCGTTGACGAGAATGGGCAGCTAATTTGCGAGCGTGGACCGCACAACATCATTCGGACCTGCTGTGAGTTTGCCATCGAGGAGCGCGCGGTTTGCGAGGTCTATATTGGATCTCCCGCCGAGATCGCCGCAACCGCTCGCGTCAAGGCTGCAAAGACGGTCGATGCCTCAGACCTTATGTTCCTCGACGATCTTTCGGTGCTTCCCGTTCTCGAAAGACTTCGCGTTGCGGCAGATGCCTCAGAGCTCAAGCGCGTGAGCGAGAGCCTTGGACTCGACATGAGCGAGAGAACTGCTCACAGGATCGTTTCTGGTCAGGTTAAGCCTCAGCGCAGCGTAATAGCGAGGCTTACGCATCGCGCTGGCCCAAAGGTTCCTAAGGACGTTGATATTACGCGCGATCATCGAGGCCTTAGACTTTCCAAAGAGGACTGCGCGGACTTCTCGAGGGCCATGGAGCGTGGTTTCGCAGAGCTTGCAGAAAAGTACTATCTCCAGTTGACCGACGCCCCTAAAGTAAGGGTCGGAAAAGGCAAGATTACCGTTACCTTTGATTTGGAGCAATCCGACTAGGTTTTTACGAAGTCCCACTCTTTCCAAACATGCGTTTTACCAGTAGAATATGCCCAGCTAAACGCAGCCTGATTACATAACAACGATAAAAAACGCACCAGGAGCGCACCACATGGACTACCTGAAGGTTTCCAGCAAGTCATCGCCGGCATCGGTTGCCGGCGCAATCGCCGGTCTCGTAAAGGACGGCGAACCTGTCAATATCCAATGTGTTGGCGCGGGCGCCGTAAATCAGGCAATTAAGGCTGTCGCCATTGCCAGGGGGTTCCTGATCCCTACGGGACTTGACATATCCTGTGCACCGACTTTCTCAGATATATCCATAGGCGGCGAAAGCAGGACCGCAATTCGCCTTGCCGTTTACGTACATCGCATCCAGGCCCCCGGCGTTTCCGCCGGTTCGGCCGTAAACTTCGCTTCCTAGGAACGATTAATGAATTCTCTTGTTGGTAAGACCTATTACGTAAAGACCTTCGGCTGCCAGATGAATCTCCACGATTCCGAGCGCGTTGAGGGTCTTCTCGAGCAGAACGGCTGCATTTGCGTGCCCGAGCCTGAGCAGGCGGATATCGTCGTCTTCATGACGTGCTGTGTCCGTGAGAACGCCGACCAGCGCCTCTATGGGCAGGCATCGGCGATGGTAAGCGCCCCGAAGCCTCCGTGTGGAAAACGCGTCGTTGCCATCGGCGGTTGCATTGCCCAACGTGATGGCGAGAAGATTCGCGAGCATATTCCTGCCGCAGATGTAGTTTTCGGAACGAGCGCGCTTGCCAGCCTGCCCGGGCTTCTTGAAGAGGCTTTTGCCGATACCGGGAAGAACGTAGAGGTCGATACCCTTGAGGAAGGCCGTGGTTTTTCCTGCGACCTACCCAGCCGCCGCGCGCAGAAGTTCCATGCATGGGTTCCCATCATGACGGGCTGCAACAATTTCTGCACCTACTGCATCGTTCCGTATGTACGCGGCCGAGAGAAAAGCCGCACTATTGAGGCAGTGGTGGGGGAGTGCGAGAAGCTTGTAGCTGACGGCGTGCGAGAGATCACGCTTCTTGGTCAGAACGTCAATTCGTACGGTCGCAACATATATGGTGAGCCGAAGTTCGCCGAACTGCTGTGGAAAGTCGCTACCACAGGAATCGAGCGAGTTCGCTTCACTTCCTCGAATCCCCACGACCTTACTGACGAAACTATTTCTGCGATGGCGGAGCTTCCTTGTGTCATGCCGCACCTCCACCTTGCTGTGCAGAGCGGCTCCACACGCGTTCTCAAGGCAATGAACCGAAAGTACACGCGTGAGCAGTACCTAGAGCTTGTTGGGCGTCTAAAGGCCGCCATGCCTAATCTCGCCCTATCCACCGATATAATCGTTGGTTTTCCGGGCGAAACTGAAGAGGACTTCGCAGAGACGCTTTCGCTCGTTAAAGAAGCCGCTTTTTCAAGCGCCTATACCTTCATCTATTCACCTCGCCCCGGTACCCCTGCGGCAAAGATTGCCGACGACACTCCGCACGAGGTCATTCAAAACCGTTTCGATCGTCTTGCTGATTTGGTGGCTCAGCAAGCACACGAAGCGAATCAGGGCGACCTAGGCAAAACTGTCTCGGTTCTCGTCGAGGGCTCCTCCAAGCGTGACGATTCCGTTATGGTTGGCCATAGCGAAAAGATGCGCACTGTGCACTTCTTGCTGCCTGATGGGGCGGATTCTGCGGATTACGTCGGAAAGATCTGCAACGTGAAGGTTGAAGAGGCTCGCACCTGGTATTTGCGCGGCAAGATCGAGGGCGACCCCCGATGACCTTGCCGGGACCCGTAATTGCCCTTGTGGGACCAACCGCTTCCGGCAAAAGCTCGCTTTCTGAAGCCGTCGCTTCCAGCCTCAATGGTGAGGTCGTTTCGGTTGACTCTATGCAGGTATACCGCGGGATGGACATTGGCACCGCAAAGACTCCCGTGAGCGAGCGAAATGCGCCGCTCAGGATGGTTGATATTTGCGACCCCTGTGATGATTTCTCGGTCCAGCAATTTCAAGGACAATGTAGGGAGTGCATAGACGGCCTGCTTAATTCTGGTAGGCCAGCGATACTTTGTGGTGGAACCGGGCTGTATTTGGATTCTGTAATCGATGAGATGGATTTTCCATCTGGCAAGAAGGGCGATCATGTTCGCTCTCGTTATGAATCCATGCTCGAAGCGCTTGGAGCCAATGCACTCCATAAGCTTCTGATGGACAAAGATCCCGTTAGCGCGTCCCTGATCCATCCCAATAACTCTCGAAGAGTAATCCGAGCGCTAGAGATGCTCGATGAGGGAAAGAGCTATGCCGAGCACCATGAGGGTTTGCTCAAAAGAGCGCCGCACTATAATGCGCGCATCTGGGCCATCACCATGGACCGAGAGCGTTTGTATGCTCGCATAGACGCCCGAGTCGACGAGATGATTGCCATAGGCTTGCTTGATGAGGTTACACACCTGCGCGCTGCCGGTTTATCAAAAGAACGTACTGCAGGTCAGGCAATTGGCTATAAAGAAATCCTTGATTACCTTGATGGTCTCATTTCGATGGAAGATGCCGTCGAGCTTATCAAAGTGCGAACAAGACGCTATGCAAAAAGACAACTGTCTTGGCTACGTCGCGATGGACGCGCCAAATGGCTCGACTACGATACGATTAGTGAGGCGGAAGCCCTGAAACTAATCGTAGATGATTTTTATAAAGCCAAGGAGGCAAGGTAGCGTGGGTCGTTTTAAGCCGTTCGAGACCGCTCCCGTTCCCGAGAGGGCGATTCTTGTCGGTGTTGACCGCGACGGCTCAAGATGGAGCTGTTACGATTCTTTGGCTGAGCTAGGGCGTCTTGCCGAGACCGATGGAGCTGTTGTTGTCTTGACAATGAAGCAAAGGCTCGACGCCCCGATTCCAAAGACTTTCATTGGTAAAGGTAAGGTCGAGGAACTCGTAAGCTATGTAAAGAATCTCGAAGCAGACGTTGTTATTTTTGATGAAGAATTAAGTCCATCTCAACAGTCAAATCTTGAACGCGCTGTTGGCGAACCGGTCAAAATCATCGACCGTACAGCCCTAATTCTTGATATCTTTGGCGAGCACGCTAAAACAAAAGAGGGACGTCTTCAGGTCCAACTTGCTCAACTTCAGTATGTACTTCCACGCCTTCGGGGCATGTGGAGCCACTTGGTTGGCGAACAGACTCGTGGTGGTATCGGCAGCCGCTTCGGTCAGGGAGAAAGCCAGCTTGAGGTAGAT
>ERZ1026880.534-NODE-534-length-19128-cov-71.865831_pt1 | contig 19128 bp, 19 predicted proteins | sample MGYA00380170_ERZ1026880 | MGnify/ENA primary metagenome ERZ1026880 (study PRJEB33269, sample SAMEA4719806) | human gut metagenome | biome: human-associated habitat; feature: organic feature; material: feces | place: Cameroon | collected 2013-10 ...
GATAGAGATGCATCCGGTCGGTCGAAATAATCCCTGTGGAACAAAAGAGCTAGATGGGGATGAATCCAATCGGCCGAAATAATCCCTATGGAACAGAAAAGCAAGATAGCGATGCTGATCAAGGGCCTTTCGGATAAGCCGCGCAGCATTTGGGTGAACGGCAGAGAGTATCCGGAATGCGTGGACAGAGCCGCATTGTATTTCGAAGCATTGTATTTTGAAGAGGGATGGTTCGTGCAGAAGGATGGGACCGTCATTGTCCGCCTTTATGACCATTCCGAAACCGAGCTGCAGGTGGAAATGTAATCGTCATTTTGCCTTATAGTGTATTCACAATCCTTCGGACAGGGCATCCATTTAACGGTGTCCTGTCTTTTTTTATAACAGGATAGAAACGAAATGCACAAAAACAAAAGGAACAAAGAAAATAAACAGAACGAAAAGAACAAAAACGATAATTTGAGAGCCGCAAGTTATAGAGCAGAAATTACAGACTGAATAGAATGTAGTCAGTAAGAAACAACACAACTGGAGGTAACCGTGATGATTCAGATTCAGGACAATGGAATTCGGGGATATCACCCGGAAATGGATGGAGATCCGCTCCTGGTGGAGAAGGGATATTGCCACTACAACAGCAACGGACAAAAGGATTTTCTGGACCGCATGCTCGCCTATGAGCCGTCGGAGACAGGCTGCACGTTTGAAGCCGCGACCTTCCGCGGGAAGACAGCAAAGGTTATGGTTTCCTTCCAGGGAGAAACCGTTTTCCGGTTTCGCATGTTCCCGGAAGGAACCGAAGGACTTCGACGCAATGAAGTGTTCGAGTTTCCGGATGTAAAGGGTGTCACGACGGAAGAGGATCCGCTCTTTATCCGCGTGAAAACGGAAAGAGTCACACTGCAGTTTCGTAAGAGCCCCTGGGAGATGACCATCCTTCTGGATGGCAGAGAGCTCACCTGCGAGCAGATCCGGGACCACAACGTGGACCAGAAGTACAAGGCAGTTCCGGTCGGCTTTACGACAGACGAGAACGGAAAAGTGACCGATGCTTTTGAAACGATGTATCTCTACACCGATGAAGATTTCTACGGATTCGGAGAGAAGTTCACAAGCTTCAACAAGAGAGGACAGAAGATCTGCGTGTGGCAGAGAGATGCGCAGTCAACCAATTCCGATATCTCGTACAAGGGAATGCCGTATTTCGTAAGTACGCAGGGCTACAGCGTACTGATGAATACCTATACCAGAACACATTTTAATATGGGAGCAAGCTCCGGCGTTTCCTATACGATGGAAACCGAGGACCCTTATCTGGACTACTACTTCTTCGCAAACCGCGATATGAAGGGCCTTCTGTATGACTACACAGGGCTGAGCGGCAGATCTCCGATGATCCCCCGCTGGGCATTTGGCTTCTGGATGTCGAAGATGAGCTATATGAGCCGCGAAGAGGTGGAAGACATCGCAGACAGAATGCTGAAATTCGGAATGTCTTCGGATGTCATCCATATCGATGGTTGGATGGGAAGAGATGATGAGGAGCTTCTGAGCTTCGATGAAGAGCGCTTCCCGAATCCGGAGGAGATGATTGCAAATCTTCGTGCAAAAGGCTTCCACCTGTCACTCTGGATGTTCCCTTATGTACATTCGATTGAGCATGGCAAGGTGACGAAGCAGTATCTTGTGATGAAGGAAAGAGGCTTCCTGGTAAAGGGACCGGACGGTGAGCCGTATATCTTCTCTCCCGGAGAAGGAGATGTGGGCGGCGTTGGCGTTACCGCCATCGACTTCACAAATCCGGAAGCGGTTGCCTATATGAAAGAGCGCGTAAAGCGCCTGATGAAGATGGGCGTCGGCGTCATCAAGACCGATTTCTCGGAGGAAATTCCGGAGGATGCCGTTTTCTGGGATGGCTCCACCGGACTGCAGGCACATAACAAATTCACCCTGCTGTATGCCCGCACCATTTACGAGGCATCCGCAGAGGCCAAGGCGGAAATGGGAGAAAAGGCACTGCTCTGGGGAAGAAGCGGATATGCAGGAAGCCAGAACTACCCGGCAAACTGGGCAGGCGATTCCTCTGCTTCTCTGAACAATCTGGCGTCCATCCTGAATGGCGGACTCAGCATGGGAATGAGCGGCGTTTCGTTCTGGGGCTTCGACATCGGCGGCTTCTACAACTGTGACTACGAAGGAAATCGCTGCATCCCCACCGATCAGGAATACATCCGCTCCGTGCAGATGGGCCTGATGTCCCCTCTCAGCAGAAGCCACGGACAGTCGACACCGCGTGAGCCCTGGCGTTTCTCGGAAGAGGCGCAGGAAGCGTTCCTTGCGATCAACAAGCTGCGCTATCGCATGCTTCCTTACCTGTACAGCACGGCATATGAGACCCACCTTTACGGTCTGCCGATGATGAGAGCAATGATTCTGGAGTTTGAGAATGACCGGAATGTCCGGAACATCTCGAGACAGTACATGCTCGGAGAAAGTCTCCTGGTTGCTCCGATTTTCGATCAGAAGGAAACCGCAATTTACCTTCCGAGCGGAAGCTGGGTGGATTTCTACACCGGTGAGCGCGTGGAGGGCGGAAGATGGATTACCGCTGAGAACCGTCTGGACAGAATCCCGCTGTATCTGCGTGAGAATCATGCGATTCCGATGTTTGCAAAGGCACCGATGCACATCGAGGACAAGCCGTTTGAGGGACTGACGATCTGCATGAATCTGAACAATGAGCTGAAAACCTCTTACTATGACGACGAAATCAACGGAACTCTGCGTGCAATGATTCAGGATGACCGGCTGGCTGCAGAGACCTCCGGAATGGCAATTGAAGCCTTTGAGGTATACAGCGAAAAGGAAATTCGAAGCTGTGTGGTCAACGGTGAGGAGTGGAAGGTTGAAAAGCTGGAAAACAGCTACCGGATCCTTCCGGCATAAAAAGAGAGTAATTTTAAAAATTACACATATAAACAAGGAGGAAAGGGTATGAAAAGAAAACTTAGTATGCTGCTGTGTGCAGCGCTGGCAGCAGGAATGCTGGCAGGTTGTGGGGCTGGAAAGCCTGCAGAGAGCGGGGACTCGCAGGCAAGTACGGAGCAGGCGACCACGGAGGGGGCGACCTCCTCTGAGAGTCCGTATCAGGTGCGCATGGTGATTGCACTCCCTGCAGCTTGTCCCACTCAGAGCGAAGTCGACAGAATAGCCGAGAAGGCCAGTGAAATCACACTGGACAAACTGAATATGACCTTGAAGCTCGAGGTTCTTCCGTATGCTACTTTCAATGAGCAGATCCCGCTTGAGCTGAGTGCCGGTGCAGACATCGACCTTATGGTGGCACCTACCGGAAATGCACAGAACTGGGTAACTTCCGGATATCTTCTGGATATGACCGATCTTCTGAAGGAGTACGGACAGGATATCATTGCTACCTATCCGGATCCGGAGTATGCGAAGGCTGCTACCATGAACGGAATTATCTATGGTCTGCCGGTTCACAAAGAGGTTTGTTACCAGCCTACGATCTTCTTCCGCACGGACATTCTGGAGAAATACAACATTGACGTCAGCAATGTGAATTCTCTGGCAGACGTGGATGCAATTTTTGAAGAGGTTGCAGCAAAGGAGCCCGGCATGTGGATGCTTGCTGCAGACAATCTTGGAAATGCCAAGTCGGTTGTCTGTGACCGGGCGGTCGGCGGCACCTCGTTTGCAGGTCTGATGGATATTACGGAGAACACCACCGTCACCAACCTGCTGGAGGCAGATGAGTTCAAGGAATGGTGCGAGTACAACCACAAGTGGTTCGAGAAGGGCTGGATCAATTCCGGCGCAGCTTCCGATACCGAATCTTACTATTCCTACATCAAGTCCGGTCAGGCATTCTCGTTCTTCAGCGATTACGGTCATCCGCTTTCTGAGACCGACCAGGAGAAGAACTGCGGCGGCACAGACCTGACCATGGTTACCATGGGTGAGCCTTTCGCAACGACGGAAACGGCAGCGGTCTTCTCTTATGCGATTTCTGCAGGCTCTAAGGATCCCGCAAAGGCAATGCAGATGCTGAATCTGATCGAGACCAGTACCGATATGATGAACCTTCTGAACTGGGGCGTAGAGGGTGAAGACTACATCGTAAATGAGGACGGACTTCTGGATTATCCGGAGGGCAAGGATGCCGATACGGTTGGCTATCATCTGGGAGCAGGCTGGATTCTTCCGAACCAGCTCGTATGCACACCCTGGGTGGATGATGGACCGGACGTTTATACGAAGTTACAGGAATATAACGAAACAGCAGTCGCTTCCAAGGCTCTTGGCTTTAACTTCAATCCGGAACCGGTGGCAGATCAAATTGCAGGCATTACAAACGTAAAGAATAAGTACTACAAGGCTTTGATTGTCGGTGCAGTAGATCCGGATGAGTATCTGCCGAAGATGATCGAGGAAATGAATGCCGCAGGCATGCAGGAAATTATCGCAGAGTCGCAGAGACAGCTGGATGAGTTTCTGGCAGCCAAGTAAAAAAGACTGACACACAGGAAGTAACTTGAAAGGGCGCGCCACAAGGAAGGACCTGTGGAAGGAAAAGCAGTGAGGGACAACATGAAATCAAAAAGAACATTTGCAGAGAAGATCCGGTATTACAAGAGATATCTGCCGCTTTATCTGATGATGCTGCCGGCGCTGATCTATCTGTTTATCAACAACTACCTGCCCATGTCCGGACTTGTGCTCGCCTTTGAGAAATACAATGTGAAGGATGGCATTTGGGGAAGCCAATTTACAGGATTTAAGAATTTTACCTTCCTGCTCAAGAACAATGATCTTCCGATTCTGTTCCGGAATACGCTTGGGTACAATCTGTGCTTTATCCTGATCAATCTGGTTCTGGGCGTTACACTGGCGATTCTGATTACCGAAATCACGAATCTGAAATTCCGGAAGGCGGCGCAGAGCAGCATCCTGTTTCCGTTTGTGGTTTCCATCGTGATTGTGTCATATATGGTACGGGCATTTCTCGATCCCGAAGCAGGATTGCTGAATCATCTTCTGGTGTCCATGGGACGCCAGAAGGTGGCCTGGTATGACACCGCGAAATACTGGCCCTTCATTTTGATTTTTGTCAATACCTGGAAGGGGGTCGGGTACGGATGTATTCTGTACATTTCTTCCATCCTCGGAATTGATATGTCGCTGTATGAGTCCGCATCTCTGGACGGCGCGACGAAATTCCAGAAGATCCGTTACATCACACTTCCGTTTCTGAAGCCGACCATGATTACGGTATCGCTTTTATCACTCGGAAGAGTTTTCAACAGTGACTTCGGTCTTTTTTTCCAGGTCCCGCAGAATTCAGGCCTGATTTCCAGCACGACACAGACGATCGATACCTTTGTATATAATGTACTGATTACGCAGAGCAATGTCGGAATGTCTGCAGCAGCCAGCTTTTTCCAGTCGGTGATGGGCTTCCTTATGATTATGGTGTTCAATGCCATTACCAGGAAAATCAGCCGGGAAAATGCGCTGTTTTAGGAGGGGAATGGCATGGTAAAATCAAAACAGGACAAACATTTTGAAGTTGCTGCATATATCATCATGATCATTGTGATGGCGCTTATTTTCTTTCCGTTTCTGCTGCTGTTCATTTCTTCGATTACGGAGGAGAACTCACTGCTGATCAACGGATATTCGATTTTCCCGAAGGAGATCAGCTTTGCAGCCTACAGCTACATCTGGGAATCAAGGGCAACGATTCTGAGAGCCTATCTGACCACCATCTGTGTCACAGCGGTGGGAACTGCCATAAATGTTATCATTACGGCAATGGTCGCCTATCCGCTTTCAATGGAGCGGCTTCCGGGGAAAAGGATCTTATCGTTCCTGGTTCTGTTCGTGATGCTGTTTAACGGCGGAATGGTTCCGACCTACATGGTCTACACCACGGTTTTGCACATTAAGGATACGTATTTCGCACTGCTGGTACCGAATCTGATGTTCAGCGCCTTCAATGCCATCATTGTGAAGACGTACCTGCAGGGCAACATCCCGGCGGAGCTGTATGAATCTGCCAGAATGGACGGCGCCACCGAGTTCAGAATCTTTACAGATATGGTTCTTCCTCTCGGAAAATCCATCTTCGTGACGATCGGAATCTTCGCAGGACTGGGTTACTGGAATGACTGGATGAACGGTCTGTATTACGTCAGTGACTCTTCCAAGTATTCGATTCAGCAGCTTCTTAATGTTATGGTGAAGAATATTCAGTATCTGACTCAGTACGGCAGAAGCGGCGCGGACGGAAATCTTCCGAGCATCAGTCTCCGGATGGCGATCGCCTTTGTAGCCATGCTGCCGATACTGATCCTGTACCCCTTCCTGCAGAAATACTTCGAGCAGGGAATTACACTGGGGGCGGTGAAAGGATAGCTTATCAATATGGCACAGCCGTTTTTCGTCAGGAATTTAAAGAAGCTTCTGATCATAAGCATTGTACTGCAGTGTCTGTGCATCTTATTTCTGTCATTGAATTATATGGAGCGCAGAAAAAGATGGGAGAGAGACGTAGAAGAGCTCGCGGATCGTCTCATGACAAAGGTGGAGACCGAGCTGCAGAACAACGCGGCCTGTATGAACCAGACCGTGGCGCTGCGATCCGATTACCGGACCATGTTTGCGCAGGATGATTATGAGATGATCAGCAAGATCTCGGAGCTTCAGATGATTTATGATCTGCGCGGGCTGATGACGGATGTGCCATACAATTATTTTATCTATGACATCAGGGAGAATAAGTATATTGAGCTGACAACGGTACAGAGGCCGTTTTCCGAGTATCGGGACATCCGTGAGACGATCGAGAAGCAGTGGTCTGACGGGAACTGCGAGAACGGACGCTGGTATCTGACCGAAACCGCTTCAGGATCTGTAGTTTCTTCCGGATGGAGGTACATGGATTTTGTACTGGGAGCCTGGACGAGCGAAGAGGATTTTCTTTCCGGATTGAATACCATCAACTGGGGACAAAACGGAAAGGCAGAGCTTATCAAGGGGAAGAAGGAAGCGGATGAAAAGCAATTCCATATATTGGGGAACAGTGTCCTGCAGTACAGCCTTGAGGGAAGCAATACCGAATTCTTCGTCCGAATCACAATATCCCGGGAGGCGGGATCCGCGAGGCGGCTGATCATTCCGCTGCTGATGGTTCTCATCTCCGTCTGGGTGACCTGCATGCTGACCGCTCTTGTCGGGTTCCTCAGGAAATCTTTTCTGATTCCGACGCAGAATCTGACGGAGATTCTGGATAAATACCAGGATGTCGAAGGAAGTGCGGAAAGTGCGGAAATAACAGAAAAGAAAAAGGCGTCGGTTCAGGATGCGTATGAAATTCTGGACCAGCTGGGAAAAAGCGCGGACCGGATGGCCAGTCAGCTGTATGCCAGTGAGCTGGAGAAGAAGCAGCTGGCAATCAATTTCCGAAATCTGCAGATCCGGCCTCATTTCTTCGTGAACTGTCTGATGATGCTCTCAGCAATGGCAGAAGGCGGAGAAGTCGAAAAAGTCAATCAGCTCACGGTATGTCTTGCCAATTATTTCCGTTATATCATGCATGACTGCATGGACATGGTGACCGTGGAGCAGGAAGTCTCTCATATGAGAGATGTCATTCATATCAACGATGAGTGGAATACCTATCAGCTTGAGTTTTTCTGCGACATCGAAGCCGGCACGGAAAAATGTGAAATACCGGTTCTTATGATCAGCACTTTTCTGGAGAATTCCATCAAGCATGCCGTTGGAAGAGACGGAACACTTCGGATCGATTTGTGTGTCCGTTCGGAGAAAAATCAGCTTTATATCCGGATTTCTGACAACGGAGCAGGCTTTCAGGAGGAATTCCTGGAACGCTTCCGGAAGGGAGATTTCCCGAAGGAGGAGCAGGGGAGACACATCGGCATCAGCAATGCCCTGCAGCGTCTGAACCTGATCTATGGCGGCAGGGCATCCATCGTATTGTCCTGCGTTGAGAATGGCGGAGCAAGTGTGGAGATTCGGATTCCACAGGAGGAGATTCATGAAGCTGCTGATCGTGGATGATAACAAATATGTCGTGACGCTTCTGCGCAGGCAGCTGAACTGGGAGGCCTTCGGGATCGAAGAGCCGATCGGTGTCTACAGCGTAGAAGAGGCGAAAGAGGCACTGCGAAGCACGGAAATTGATTTTCTGATCAGTGACATCGAAATGCCCGTTGAGAACGGCTTTGACCTGCTGGAATGGATTCGCTCGCAGGAGCTGAGCCCGGAGGTTGTTCTCCTGACCAGCTATGCCGATTTCTCCTACGCAAAACGTGCAATCAAATACGGGTGCTTCGATTATCTTCTGAAGCCGATTGCCAGACAGGACCTGGAAGAGGTTGTCAGAAAACTGGTCATCAAGAGGATTGAAGATAAGAAGCAGCTTCGGCTGCAGCAGTTCGGAAACAACTGGGTTTCTCATCAGAATCTGATCAAGGAAATGTTCTGGCGGGATGTGATCGGAGATGACACGGCGTCGGATCCGGAGAGAATCGCAGAGAAAATCCGGAAGGAACAGATGCCGTATGAAATGCATCAGAAGTTTGTGCCCATGCTGATTTGCATGGAGGAGGAACGGGAAGGCTTTGGCAGAGAGCTGTTGAGCTTTACCTGTGAGAATGTTCTCAGCGAGATTGCGGCCGGCAGCAAGCCGGATCTGGAATTTCTGTCCTACAACGGATATGCACAGTTTGCTTCTGTTTTTCAGGCAGGAGACGACTTGCAGGCGGAGCAGTTCCGGAAGATGGCAGAGCAGTTTGTGGAAACGTTTTCGCAGTTTTACCACAGGGGAATCGCCTGCTACGTGGGAAAGCCCTGTACGATTGCGGAGGTGGGGAGAAGGATCCGGAAGCTGGAGGAAATCTTCTTCAACAATATCAGCGGAGAAAGCGGCGTATTTTGGGAAAGTGACTTCGATGAGCGAAGGGAGATGGTTTACAACGCTCCGGAGATTGACGAATGGCGTGCGCTGATCTCGGAACGGAGACAGGATCTTCTGGAACAGAAGGTTCACGGGTATTTTGACAGTGTGAAGCAGGCGAAGACGATTGATTCCGGTTTTCTCAATGCCGTCCTTGCGGACTGGAGCATGATGACCGTCAACCTGCTGAAGGAATGCAATCTCACCACCTATCAGGCGCTGGATCGCATCCGCAGCAAGGAACTGGAGGAGCAGGCAAAGGTCAGCGTCTCCGGTCTGGAAAAGCTGATTCTCACGGAAGCAGGGCTGATTGAAGATCAGATCAGCTATGCGGCAAAGGAGGATCGGATCATTGCAGACATCAAGGCCTATGTGAAGCTTCACCTGGAGGATGTCACAAGAAGCCGGATTGCCGGTGAATTCTATCTGTCACCCGGCTATGTGTCGAAGATCTTCCGCAAAGAGACCGGGCTCTCGATGAGTGAATACATTCAGAAGACCCGGATGCAGGAGGCCAGAAAACTGCTTGCTCACAGCGATCTGAGCATCAGCGAGATTGCAGAGCAGGTGGGCTATCCGAGCTTTGCACATTTCTCGAAGCAATTCAAAAAAATGAACGGAATGACACCGAACGAATATCGGAAAACAGAAAAAGGGGAAAAGTAATTCCAAAACAGATAATTTCAAAGGAGGAGAAGTTATGGAATACAGAAAACTTGGGAAAAGTGACGTTATGGTTTCACCGATCGTGATGGGGTGCTGGTCGGTCGGAGGAGACTACTTCGGGAGCGTCGAGGACGAGAACAGCATCCGCTGCATCCAGACCTATCTGGAGCACGGAGTGAATACGTTTGATACGGCTGAGATCTATGGAAATGGAAGAGCAGAGAAGGTATTGGGGGAAGCTCTGAAGGGAACAGACCGGGAATCTGTTGTCATCATCTCCAAGGTATGGCCGGCTCATTACGGCGGAAAGAATATGGAGGAAGCGTGCGATGAGAGTCTGAAACGGCTCGGAATGGACTATCTGGACGTTTACTTCCTCCACTATCCGCCGACAGACGGAATCTCCATGGAAGAGGCGATGGAGAACATGAACCGCCTGAAGGAAAAGGGCAAAATCAGAAGCATCGGTGTATCCAACTTCACACAGGAGATGCTGGAGGAGGCCGGAAAGTATGGAACGGTCGATGTCATTCAGCCCTGCTACAACCTGCTGTGGCGCTACATTGATAAGGATATTCTTCCCTACTGCAAGAAGGAAGAAATCGGAGTGATTCCCTACAGCACGCTTGCACAGGGACTTCTCACCGGAAAATTCACAAAGGATACCGAGATTACCGGAGGACGAACCAAGGCAGCTCTGTTCCAGCCGGGAGTCTATGAGAAATGCTTGGAGGTCACAGACGTCCTCGTGGAGATTGGCGGAAAATACGACAGGACCGCTGCACAGATCTGCATCAACTGGCTGGTAAACCGTCCGGATCTCACCGCTCCCATTGTGGGAGGAGCCGACGCCGCTCATGCACTGCAGAATCTGAAGGCACTGGACTTTACGATGGATGCAGCGGATCATCAGAGAATTGATGAAGTCAGCCGGAAATTCTGTTCGGAGATGCCGGAATACCAGCTGTTCTTCGATACAAAGATAAAGGGGGAGTAAGAAGATGTCACTTGTAAAGGTAAATGAACTGCTGCAGCATGCCACAGAGCATCATTACGGCGTGGCTGCGATCAATACGATCAACTATGAGACCATCAGCTGCGCGATTGCAGCGGCCGAAGCAGAGAGAGTGCCGGTCATTATCCAGTTTTATCCCGGCTTTGATCAGTACATTCCTCTCAGCCATATCGCCTATATGGCGAAGGACCTGGCAAGAAAGGCCAGCGTTCCGGTTGCCGTACATCTCGATCATTCGGCGTCCTATGAAATTGCGGTAGGCGGAATCCGGGACGGCTTCCCGTCCGTCATGGTGGACGGATCCGCTCGTCCCTTTGAAGAGAACCTGGCGATGACAAAGGCTGTGGTAGAGACAGCAGCGGTCTTTGGTGTTGATGTGGAGGCTGAGCTTGGACATGTCGGAAATGCGCAGATCCTGGATGATCTGACAAACGCAGATCATCTGACAGATCCGGACAAGGCGGTTGAATTTGTGGAGAAAACAGGCTGTGGATCTCTTGCGATCGCAGTAGGAAATGCACACGGCAATTACATTCAGACGCCGAACCTGAATTTCGACCGGATCCGTGAGCTTCGGAAGGCGGTTTCCATCCCGCTCGTTCTGCACGGCTGTTCCGGAATTCCGGATGAGCAGATGCAGGAGGCTGTAAATCTCGGACTTAGCAAATTCAACATCGCGACGGAATACTTCGCGGCAATGTACCGTTCTCTGGATCAGGGAATCGAGGCTTCCGGTCATGACGGCAACGGCGTGCAGCTTCTCTTTACCGCCAGACAGGGCATGATTGATTTTGTTGCATCGAAGATGCGGCTTCTGAATCCGAATAAATACTCTTTGTGACAGAAGTCTTAGGGGAAATATAGAAAGTAGAGGGGACCTCATGAAGGAACAGTTTGATGTGTTCGGTCTGGATACCCCCTGTATCGATCTGAATCTGAATGTACAGGGATTACCTGAACTGAACCATGGGGAAATGGTGAATGACCTGTCCTGGCAGGGCGGCGGAAAGGTGTCCAGCGGACTCGCCGCCTGCGCAAGACTTGGGGCAAAATGTGCAATAGGCGGGATGGTCGGAGACGATGTTTACGGGAGCTTCTGCTACGACGACTTCATCCGGCATGGAATCAATACAGACAACCTGGTGATTCGCAAGGATGCGACCACACATTTCAGCGTTGTGATCAGTGACCGCAAATCGCAGACGAGAACCATGCTCTTCAAAATGGGAAATGCCGAAAGGCTGACGGAGCAGGAAATCGACTGGGATAAAATACGAAACAGCAAATATCTGTTTATCGCAGATGCTTCAGAGCTGACGGAAAAGACGGTGGATTTTGCAAAAGCCAATGGAACAAAGATCTTCATCGATGCGGATATGTATTCCGAAGAGCTTGAGAAGATGATTCCGAAGATCGACGTCTTTGTCGGATCCGAGTTTGTGTTTGACGGGATTTTCCCGGGACACAAGGAAAAAGGCGTGGAGCAGCTGGAAGAGGAATGCCGCGAGATCTGCCGGCGGGGACCGCAAATTGCGGTATTCACATTCGGCGAAAAGGGATGCGTCGGCTATAGCGAGGATGGCTTCTTCGTTCTTCCGGCCTTCCAGGTGGATGCGGTCGATACCGTAGGAGCCGGTGATGTTTTTCACGGTGCGTTTCTCGCGCAGCTCCTGAAGGGGAAGAGTGCAAAGGAATGTGCACGGGCAGCGAGTGCTACCTCTGCCATCAAGTGCACGAGAATCGGGGGAAGAGCCGGAATTCCGGACGAAAAGACACTGGAAGCTTTTCTGGAGACCGGCAAGATCGATTACACAGAGATTGACGAGAGAGTTGCTTATTACAGAAGGGGGTTAGAGCATGTATAAGGCAAAAGTGACATTGGGAGTTCTTCCGACCAGACGGGGAATGCTGGATCTGGAGACTGCAACCAGAGAAAAAGAGAAATTCATGGCGGTCATCCGGGAAATCAAACCGGAGGTGGTGACTCTGGTTGATGTCGATGATATCTGCACAAACGGAATCATCGAGAACGAATCCTATTCTCCTGCCGTTGTGGAGAAGTTCCGGAAGGCAAACGTGGACGCAATCTTCGTGCCGTTCTGCGATTTCGGTGATGAAGGCTCCGTTGCAGATGTGGTATCGAAATTCCAGGTTCCGGTTCTTGTCTGGGGCGCACGGGATGAGAGACCCAATACTCTGGAGGCAAGAGGAAGAGATACGCAGTGCGGCATGTTTGCAGCAACGAAGGTGCTGCGCCGCTATGGGGTGACCTACAGCTACATCTTCAATGTGGCGGCAGATACGGAAGAGTTCCGTCAGGGCTTTGAGAATTTTATCCGCGTTGCCTGCATCGTAAAGGATGTCCGGGGACTTCGCATCGGTAAAATCGGAGAGCATCCGTCACCCTTCCGCAGCGTCATGACGAATGAAACAAAGCTGATGAAGGACTTTGGAGCTCAGACGGTTGCCATTGCACCGCTTGTTGTGCAGATGACGGTGGAGAAGATCCTGGCGGAAAAGGGCGATGAGTTTGAGAAAACCCTGAAGGATCTCAAAGAGCGTATGGACTGCTCGGCGATGGCGGACGAAGACGTGGAGCGTCTCGTTGCTTTCAAAATGGCACTTCTTGAGGTTCTGGCACAGAACAACTGCAACGTAGCGGCAATCGAGTGCTGGCCGACCTGTGCAATGATGAAGCTTCCGGCCTGCGCCGTGATCGGTGAGCTTACGGATATGGGCATCCCGGTTTCCTGCGAGACCGACATCAACGGAGCCATCACCATGGCGATCCTTCGTGCCTGCACGCTGGGAGAGCAGGCAGAGTTCCTTGCAGACCTTACCATCCGTCATCCGGAGAATGACAATGCAGAGCTCTTATGGCACTGCGGACCGTTCCCGTATTCGCTGAAGGCGGCAGAAAGCAAGGCGAGAATCGTCGGAGGCCAGGAGCAGTTTGAGCTGAAGCAGGGCGACCTGACGGTATGCCGCTTCGATGAAATTGACGGAGAGTATTATCTCTTTGCCGGCGAAGCAAGAACCACGACCGGACCGGAAACCATGGGAACCTATGTCTGGATGGAGACGGACAACTGGAAGAAGTGGGAAGAGAAGCTGATGTTCGGCCCGTACATCCATCACCTGGGAGCCATTTACGGAAAAATGTTCCCGGTACTGAAAGAAGCAGCAAGATATCTTGGAGTGAAGCTGGATTCCGTGGAAGAATCCGGACCTTCCTGCTTATAATGGATCACTCTGTAAAGGAGAGCAGTGATGAAAACAATCAAGGTTCAGGAACTTTCGAATGAGAAATTTGCCCGCTACGGCGAGTATCAGAATTTACTGGATGACAAGGAGCTTGCGAAAAAGTCCATTTTCCCGGGCGGCTTCTTTGCAGATGTGATGAAGCTGGATCTCGGAAGCACCACGCTTCCCACGGTATCTGTCTGTCAGGCAATGAAGCCGGAGAAGATGGAAGTGAAGATGCTCGAAGCGCATCAGTTTACCTGCGAAGGCCTGCTGCCTCTGGATGATGACGTTGCGATCTTTGTCGGAGCACCTGCTCCGGGACAGAAGTTCAATGTGGACCAGCTGGAAGCATTTCTGGTGCCGAAGGGAACCTTTGTGAGACTGAATCCCTACATCATTCACGGAGCACAGTTTGCACTTCATGAGGAGGAAGCTCATGTTCTCTGCCTTCTTCCGGGAAGAACCTTCCGGAATGACATGGAGGCAGTGATGCTCAACGAAGAGGAACGAGCGGTTCTGGTGATGGAATAACATTGAAGAAAGAGTCGGCCAATATTCCGAAATGGGAATATTGGCCGACTTTTTTCAGAAATTTACTTACTGCTCCCGGAACTGGATGGTGCCGTTTGCAGCGTCCATACTGTCTACAATTGCAAGGGATTCCAGCTGATAGCCAAGATTGCGGATGATGCGTCCGCCCTGCTGGAATCCTTTTTCCACGGCAATGCCGATGCCTTCTACCGTGCCGCCCGCCTGTGCGACAATGGACAAAAGCCCCTGCAGAGCGCAGCCGTTTGCGAGAAAATCATCGATGATCAGAACGTGATCGCCCTCATTCAGAAATTTCTTCGATACGATGACCTGGTTCTTGCGTTTATGTGTGAAGGATTCCACCTCAGCCACATAGACGTCGCTGTCGATGTTGATGCTCTGGGATTTCTTCGCAAAAACAACCGGAACATGGAAATAAGTTGCTGCAATGCAGGCAATGCCGATGCCGGACGCCTCAATGGTAAGAATCTTGTTGATCGGCTTTCCTTCGAAACGGCGCTTGAATTCGGCTCCCATCTGGTTAAACAAATCAATGTCCATCTGATGGTTCAGAAAGCTGTCGACCTTCAGAATATTTCCTTCCTTTACAATACCGTCTTTTGCAATACGCTCTTCCAGGAAATTCATGATCACCCATCCCTCGAATTTATTTGCTGCAATACTACTTTCTGCTGCAACACGCACTTATTTGCTGAAATACCACTTTATGCTGCGACACGCACTTCCGCGTGTGAAAAGAACAGATATAATGAACCTATATCGTAACGTATCTGGTCCGGTGTGTCCATAAAAACAGGGGGAAGAGGTATGAATGATCAATGGATTGAGTTTGCAATTCGTATTCAGAGCATTGCGCAGGCCGGACTGCAGTACGGGAAGGATTCGTATGACAGAGAGCGATATGAAGAGCTGAGACAGATTGCGGCAAAAATGCTGTCTCTGAAAACAGACATCCCGACCAGTAAAATCTTCGGTTTGTTTTGCAATGAATCCGGATACCAGACACCGAAGGTGGATACGCGTGCAGCGGTTTTTGCTGACGGCAAAATTCTGCTTGTTCACGAAAACAACGGCACCTGGTCTCTGCCCGGCGGTTGGTGCGACGTAGACCAGTCTGTGGCTTCGAATACGGAGAAGGAAGTGCAGGAGGAAGCCGGCTTTACGGTGAAATCCGAAAGAATCATCGCAATTCAGGACTGGCGGAAGCACAATGTGACAAATTATGCATATGGAGTTCTGAAGGTCTTCGTGCTGTGCCGGTATGAAAGCGGAGAGTTTGAAAAGAACATAGAAACGACGGAAATCGGATTCTTCGGGAAAACAGAGCTTCCGACGGAGCTTGCAGTGGAAAAATGTACGAAGGAGCAGATTCTGATGTGCTTCGATTCGTATGAAAATCCGGATATGGCGACGCTGTTTGATTAAGAAAGAGGAAAACCGCCTTCGCGGATTTTGCCTCAGGGAGGTATAAAGATGGAATTGCACACAATATCAGGTCTGGCGATAGCGGGAGTTATCTGCTCCATTGTTCTCTCGATGGGGGTACCGATTGCTTTGTTCATTGCAGGAAGGGTGAAGCTCAAGGCAAGGATTTCCTCGTTCTTGATCGGAGCAGGAACCTTTCTGCTGTTCGCCATGCTGCTGGAGCAGCAGCTGCACGTTCTTGTCATTCAGTTTTGTGGCCTGAACGCACAGAGCAGACCATGGCTTTACTATGTGTACGCGGCTTTGGCTGCAGCGGTTTTTGAAGAGACCGGAAGACTGATTGCCATGAAGTTCTGGATGAAGAAATGGCTGGATTTTCCGAATGCACTGATGTATGGAATCGGGCATGGCGGTGTGGAGGCCATTCTGATCGGAGGACTCTCCGGAATCAGCAATCTTGTGTCCATGCTGATGATCAACAGCGGAGCTATGCAGAATACGCTGGCGGCACTTCCTGCTGAGTCCGCAAATCAGACCGTGTCACAGCTGTCGGCCCTATGGACAACACCGGCACCGCTCTTTTTTGTAAGCGGAATCGAAAGAATCAGTGCCATCATTCTGCATATCGGGTTGTCACTGTTGATCTACCGGGCGGTAAAGGCTGGCAAATGCCGGGCAGCAGAGTCTGGCAAATGCAGGACAGCAGCTTTTACCGCGATTCTTGCATATGGGATTCATTTTATCGTGGACTTCTTTGCCGTGGCAGGTTCGGCGCTTCTTCCCATCTATGTGATCGAAATTGGTGTCTTTGTGATGGCGGTGGGAACTCTTGTTATGGCGCTGAAGATGGGGAGGATGGAAGAACAGTAAATTTCCGGTTGCTGTATGGCCCGGCAGAGATGCATTTCAGCGGTGGGATGAATTCGGTCGGTCGAAATAATCCCTGCGGCACAGAAAAGCCAGATAGAGATGAATCTGACTGGGGCAAAGTAATCCCTGTGGAACAGAAGAGGAAGCTAGAGATGAATCCGGCCAGTGGAAATAATCCCTGCGGAAGAAAAAAGCAAGCTGGGGATGAATTCGGTCGGTCGAAATAATCCCTGTGGAACAGAAGAGCAAGCTAGAGATGAATCCGGGTGGGGCAAAGTAATCCCTATGGAACAGAAGAGCAAGATAGAGATGAATCCGGTCGGCCGAAATAATCCCTGTGGAACAAAAGAGGAAGCTAGAGATGAATCCGGCCAGTGGAAATAATCCCTGCGGAAGAAAAAAGCAAGCTGGGGATGAATTCGGTCGGTCGAAATAATCCCTGTGGAACAGAAGAGCAAGCTAGAGATGAATCCGGGTGGGGCAAAGTAATCCCTATGGAACAGAAGAGCAAGATAGAGATGAATCCGGTCGGCCGAAATAATCCCTGTGGAACAAAAGAGGAAGCTAGAGATGAATCCGGCCAGTGGAAATAATCCCTGCGGAAGAAAAAAGCAAGCTGGGGATGAATTCGGTCGGTCGAAATAATCCCTGTGGAACAGAAGAGCAAGCTAGAGATGAATCCGGGTGGGGCAAAGTAATCCCTGCGGAACAAAAGAGCAAGATAGAGATGCAAATCGGTTTTGATGGTAGAAAAATTTTATGAAGTATTTATATCTGCATGGATTAGGACAAAAACCGGACAGCTGGAATAGAACGATAAAAGAAACAAAAGTATCGGGCAGTAGTATCCGTTTGAGTCTGGCGGAGATGTCAGAGGGAAAAGATGTTACATATAAGGAGTTGTATTCTGCATTCTCAGAAGTGTGTGACAAAGAGGACGAAGAAATCGTCTTATGTGGACTCTCATTGGGCGCTGTTTTGGCACTGAATTATGCGATAGACCATCCAGATAAAACAAAGGCGCTCGTGTTAATTGCGGCACAATATAAAATGCCGGAGAAACTATTGAAATTTCAGAATGTGCTGTTTCGCCTTATGCCAAATTCGATGTTCAAACAAATTGGTTTCAAAAAAGCGGATGTTATCAGCTTGTGCGGCACGATGGCGAAATTGGATTTCACAGATTCTCTGCACAATGTGTCTTGTCCGGTATTGATTGTCTGTGGTGAGAAGGATAATGCAAATAAAAAAGCCTCAAAAGAACTTACCCGTTATTTGAGTAAATCCTTCTTCTATGAGCTTTTAAAAACAGGTCATGAGGTGAACATAGAAGCTCCAGAGGAAATAGCAATAGTGTTGCAGAAATTTTATGACAATATCAAATAAACCTGGAATTTCAGAGGAAGTATCTCCCTTTATATATGCTCACCATGCGGTTTGTGCGATAGAAGCTGAAAACGAAGATATTTATACAGGCTTCTGCATTGAAAGCAGCAGCGGACGAAAAAGGGCTGACCGTTTTATAACTTCCAATGTAGGAGGAGAAAGATGAGGATACACTATGTTCTTTAAGTATGTTCCATTGCTTACAACGAAAGATCAGGAGTATGCAGCAAAAATAAGAGATGTGCTGGCGCAAAATAACATTAAGTGCAGGACAAGAAGCACTAATGCACGAATCAACCCGGCTCCCAATCCTGGCATGCCGGTCGGCGGAATTGGAAATGGAGCTATGCAATGGTCCACTATCATACAGGTGCATAAATCAGATTTCGAATATGCTAAGGCGCTCATTGCAAATATATACACGGATTTGAAATGAATTGATCAGGCACCAGGAGCGGTATCCTTGGTAATTGGATGGCGAGACTGCTCAGATGATCGCTTCGGGCGGGAACAGACTTTTGGCCATACATGGAAAAAAATGGATTTTACAGGGCGAGCGGCAATAGATTTTGTGAAAGATGCAGACTGAAAAATGCTTCGATAATATGGCAGACAAATCAAAAAATCGGGATTTAACGAGGAGGTAATGATTATGAGTAGAAATATAAAAGGTGGTTTTTTAACATTAGGTGGTGTTGTTGGTATTGTAGGAATGATAATAGCGGCAATGCAAAATCCAGCAACTGCATGGGTAACGCCACCTGGAAGAATGATTGTAAGTATTTTAGAAAATGGATTATTGATTCCTACGGTTTTATTCCTTGTTCTTTTTATTTATGGATTGTATATTCTCCTAACGGAGAAAAACGATTGAGCAATACAGGTTTGTCGAATTAAGAAAACCGAAAGTTGACGGAATGGCCTGGCAGAGATGTTTTTAGCGATGGCCTTCCAGTGATGGGAT
>ERZ1026880.537-NODE-537-length-19090-cov-5.215603_pt1 | contig 19090 bp, 19 predicted proteins | sample MGYA00380170_ERZ1026880 | MGnify/ENA primary metagenome ERZ1026880 (study PRJEB33269, sample SAMEA4719806) | human gut metagenome | biome: human-associated habitat; feature: organic feature; material: feces | place: Cameroon | collected 2013-10 ...
GTAGCACACGCAGGCCGTCGCGACGCCGCAGCTTATGCAGCTGAACTGCCCAAGTCGCCGCGCGAGCATCTTTGCGCGCATGTAATTGCCCATACCGGCGCCCACGAAGGCGCAGAGCATCTCGATGGGGCCGCCTCCCAGCAAAAACACGAACGCGCCGCACGCGCACGCCGCGGCGAGCCCGAGCTGCAGGCACCCGTAATCGGGGTTGGACTTCTCGACCACGTCGAGCAGGTTGTGGAAGCCGCGCACCGTGAGCTCGGCGCCTTGGGCCTCGATCTCGTGGATGTAGTCTTCCATCAGCCAGATGCGGTGGGTGTTCACGCCGGTGGTGGGCAGGCTCACGACCTCGCTGAAGCTGTCGTGCCCCTCGATGCAGGTGCATTCGATGGACAGCAGCGAAAGGTCGACGTGGACCGTAACGCCGAGCACGCGCGCCACGCGGTTCATGGAGTCGCGCACGCGCCAGGCCCCGGTGCCGGAGGCGAGCATGAGCTGGCCCGTCCGGCAGATGATCGTCGACTTATCGGCAAGAGGGGCATCCACGGCGAGCTCGTCGCCGGCGCTCACAACCTCGTGCCAAACCGCCTGCATGTGATGCGGGTGCACCCGCATTCCCGTCGATCCCATCGCCCGTTCGCCTCCATAGTTTGCCGAGCCTATGGTAGTCCTGGGCGCCGGGCGCGGAGCTCGTTGTTACTTCTTGTTTCCTTTTGGCTTCAGGGCGGGGCAAGAGGGACATCTGCCGATGTCGCGCTGCCAGAATGGCCTATGGTTTAGGCAAGGCAACAGGCGTCAGAAAGGTCTAGCACATGTCCCGCGCGAAGCAAGAGTCCGAGTCCATCGAGCTTGCAGTTCTCCTCGCGCTTTCGGGCGGCATCATGGACGCCTACTCCTACCTCGTGCGCGACCATGTCTTTGCGAACGCGCAGACCGGCAATATGCTGCTGTTCGGCGTCAACCTGGCCGCGGGCGACTGGGCCCAATGCCTGCACTACGCCGTTCCGGTGATCTGCTTCGCCGCCGGCATCGCCTTGTGTCACACCATAAAGATCGTCGCCACCGAGGAGCACCTGCACTGGCGCCAGATTGCCCTGATCATTGAGGCCGTCCTGCTTGTGGTCGTAGGCTTTGTTCCCGAGGGGCGCAGCCTCTACGCCAACGGTCTCACGTCCTTTGCCTGTGGAATCCAGGTTCAGGCGTTCCGCAAGTTCCACGGCCGTGCGCTTGCCACCACCATGTGCATCGGCAACCTGCGCAGCGGGACGCAGGCCTTGGTCACCTATGCGAGCGATCATGATCAGAAACAGCTGCGCGGCGGCCTGTTGAGCTTCTTTGTGATTGCGTGCTTCGTCCTTGGCGCCGTCATCGGTAACTGGGCGATCCCCGCGCTGGGGACCCATATGATCTGGATGGCGCCTGTCCTGCTGACCGTCTCGTTCCTCACCATGTTCGTAGATCGCGAGAAGCGTCGCGTCGAGGCGCTCGTCGAGCGTGACCTTGAGGCCGACCTCGAGGGCGAGGCGGCGCCCGCCGCGCCGGAGCTGTACGCCGGCATCGCCGGCGCCGAGGAGCGTCTTGCCGAGAGCATCGCCGCCGACGTCGAGCGCCGTCACGGGCACGACATCGAGATGGGCGTCATGCACGATATGGGCCTCACCTCCGAGGGCGGGGACGAGCGTGAGGGCGCCATGGAGCGCGACGTTGAGGCCCAGATCGAGCAGCACCTGCGCGACCACATCGCCCACGGCGGCTTCCGCGCGCGGAAGTAGGCGCGTCTGGGCGTTGCGCGGCGAGCGCGACGGAGCTGCGTGTGAAAAAGTCTGCGAAGTCGGTATCCTAAATCGAAAACCGTGAGTATAGACACGGACGAGCCATAGATGACCTGCGTAAATGCAGGGCTGCCGTCCTCGCTACTCGAGGTTTCGGAAAGAGGATACCGACTTCGTATGATCTTTACCTTTCCTAAGTTGGCCCGAGCTGCAGCATTGAGCCACAATTAGCTCAATGGCCCTATACCCCACCCTTTGCACCATATGGGGTAAAGGGTGGGGTATAGCATTTAGCTGCGTTTTTGCTGCACGGCGCATCGCTCAATATCAAGTATGGGCTAAGGATCGGCGCAAAGGCTTGCTCGCTCGGTCTATGCGTAATTGCCGCCCAGGTGAATGCTTAACAGTTCGCCAACGGAATCAAGGTGTCGCGTAAAGCTGCTGCGAAATAACTACAAATACTTAATCTCGTTGTGTTAGCCGGGTACTCTGGCTTATGCAAATCGGGTACTCTGGCTTATGCAAATCGGGTAGTCATATCGTAGGTTGATTGAATAGCTGTCTCCTATGGGGGCTTATGCTACGGGAGAACGGGTCGAGGGGCCTTCCGGCTGTCGGCGCGCGACTCGCTCCTCTCGTAGCGCCCCGTCCCGAGCTGCTCGTCGGACTCCGCGCGCATCGCGGCGTTGAGGGCGGCCGCGAGCACCTGCCGGAAGGCGTCCCCCGAGGAGATCGCGAGGAGCCGTTGCGCGCAAAAAGATCTGCGAAGTCGGTATCCTAAATCGAAAACCGCGAGTATAGACACTGATGAGCCGAAGAAAACCTGCGTAAATACAGGACTATTGGCCTCACTACTCGAGGTTTTGGAAAGAGGATACCGACTTCGCCTGGTTTTATGCCAGGGCTGGGGCGTGCTTTGAGAACCCGAACCGCGCTCGGCCGCTTCGGTCCGGTCTATTCTAACCATTCTAACCACCATGATTAATAAAGTGGTTAGAATGTGAGCAGAACAGAATCGAAAGGCGGACAGGATGATATTTCGGGAGACGGAAACTGTCGAGCTGAAAGCTGTTGCGCAAAATGACATTAAGAAAGAAATAATCGCCTTCGCAAACTGCGTCGGCGGCACGGTCTATGTAGGTGTTGCCGACGGCGGCGCTGTGTTGGGCGTTGGGGATCCCGACGGGAGTGCTCTGCAGATCTCCAACATGTTGCGAGACGCGGTGAAGCCGGACATCACCATGTTCGTCCACTACGAAACGCTCGACTGCGAAGGAAAAGCGGTTGTGGCCGTCAAGGTTCAGCGAGGCACGAATCGCCCCTATTATTTGGCGAAGAAGGGCTTGCGACCCGAGGGCGTCTATGTGCGGCAGGGATACTCCTCCGTCCCGGCGACCGATGCCGCCATTCGGCAGATGATAAAAGAGACCGATGGCGATAGCTTCGAGGACATGCGTTCCCTCAATCAGGCGCTCACTTTCGAATCAGCCAGAAGGGAGTTCGAAGTCCGGAAGGTCCCCTTCGGCTTGCCGCAGATGCTAACCCTGAAGATTACCTCCCCGGACGGCCTCTACACGAACCTCGGCCTGCTCCTGTCTGAGCAGTGCCCCTATACCGTCAAGACGGCCGTTTTCGAGGGTACGGACCAGGGCGTGTTCAAGGACCGCAGGGAGTTCTCCGGATCCTTGATGCGGCAGCTCAACGAGGCCTACGAGTACATCGACTTCCACAATCGGACCCACGCGTCCTTCCAGAAGCTGCTGCGCGTCGACACCCGGGACTATCCGGAGATTGCCGTTCGCGAGGCTCTGCTGAACTCGCTGGTGCACAGGGACTACTCCTTCAGCGCCAGCACGCTGATTAGCGTCTACGAAGACAGGATCGAGTTCACGTCTGTCGGCGGCCTCCTGTCCGGTTTGGAGCTGGATGACTTGATGATGGGCATCTCCGCCTGCCGGAACCCCCACCTCGCTAATGTCTTCTACCGCCTGCAGCTCATCGAGGCATACGGTACGGGAATAAGAAAGATCATGGGGGCTTACGCGGGCGCCGCAGTCAAGCCGCAGATTACGGCTACGAGCAACGCCTTCAAGATCGTTCTCCCCAATGTGAACTTCGTGGCCAGGGCGGCCGAAGCGCCCGCGACAGCCGGTGAAGGGACATCCACCATTCCGGATTCCCGCGAGAATGAAATCCTGCGATTCCTAACCGAACACCCCTCAATCACCCGAAAAGAGGCGCAGACGCTGCTCGGGGTCAGTCAATCCACGGCCGGCCGTTTATTGAGGGAAATGGTGGACAAGGGGCAAATCATGACACTCGGCGGAAGCCGCGCCTCGCGATACGAGCTGCCATAGCGCAGCGCTGGGGGAGGACGCGCGCGAGGAGGCGGCAGGCAATAAAGCCCTGAGCCTGAACTGCTCGGATGCGTTTGTGCCCAAGGGGTCCTTCGTGGTGGTCGAGGGGCCTTCCGGCTCTGGCAAATCCACGCTGTTTAAGCTGGCGCTGGGCGCCTACGACGCCGATGGTTTTGCGTACGAGCTTGAGGAGGGCGCTCCGTGCGCCGCGTCCCAGGTGCCGGCGGGGGTGTTCGCGTATGTGCCCCAGGACAACTTCCTGTTTGCGGGAACGGTGCGCGAGAACGTGGCGTTTGCGGCGCCCGACGCAAACGACGACCAGGTCAGGCGCGCGTGCGAGGCGGCGTGCGCGTGGGGTTTCGTGAAGGAGCTCCCGCTGGGGCTCGACACGGTGATTGGCGAGCACGGGCAGGGGCTTTCCCAGGGGCAGCTCCAGCGCCTGGCCATTGCGCGCGCCGTGTGCTCCGGCGCGCCCATCATGGTGCTCGACGAGGTAACGAGCGCGCTCGACGGAAAGACCGAGGCCGACGTCCTGGCCAACATAGCCGCCCTGCCGGGAAGGACGGTCTTCGTCGCCTCGCACCGCGCGAAGGCCCGCGAGCTCGCCACCCTACGCCTGCGCGTGGACGGCGGGGTTGTGAGTGCGGAGGGATAGGCGCGGCGCTGCTTGCTGCGGTTTTCTCCCTTTGATCAAGCCTGAAATTTATGGTCTTGACATAGAAAACTGCTCATCATAGATTGGAGCAGTTATAGCTGGACAGCCTCTCACTGAAGCGCAACTCCAGCTCTTTTTATTTTTAACGAATCACCATGAAATCGAACATGATCTTCCGCCTTATTGGATGATGGTCGAGTGCGCAACGATGGGCACTATCGAGCTGCTCTATCAAAAGGTCTCTCCGAGCGTAAGGGCGGAGGTGGCCTCTGAGCTTGGTATCAAGGTTCCCGTGCTCAAGAACTGGCTGTCCGTTTTGCGCGTCGCGAGGAATGCCTGCTGTCACCATTCCCGCGTCTGGAACAGGACTTGGGGCGTCCGGCCCGTGATCCCGAAGGATTGGAAAGGCTTCGGCTCGTCAAATGGAAAGACGCTCGCCGTGCTCTCGGTGCTCTTCTATCTGCTCGACGCAATCGGCGATGCGGCTCCTTGGAAGAAGAAGTTCGACGGTCTGCTTGGGGAATACGGCGATATTGACCTCGATAAACTTGGTTTTCCCGAAAAATGGCGAACTATGCCGCCGTGGTGTGGCGCCGCAGGGGACGAAAGGCAAACCCCCAAGAGCGATAGGCGTTGAATGCCCATAAGCGATGGCCGGGCCGCCGTCCTGGCCAACATAGCCGCCCTGCCGGAAAAAGACGGTCTTCGTCGCCGCGCACCGCGCGAAGGCCCGCGAGCTTGCCACCCTGCGCCTGCGCGTGGGCGGCGGGGTTGTGAGTGCGGAGGGGTAGGGACCGGTGCGATTGTCTTTATTCCCACTCTTCAATAAAAAAGAAAACGGGGACACGCCCAATGGACGCGTCCTCGATAAGAAGATCAGAGCCGACCTTCTTTGTGTTGTAGCCGAATACTTAAGCATGACTCTATGTTTGCGCAATGCGCGAGGCTTCAAACGTCTAATGGCGCTGCGTACGTAGTCGTAGTATATGAGCTGATACCGGGCTTATATTTGGTCGTCGGTTACCTGAACAGCTCGTCGTGGCTGCCGGTGCGCTCAAAGAAAGCCACCTCGTCGTTGGACGACCAGATTACGAGCCAGTCGCCGGAGTTGGCGACATGGCACTCGCTGCGGCCTGCCCAGCTGCCGCTTAAACGGTGCATGTTGTGACGGCGCTTAAGAATCTCCTGGGACTCTGAGGTGTTCTCAAGTACAAGATCGATGAGCCTTCTGAGTTCCTCGAGGTTCCAGTTGCGACGCTTGGCCTTCTTTTTCAGATCGCGCGAGAACGCCGTGGAGAACTCGGCGGAAAGCCTTCCCATTACGCCAACGCTGCCGCGATGAGATCGGCGCCACTATCGAAACGGCCTTTCTTTCCCGACGACAGGAAGGCGTCGCCCTCGCGGATTGCCTCCAGGCTTTCGGAGTTTGGCTCCTCAGGCGCGAAGGTCAGCGGGATGCGACGGGTGTTCACCATCTGCTTGTAGAAAGCTCGAGTTACGGAAGATAGGTCGAGACCATAGTAGTCGGCCACCTCAGACGCCTCGCGTTTGAGATCGTCGTCGATGCGAATAGTCAGGGATGAAGTTGCCATGTCCAGCTCCTGTGTGTAGATGTAAATACAAATATAGTATATCGTATGTGCAATGAATGGGACATGCCGACGACAGTGCTTTTTATTGCCTTAAACGCTCTGGGTCAGCCCCTCTTGCCTGAATCCCGACGGGTCCTTGGATTGACAGCTACGTGTGATTTCCGCAAGGCCCCGGCTTAATACAACGTGCCACATTAATGAGCTGCGGAATCTCAGCATAAAAATAGGGGATGCCCTCCGTTGGAAGGATCCCCCTTGCAAAACATCAGCTTATATACGAGCCTCTGTTTTTCATTGTGGTCAGAATATTACATCAATTGCCGCTCCGCGAAAACGCTTCATCGCTTTCCGCCATGGATTTAGCGCATTCGATGTCTGCGGGAAACCATGCCTCAATTACCTTGGTAAGAAAAACAAACCCCGTATACACCTGGAGATTACCTCGATAGTAATCAATGCGCTTATTCATTCTATGGGTGAATGTCAAAAGACTGCTTGCGCGATGTTCTAGAACGCCCTGCGAAGCCAGATTTCTATGGGCATATAACGTTGTCACGATCTGCTGAATCCCGGCCGACTCGCCCATGATCTCGTTCGCCTGCGAGTAGCCGAGTGGATTGCGGCTTGCGCTTTTCGGGCGGGTGGGGGCTTTGCGGGAGTTTTAAAAGTGCGTCGGGACGGATGTGTCCTGATTGAATCGCTTGGGGAGTTCAAAAAAGGATCGTGATGAATCTTGGTACTAATCCCTCGGGTTATTTGATTGCAGAACGACCTCGATCATTGCTTTCGAGGGGTGTTGAAAAAGCTTCGTTACCTGCCGAAACATCGCTCTGCCTGCGGAAGCATCGCTAAGCGTCTGGTGGGTCTTGGAATTCCATAAAGCAAGAAAGAGACGCCGCCCCGCGTGAGCGTTGGCCTTTGGCATGCTCCGGCGGGGCGGCGCTTCTTCCCGGTAGAAATAGTTGCCTATGTTTGAAGCAAGGGTGACTGCCTTAAGCTCGTTTCCGCTACTTCCACATGAGGGCTGCGAGTTTCATAGAATTCTCGGCAGCGGTATAGCTGAAGGCGCCTTTGCCGACCTTCTGCGGGTCATACTCTGACTGAGGAATCACGCCGCTGTATTGTTCGACGGCGTTGCGAAACGCATCGCTTGTGATGAACTCGAACGGGTCCTTCGTCCAGCGAACCTTACCTTCGCCGCCGACCTCCATCAGGGCGCGAAGGCCGCATGCCAGCGGATAGATGAACCCGTCGGGGACGGGGTTGTCGACCTTCTTTCCCAGGAATGGAGTGTGGTACTCGCTGCGGGAGTTCTTGAGGCTTTTGACTGCGCCAATTCTGCCGTAGTTGCCAATGCGGTTATAACAGCCGGGGAATGCCTCGTAAATGGCATCGAAGAGCTTAGGCAAATCGGTGGCGACCTCGAGAGCGCTCACAATTTGGACGTTCTTGAGCTCGCGGCGCGCCGAACCTGCCGCCTTGGACACGCGATCATCCCTCATAAGCTCGAGAAACTTGCCCTGACAAATCTCCTTGCCGCTGTAGATGGATGTCATTGCAGGGGCATCAATCTTACCTTCGGTCACACTGCTCGCAATGAGCGAGAGCGGAATCCAGGAGAGCGCGATAAGCGTCCTGCTCTGGATGGGCTTGCCGTCATTTGTCTTCCAGCTGATCTGTTCTGCAAACAGGGGGTTCTTCTCCTGGAAGAGATTTTTAAACGCATCGAACAGGCCTTCTTGGTTGCCTTTGGTGCCGGCGGTGAGCTGGGCGTTGTTGTTGCGGGCATCGCAAATCTCAAGAAGGGAGGTGCGGAAGTTCTCCACGCACAGTTCGTCGTTGGGCTCGGCGGGCAACAATAGCTCAACGGGAATCAAGAAATCAAGGGTACTGATGCCGCGCTCTTTGAGGGAGGGACGTCCGTCCTCCTCGTTGTCGGAGTCTTCCTTCTCGGACCGGATGATGCTGAGGTATTCATCGATTTTGGGACGATAATCGACCCACGTCTCCTTAAAACGTTCCCAGATGGTGACTTCGCTCTGTTTGGGACGCTTCGCTCCGACGGCGAGTAGCGCATTCTCGAGGATATAGTTGCCGATAGCGAGAGTGTTGTGGCCACCGTCGAGGATGCCCTCGACGGCATCGTGCGGCTGAAATGCGAGACGAATGCGATGACGGTCCAAGGACTCGTAGCGCGAAGAGGCGAGCAGGATGCCCTTCGATTTAAACGGGAAGAGCTTGTGAGCGCTATCGAGTTCATCGGAGCGGATGGACTCCTGGATAGCCTTGGTCACTGCCCCCATCCTGGAGTTACGGGGATTTGCGTCTAAGTCGAGCACATCGATGATGGGGATGATATATTTCGCCGGCATGAGCCCGATGACGCGCTGGATATCGCCGACCTTCTGGGGGAAGGAGTTGGTGAGGCGAATGATTACTTCGGAGCTTTGCATGATGGATCCTCTTTTCCTTGAAGGATTGACTGGGGACGCGCTTCAGGCCTGAGCCTTCTAGAGCGGAGCGCCGGGGAAAAGGGGACTGGTTGCCTAATAAAAAAGCCGGATATCCGGCTCTAGACAATAAGCGAAACCGCTGATTTCGGTTCGCTTTCTTATGTCCAGAGGCTTTACCCTCTTATCTCCAGCCTCCTATCCAGGAAGCTGCGGTAAGGATCCTTCTGGAAGAGCGATAGATCAAGATCTGTTCGCCTTGATTTCTTCGAATGGTAGAAATGAGTCGGCGAGAGGATCAGCTGATCTTTTATTAAGCGGCGCACGGCTTAAATGATTAGCGCTGACGGGTCTTGTAAATTGAGCTGACCCGGTCCCGACCCTGTTCATTATTTGACCTTGGTCACGTTGGCGCTCGTGTTCGTTGCAATCTCTACGCAATGAGTCTTCGCCTTGGGTGGTTGGTATTGACGTGGATGCTGGATAGGAGACGCGGACGCTTCCCTGGGCCGGCTATGCCACGCTGCGCCGCGATGCCAAGCACCTCGCAGGAGGACTCCCGCGGACACGTGCCGCGTCCTGGTAGTCGCCCTCGGCGATCGTCGCAAGCTTGACACACCCGCGAACAAGCCGGTCATTGAGCACGTTGGGCAGATCGCGCGTCGATGTTTACCAAGAATCGGCCCTCGTGGCCACAATAATTGAGCAGTTCGACCACGAGGGCCGTGCCTCCCGGACACGGTGAAGTGATATTCGGCAGATGATGGCCGTCGAGCGTCCGATCGCCTCGACCACCTTGTGTCTCTGCTCTTCTGCGTAGTCAGGCCTTCGCGAACTGCTTCCGGGCTTTTGACGGCAGCTCCTTTAGGTGCCGCGTCGGACTTAAACCCATCCACCGGTCATTTGCGACCGTTCGCGGCGCCGCAGGCATCAATGTTCTCTTTGTCTTGCATTTGTTATATCACGTCATATAATCAGTAATAACAATATTACAGCGGATAACATAGTTAGGAGTCCAGATATGCAGGTAGTTCTGGCATCGCACGGTCGTCTTGCTGAGGGAATGAAAGATACCCTAGGCATCATTTTGGGGGAGTTGCCAGACCTGACAACGCTCTGCGCATACGTTGACCCGGACATCACCTTAGCCCAGCAGGTCAAAGACGTGCTGGCGCGTAAGGTTCCCGGCGAGGAGATGCTCGTCGTTACCGATCTCTTTGGCGGCAGCGTGAACAACGAGTTCATGGCCGCCCTTGCCGAGAACGACTTTACGCTCATCTGCGGCATGAACATGCCCCTTCTTGTCGAGCTTCTCTCTGACGCAAATCCCGACCTCGCGGCAATAAGGGCGGCGGTCGACTCTTGTAAGGACTCCATCATGGTCTGCAACGACCTGCTCGATGCCGAGCAGGATCTTGGCGAGGATTTCTGACATGGATGTCCAGTCCCTTTACCCGATGAACATCTCGTTCAGGTATTTCAGCCTCGAGAAGTTCTTTGAGTCCTGCGCCAAAACGGGTCTGCACAATGCAGAGATCTGGCTTTGTCCTCAGCACTTTCTTATCAACGGGCAGTTCTCGGAGGACCCTTCAAAGCTCAAAGCTCTCATACGTGAGTATGGAGTTCAGATCAAGTGCCTCTGTGGCGAGCAGAACAATCCAAAGCCCAACAACATGGCGGCTCGCGGCGAACTCCTCGTTGGCAACACGCGCTCCTACTTCCGTAGGGTGATTGATCTTGCTGAGGCCATTGGCTGCCCGAAGGTTCTTGTGACCCCCGGCTGGAATTACTTTGACGAGAAGGTCGATGAAGCGCGCGCACGAAGCATCGACATGCTGAGGGAGCTCTCGGTCTACGCGCATGCTCGGGGGGTCACTCTCGTGCTCGAGAGCATCTGGAGTAAATCCTCCCAGATCGCGCCAACGATAGCGCAGATTGCCGACATCAAGGATGCAGTGAATAGCGACAGCCTGAAGCTCACGCTTGACCTTGGCGCCATGAGCGACGCGGGCGAGACTGTCGACGATTGGTTCAGCGCATTCGGCAGCGATATCGTGCACTGCCATTTCGTGGACGGTACTCCCACGGGACACATGCCTTGGGGTCATGGCAACTTGGACATGCGAGGCATTCTCGCTTCGTTCAAGAAAGCCGGTTACAAAGGGGGCTTCTCGCTTGAGTACGTGCACCCAATGAGCTTCCAAGATCCGGCAGGGTATCTAGCCGAGACAAAAGCCCTGTTCGAGAAGTGCCTTCAAACGATTTAGTCAGGCGTGCATTAACAAAGGAAAGGAAAAGAAATGATCAAGCTATGCAGGGTGGACCACAGGTTGCTCCATGGCCAGGTCGCATTCTCCTGGAGTCATGCCCTGGGAGCCGATGCCATTCTTATCGTCTCTGACGAAGTGGCATCCAACGAGGTCCGCATGAAGACGATGCGACTGGCAAAGCCGGTGGGCATAAAGCTGGTCATCAAAAGCGTCGACGATTCTATCAAGGCAATCAAAAGCGGCGTAACCGACAAGTATCGCCTGCTCATCGTTACCGGCAGCATCGCGAATGGCGAGAGGCTGGTCCGCGAGTGCGGCATTTCCTCGCTGAATCTGGGCGGCACCGTAAAGAGCTCCGAGATGACCCACAGCTTCGGCAGTGCGGTCCATCTAACCGATGAAGAGGTAGAGGTCGTCCGCGGCCTCATCCGCGATGGCGTGGAAGTCGAGGTGAGGCAGGTAGCAAAGGACAAGAAGGTCGTTCTTTCCGAGAAGGACCTCTGATTGTGACGGTCAGTAAGTTGAAGGAGGGGCAATGGCTTTTCAAGCGTTTCTTATCGCTCTGATTATCTTTGTGGGAAAGGCCGACTACTTCGTCGGCACGGCAATGTTGGGCAGACCCTTGGTCCTTGGCATGCTCGTCGGCATTGCGCTGGGCGACGTGTCTCAGGGAGTGATTATCGGCTTCCAGCTGGAGCTCGTCTTTATGGGCATGCAGGCTATCGGCGCATCCATTCCGCCTGACATGATCGTCGGCTCGGTGCTGGGCACCGCCTTTGCCATCAGCACGGGCAACGGCATCGACACGGCGGTCACCATCGCAATGCCCGCGGCGATTCTCTCTGCCTTTGTGGTGAACCTCTTCTATGGCGTGATTACCCCGCTTATGGCACGAACGGCAGACAAGTTAGCCGCCGAGGACAATGATAAGGGCATCTCTGCGGTGTTTCTTGCCAACGGTTTTCTCTTTGACGTGACTTTTGGTGTCATCGGTTTTGTGGCGTTCATGTTCGGCGGCGACGCGGTATCCGCCTTTGTCGCTTCGATTCCGGCGTGGCTCACCGCTGGCATCACCATCGCGACCGGTATTCTCCCTGCGCTCGGCTTTGCCCAGCTTGTGACCATGATTGCCTCTAAGGAGACCGCGGTCTTCCTCCTGTTGGGCTTTGTCCTCGCGGCGTATCTTGGCGTTCCGGTCCTGGGCATTGTTTGTTTCGCGGTTGTGATAGTCGGGATTCTCTTTATGGCACACATCTTTATGCCCAGCCAGGGCTCGGCTTTGATGACGGAAGGCGAGGACGACAATGAGTTCTAGCGATGCAACGAAGAAGCTTGGCAAGAAGGAGCTCCGGAGCCTCTTCCTCAGGTCCTTCTCGACGTCTCACGCATGGCACTTCGAGCGCCAGCAGCACATGGCCTTCTGCTGGTCGATGATCCCCGCGATCAAGAAGCTCTATGACCAGCGCGAGGACAGGATTGCCGCCTACCAGCGTCACCTCGAGTTCTACAACTGCCACACGACCATGCAGCCCCTCATCGGCGGTATCGTCTGCGCTATGGAGGAGGAGAACGCCAACAACGAGGAGTTTGACACCTCCTCGATCAGCTCCATGAAGGTCGCCCTCATGGGACCCCTTGCAGGTATCGGCGACTCCCTCATCGGCGGCACCCTGCGCATCATCGCCACCGGCATCGCGGGCGGTCTGTGCATGGCGGGTTCTCCCTTCGGTCCGCTTCTGTTTCTGCTTGTCTTCAACGTGGTCAACATTGCTCTGCGCTACCTTGGCGTGAAGTATGGCTACGGCCTGGGCGAGAACATCATCTCCAAGGTTTCCGATCCCAGCACCATGCAGAAGCTTACCTGCGCGCTCTCCATCGTCGGTCTCATGGTCATAGGCGGCATGATTGCGACGAACGTCGCCATCACGACTCCCATCGCCTTTGATATCAGCGGCACCGCGTTCTCGCTTCAGGACACGCTCGACTCTATCTTCCCGAAGCTCCTCCCGGTGGCGGCGTTCGGCATCCTGTATGCCCTCAACAAGAAGGGCGTGAACGTCCTCGTGCAGATCATCGCAATCATGGTCCTCGGCGTTGCGCTCGGGGCCTGCGGAATCCTCGGTTAGGAGAACCAAGTGCTTGAATTTTGTCTCGACACCGGCGACTTCGAAATGGTGAAGACCGCCAGTAGCATCTATCCCGTTAACTGCTTCAGCATGAACCCCTCCATTGCCGTCAGTTGCCTCAAGGGCACCGGCAAGTCGTTCGTGCAGAACGCGCTGGACATCCGTGGCGTCATCGGTGAGAAAACCCCTTTCTTCCTTGAGGCCATGGGAGACACTGCAGAGGAGCTCGTGGAGGACGCCAAGGCAATGGTCAAGGCTGTTCCGGGCAACACCTTTGTGAAGATTCCGGCATGCCCGGAGGGTTTCAAGGCAATTCGCGAGCTCAAGAAGGTCGGCATTGCCACCTCTTGCACTGCCGTCTACACCTTCAACCAGGCGATGCTCGCGGCCATGGCGGGCGCCTCATACGTTGCCGTCTACGTGAGCAGGCTCGACAAGAACGGCGGTGACGGCATCGAGGTCGTGCGCCGCATCAAGCAGGCATTTGTTGCCCACAACATCGACTGCGTGGTCAGCGCGGCCTCCCTCAAGACTCCGCTCTCGCTCCAAGAGGCCATCGAGGCCGGTGCCGATAACGTCACCGTCGACCTTGAGATGCTTGAGGCTCTGGCGGTCCACCCCATGACCGAGGGCACTCTTAAGACCTTCAAGTCTGATTGGGAAGGCCTGTTCGGCGAGGGCGTCCGCATCGTCGACATGGTCGCTTAGGATTTCCGCCGTCAAGCAAGGGATATGAACGGCCCCGCCGGAGACGGTGGGGCCGTTCGGCTGGGAGCAAACCGCAGGCCTGGTAACCGGGCCAGAAGAAAGGGGCGCGAAATGAGAGCTTGGTGTTCTGTTGGCCACTATCTGCAGGGCGTTGATGTTATTGGGCGAGTAGGCCGGTATGCGTCGATGTTTGGCAAAAACCACCTGTTCCTTGTGGACAGCTTCGTGTGCCAGATGCTGGGGGAGGGGCTCTATGGCGCCTACCCCTCTTTGGATGGATGCACGTATCGGACCCTGACATTTGAGGGCGAGATAAGCCGCAAGAGCATATCAAGGCTTAGCAATGAAGCTGGGGGTGAGTTTGACGTCATCGTTGCCGTGGGCGGCGGGAAAGTCATCGACGTGGCCAAAATGGTTGCTGCCCAAAGTGGCGCCGCGCTCGTCGTGTGCCCGACGATTGCGGCGACGGACGCTCCCACGAGCGCCATGTCCATCCTCTATAGCGATGAAGGGGAGATGAACGAGATTGCCCTCCATGTAAAGAATCCCGATCTCGTTCTGGTGGACTCCAGGATCATCGCAAGCGCCCCAACGAGATTTCTCTCGGCGGGGATAGGGGACGCCCTCTCGACTTACTATGAGGGCGAGTCCAACTGGAAGACTGGCCATGCCAACTACGTGTGGTGCCAAAGCGAGCAGGCGGTTGCCACTGCGGCAGGTCGCGCGGTTGCTCGCGCGTGCATGGAAACGCTCGAGAGGGATGGCCGCGCTGCCGTCAAGGCATGTGAGCAGGGCATTGTAACGCCGACGCTTGAGAACGTGATTGAGGCAAACATCCTCATGAGCGGCATTGGTTTCGAGAACGTCGGATGCTCTCTTGCCCACGGTCTGGGCAACGCGATGACGGTGCTCCCCGACGGCGAGAAATCCATGCATGGCGAGAGGGTGGGTTTCTCGACGCTGAGCCTCATGATTGCCGAGGACTACCCGAGCGAGGAAGTCGAGCGAGTGGCGCGCTTCTGCAGGGACTGCGGCGTTCCGACAACCTTCTCGGAGCTCTCGCTTGCGCCCAGCGACGACGATTTTCGCAAGGTTGCGCAGGCGGCGATGCAGGCCGAGTCTTGGGGCGCGAGCCCCGTAAGGCTCTGCGACATGGAAGTCGTGGACATCCTCAAGGCAACTGACGCCCTTGGGCGGAGGATCGCGCAAGAGTGAGTAACGTCCCTCCTCGAGAAACGAAAGCCGAGGGCCGCAAGCGGAGCTTGAACTCCGCTTGCGGCCTCTTTTACATGCTTATGCTTCGGTAAGGATTTTTCCCTCCGGCGATATCACGAAGCGGAATGACGCCCTGTCTCCCCTGAGCAGGGATTTTGAATAGTGAAGGGGGTTACCCTCGCTGTCCTTGGTTATCTTAGATAGCACGTAGATGGGCGAACCGATGATGCAAGAGAGGAGCTTGGCCTCATCCTCGCGTGCGGTTGAAACGTCTATGACAAGCTCCTCGACCCCCAGCTGTATGCCGTAGTTTTCCGACAAGAGGCCATAGAGGCTCATATCCTCGCTTAGGTCGTCAAGAAAGCTCGGGAAAGACCTCTCCGAGACATAGACGGAGTCGAGCGCGATAGGGATGGAGTCTTCGAACACGAGCCTCTTTGCCATAAGAACGGCATCTCCGACTTCGATGCCCAGCGCGTTTGCAAGAGTTGGGGTGGCTTCGAGGGAGGATCGCTCCAGGACCCGCCTATGGCTCTTGCCGCCGATATCGGAGAAGGCGTGGTAGCCAAAGTTGTTTGGCGAGCCCTTCCGGATGACTCGCTTGGGAACGGAGACGAAGGAGCCCTTTCCACGCAGCCGGTATATAAGGCCCTCATCCACGAGATTCTGGACAGCTCTTCGGACGGTAATGCGGCTCACCGAATAGCGTTCGCAGAGCTCGAGCTCGGTTGGAATCTTCTCTCCAACGCCGAGCTCTCCGGAGATGATCTGTTGACGAAGATTGCTCTCTACCTGTGAGTAGAGCAGGTCGGGTCTTGCGTCGCTGTTAGATGCCATGACGTCTCCGATGACGCGAGTGATGATAGTAAGGGCGTTCTAGGTAGTCTGCTGTTTTCGTAAGTATATGATGACATAAGACTTTATATCGCCATAAAGATGACAGGAGATAGCTGCCGGATTGCAAGTGATGACCGCGGCGGTGGCTTTTCTGATGGGGGTGCGGACAAACGGGTCTGGCTAAGAGTCCGCGCCCCCACCATCGCTGTGCCCGAACTTGTTGTTCGTCTCGATCACGGCTTGCTTCTGGTCCCGGCCGTACATGTTGCTATTCATGGGCCCTCCCGGGCCATTCGCGGGCCAAGATTTCCGCTGCAGCCCCATGTGTCAGATTGCGCAGATTGTTCGTCATTGACGCGCTCAACTGTCTCTCATCGCGATTCGTATTGACAGTACGAGTAGAATAAATACTTTAGTACTGTACCTACAGAAGGAGGGCGAGGATGGCACGCTATCGCTACGAGGCGCTCTCCCCAACAGAGTTCGAAGAGCTTGTTCTTGAAATATGCCAGGCGCTCCTAGGCGAAGGGACCAGGGGATTCTCGGAGGGGCCTGACGGGGGCCGTGATGCCCGCTTCGACGGGACGACTAACGGGTACCCAAGCCTTGCCGCGCCGTGGAAAGGCACAACAATTATCCAATCCAAGCATACCAACAAGACCGACGCATCGTTCTCTGACTCTGACTTCTCTGGTTCAAACGGTACGCTCGAGAAAGAGATTCCCAGCATCAAAAAGCTGGTCGTGCAGCGTAAGCTCGACCACTACATGCTTTTCTCGAACCGCAGACTCGGTGGCCGAACCGATGATGAGATTGTCGAACGCATCTCCCAGGGATGTGGAATGGATGTCTCTGACATCCATGTCTGCGGTGTAGAGGAGCTGGACCAGCGCCTCGCAAAGCATAAAGATATCGCCGAGAGGCTTAACCTTGACATGCTGACGATTCCCCTGCCTCTCACAAGGGATAACCTTGCCGAGGTAATAGAGGGAGTCAACAAAGCGCTGACATTGCCGAAAAAGCCAGGGAAAGACGAACCCGTCAATCGCACATCCTTAGAGCGCAAGAATGCCCTCAATGGGGTGCCTGAAGAGGAGATCGAGCCGCTCAGGAGGCTCTTCCTCAAGGATACGGCGGAGATTGACAGGTTTCTTGCCAGCCCGATAAACCAAGACCTGCTCGAGAAATACGTTGAGGCGACCAACGAGTTGAACGAGAGACTCCCGCATCTGGAAAGGCGCTATGGCGATTTCATGGGGGCATACTACGCGGTTAATGACATCCTTCTCGGAGACGCCTCGCTTGCGAAGCACAAGCGCCTAGTGAAGTCGGTCCTGTTTTACATGTACTGGCACTGCGATTTCGGAAGGAGCGAGACAGATGATGACACTGCAGCCTAACAAGCACTCGAATCCAGACCAGACCGTTATCGCTGCCGCCGCTCTCATTCTAAAAACGCTCAGAAAACGTGGCGCGGAGCAATACGATGTTCTGTGCGATATTGTCGAAGGTAAGATTGGGAATGGCAAGTTCTTGTTCTTGCCGGCTCTTAACCTGCTCTATCTGCTTGGGGCCATCGACTACCACAAGAAGGCGGATGTCTTCGAGTATCTAGGGGCACGTCAATGATAGTACGGTTATACGCAAACAAGGACGAACTTCAGGAAGTCGAGTTCCACAGCGGGCTCAATGTCGTTATAGGCGAGATTCATCTAGAAAAGGACCGGGACAAGGACACCCACAACCTCGGCAAGAGCACTCTCTGCCAGCTGATTGATTTCTGTCTCCTACGCGACAAATCAAAAGATTTTTTCCTCTTCGAGCATGGGAATGTCTTTGGGGAGTTCGTCTTTTTCCTAGAGCTTCAGCTCCCCGATGGGCGATACCTCACCATTCGTCGCGGCGTCAAGAAGCATAGCAAGATCAGCCTCCACGTATCCGAAGAACGTGGCATTGACGCTCGCGACCTTGCGGATGGCTCATGGACGCATAGCAACCTCCCCTTCGAAAAGGCCAAGGCTTTGGTCGATGGCCTCCTTTCCTATGGCTCTCTTGCACCTTGGCCGTATCGAAAGGTGATGCCTTATCTTCTGCGTGGGCAGACAGATTTCAACGACGTATTCAGGCCATCAAGGTTCCGCGGAAAAGACCGTGAGTGGAAACCATTTCTGCTCAACATCATGGGTTTTGACCATGAAGCCTTTACAAGGAGATATGACCTAGAGGGCGAGATTGCCGCGCTCGAAACGCAGGAAGGCGTTCTTGCGGCTAGGCTGGCAGGGGGATCCGACGACTCCGGTGAACTTGATGCGCTCATAGCCATCAGGCAAAAAGATGTGAACGACCTTCAGAAGTTCCTCGACGACTTCAAGCTGGAGCCGCACGACAAACGTGCAGTGACCGAGCTTGTCAATGGAACGGACGAGCAAATCGCCCGGCTGAATGACAGACGCTACGAGCTCCGCTACTCCATCTCGCAGATTGAAAAGGCGCTCGACAAGGAGCGTATGTTATTCAGCACATCGGAGGCAAAGAAGCTCTTCGAGGAGGCGGGCATCCTTTTTGAAGGGCAGATTGAGCGCAGCTACGACCAACTGCTCTCCTTTAATCGCGATATCACGGAAGAAAGGCGTTCTTACCTAACGACAGACCTCAAAGAAGCGCAAGGGGAGCTCAAATGCGTCGAAAAGGAATTGGAAGAGCTAGACGATCGTCGCAGTAAACTGCTACGCGAACTTGGAAGCGAAGATGTTGTAGCCAAATATAAGGCCGCGACAGATGAGCAGGTCGCACGTCGCACCGAGTTAGAGGGCCTGAAAAACCGGCGCGAGCAAATTCGCGAGCTTCAACACGCAAGGCGGCAAATTGCTGAAAAGAAGGCTGCGCTGACGGCGTGCGATGCAGAAATTCGCGAAAACATCGACTTCGTGTCTGACGCCGAACAAGACGGAATTTTCGGCCAGCTGCGTGCCTGGTTTGATGACGTTGTGTATCGGGTCATCGGGCAGCATGGCATGCTGTCGGTCAGCGCGAACAAAGAGGGGCATGCGGAGCCAAGAGCCGAGATTCTGAACAAAAACGGCATGTCCACAAACCAAGATGAGGGGG
>ERZ1026880.540-NODE-540-length-19066-cov-7.482931_pt1 | contig 19066 bp, 21 predicted proteins | sample MGYA00380170_ERZ1026880 | MGnify/ENA primary metagenome ERZ1026880 (study PRJEB33269, sample SAMEA4719806) | human gut metagenome | biome: human-associated habitat; feature: organic feature; material: feces | place: Cameroon | collected 2013-10 ...
CAGTGTTACGGCTCTGGCTGTGCAAATATCAACTTAATATTGTGACAGAGCCTTCGCGATAAGACGAGGATCTTCCAGAGTTTTCTTCATCGTGTTGTTGGCGTATTCGATTTCCATAAACACCTCCTGATGAGATAATATCTAAATTGATCCTAGAGGTCAATTTAGATATTATCTCATTTCGTACTGGGAAGTGATTGCTATCGTTAGGGGCGCTGACGTTTCTCGTGAGAAGGCGTCGTAAGACAAACTGAGACAGTGTGATTCAAGCCACTGACTGACACGGCTTCCCGGCATAAAGAAAGACTTCACACGCTGCTGGCCTTTTGGGCTACGTAGATTTGGACAATTCGTTGCAATGGAGTTGTCTGGAAGCCATCGGCGCGGGTGCCGAGCCACAGGCGTGGAAGGGGTTTGCCAAGGCGAAGTTTACCATCGAGTTGAGGTGCTGCTTCACGTTTGGGATGGACGTGCATGCGAGGAAGACTGTGGCCAAGGGCATAGACAGGAGCACGGGCGCGACCGTCGCGAAGCGCTTCGACGACGTGCCGGTGCCTTCTGAAATTGCGTCGTGGATGCAGAGCGAGTTTACTGGGCCGTCGTGGTACGCCGCCTACGAGCCAGTAGTCCTCCTGGCGTGCTGGCGAGGCGAGGGACGGCGATGGTGCGTTAAGGGTGCTATATAATTGAAACAATAGTTGGCAAGGGGGTCTTGCGTGGAGCAGAAGAGTGAACGCTGTTCGAGGGAGATAATCATTTCTCTTAACGATGACGGTGCCTTGCACATTGATGATGCATGTGCCAATTTCCTGCGCAAGGTTTTTGCGAGCGCGCATATCAATGTCCTTCTTGGTTCCGCTTTCTCCATCGGCGTCGTACCTACACTTGGCGAGCGCGAGTCTTGGTTCCAGGCTGTGGACACGCTTCTGCGGGACCATCCCCAAGACATGGCGTGGCGGTCTGCGCGTGGATTATTGCGAGCTGAGTATTTTAAGGCAGTTATGCTTCCGCTTCTTGGCGTGCAGCCCGACCTCTCGCAGCTCGGCTTTGCCTCCACTGTGATGCGACTTGTCGCCGAGAGGGGGACGACCACGCTCCCCAGACGTGTAAACTTTTTCACCACAAACTACGACCCCATGATAGAGCTTTCGCTTGAAGAGCTTAATGTGCCCTTCAACGATGGCTTCACCGGTCGCGTTAAACCCGTATTCGACCCGTCTTCTTTCAGCCGGCTTATGTGCGAGCAGTCCCTTTTCATGGAATACACGTCGCAGGTGGCAACTGCCAACGTGCTCAAGGCGCACGGCTCGCTTACGTGGAGGAGAGACGACGGCGGGAGGATAGCCTATTCAAGCGTTGATGACACTCTTGATTCCTGCTATAGAGATTTTACCGACGTCGTTGATTCAAATCAGGTCATCAAGGTCGGGCAACTTGTGAAAGCTGAGTGCGACAAAGCTGGCCAGACTGTTCTTTATGAGCTGGCACGCGAGCTCCCTGGGAAGGAGCGAAAACTGCTTGATGAATTCGTTGAAAAGTACGATTCCACCCTGTGCATCGTGAACCCGGCCAAGCGGAAGTTCGAGGAGACCGTTCTCGAGCAAAGCTATTACGACTTGCTGCGCATCTACGCTAATGAGCTTGATCGCAACAATGCGTTGCTTCTGGTGTTCGGGTTCTCGTTTGCTGACGAGCATATCCTTGAGCTCACGAAGAGAGCCATTCGCTCGAACCCGAAACTCGTCGTGATTATTTCATGCCACACTAGGGACGATATCGCCTGGTATCGCTCCCTGTTCCTTAATGCTGACAATGTCTATCTCCTCGCCCCAAAGGAAGACAAGGAGATAGGGTTGGGCGAGCTCACCGAGGTGCTGAAATGCGTAGCGAGGTGAGTAGTGACCTCCTCCTGATTGGGGAGGTCACCGAGGTTCGCGGTACCAAGGTCAAGGTGAGAGTGTATAGCCAGGCGAACGAGGCGAGCGTCTTCTACCACGGCGAGCTCGTGCGTGGCGTCTCCGTCGGCGGGTACCTTCGGCTGCCTTGCGGCTACGACGATGTGATCGGCGTCGTCGAAGGGGACTACCAGCAGGAAAGCAGGGCTGTCGTATCGGAAGGTGCCGACGGGCGCGAGGCGCCGGGAACGTACCTCGAGCGCTATGTGGACGTTTCCGTATTCGGCAGTTTCTCCTCTGGGAGGTTCAGCCGCGGCGTCGAGGTGCTGCCCTTGGTGCGCTCGAAGGCGTATCTTCTTTCGCCCGAGCAGCTTGCGGCTGTGAACTCGCCCGTCGAAGCCACCGGCGCGGGCTTCAGGGTGGGGGCACTGGCGGGACATGATGGGGTCGACGTGAGGCTGCCGTTCAACGCGCTGTTCGCAAGCCATATCGGCATTTTCGGGAACACCGGCTCAGGCAAGTCAAACACGCTGTGCCGGCTTTTCACCGACTGTCTTGGGCAACGTGCTGGGCGCGGAGGCAGCAAGTTCGTATTTATCGATTTCAACGGCGAGTACACTGCAAGGACCGTATTGTGCCACGACAAGATAGTCTACGAGCCAAACACCAGAACGGGAGTCGGCGGCAAAATCCCCGTTCCACCCGATTTCTTCTTTGACGTGGACATGTGGGCAATGCTAGCAAAGGCGACCGAGAAGACGCAACGGCCGTTTTTGAAAAGGTGCATTCGCAAGGCCGGGGCGATTTTGGAGATGAGCAACCCCGGTGCCTACCTGCGTGGTATGGTCAGAAAGCTTCTGGAAGGTTATTGCGGCTGCGGCCCTGCATTCGATGAACAGCGCGAGGACTTGGTGAAGCTCTTTTCGCTTATTCCCGGCGTAGACGTAAGCAGCCTGGAGAGGGCGCTTGACTCAGTTTAGGTGTTTCAGAAGTACAACAATACGCTTCACAAACGCGATAGCGGGAAGCTATTTTACTCGACCGCCGATGTGCCTGAAGTTTTCTCCGATCTAGGCTATGAGAGCATGGACTATTCATCATTGGCCTCTGACAAGCCCACGTTGCTGGAATTCATTGTACGATATCGGTTTATTGAGGCGGTTCGCTCTCATACGATTACCCGTGAGCATGTTGCGCCTTTGATACAGCGTTACTCGGCAGAGCTGGGGGAGGCTTCAAAGCTCTACGAGCCTTGCATCAACGGCTTCGAATCCGATGTCTCCGTTATCTCGCTGCTCAGCGTTAACCTTGAGCAAAAGAAGGTCGTTCCACTCGTCGTGGCGAAGACGCTCTATCAGTTCCAGAAGGCGCGCGGGCAAAACGAGCGTGGGAGTAGTGCCCATCTCGTCGTCGATGAAGCGCACAACATCCTGTCGTACTCGTCGCAGCGAGAGAGCGAGAACTGGCGCGACTACCGCCTTGAGACGTTCGAGGAAATCGTCAAGGAGGGGCGCAAGTTCGGCATGTACCTCACCGTGTGCAGCCAGCGGCCGGCCGACATATCGCCCACGATTCTCTCGCAGATGCACAACTACTTCATCCATAGGCTCGTGAATGACGAGGACCTGAGGGCGATTAGCAAAGCTGTCTCGTTCATCGATGGCGCGAATGCGAGCATGATTCCCGTACTTACGCAGGGGTGCTGCATAGTGAGCGGTACGGCGACGACGTACCCGGTGCGCGTGCAGGTCGATCCGCTTGGGCTTGAGAAGCAGCCCATGAGTTTCGACAGGGACCTTGCGAAGGCTTGGGGTGTTGAGTGAGAGAAGGGGCGGAGATGGATGACGATGGTTTCGCCGAGGCGATTGCCGGGTTGGTGGAGAGGCATCCTGCGCTCTACTATCGGATGAAGTTGGAGGATTCACATATCCCCTTCCATGTCGTGGAGAGGGATTTCTTCGGCGATACGTTCCTGGAAGTCTTCCGGCAATACAACAATGCGCTCTTTGATTCCGTCAGGCTGATGATTCGCTACGAGAAGTCGTTGAATGCATGGGGGGAGATTGTCGCGGGGATTGACGACAAGGTTCTGAGGGATACGTTGGTCATGGATTACGTTCATCCGGTGTTCATGGTGGCGTGCGATCTGCCCAACGTGTTCAAAGACCAGCTTGTCCGCGGGTGCGTCAAGCTCGCGACGGTTGCGAAGGGCGATTACTCGTATCTTCGTGATGGCAGACGGGACTGGTATGGTGCAATCAAGAAGGTGTGCGTTGACGTTCCGCTTGGGAGGAAACTGTGTGATGTCGTTGACGGCGATCTGTACAGAGACGCCGATGCAAAGCATTTCCGGGATTTGCACGGCTCTGGCATGCATGACTTGTCGCAGAGTCTGGTGAGCGGGCTTGAGCAAACGGTCTCGGCGGCCAACTGCATCGCTATGCAAACTTATGTTGGAGCTTTCGACCTTGGCAAGGAACTCGAGGTTCTGGACAGGCAGAGGCGCAGAATCCAGAAAGCGTACTTGTTGTTCGGGGATTACGGTGATGCCCTGTACGAGGGGCGGGCTGGTAATTAGAGCGGTGGAAAGACGTGAGACTGGAAGGTGAACAGGGGACGGAGGGGTGTTCGCTGCGATGTCGCGGGTTGCGCCTGCGTCGGCGCTGGCGGCTGCCGCGGCTTCGCCCGCGGGCGCCCCCCCCGCGGGTTCTGGACGGTTTCGCAGGAAACGGGCGCCGATTTTGCCGTGGGTCCTGGGCTTCTGTGCGGTTTTCGGCGGAGGTCGTTCGCTGTCGGCTTCTCCGACTTAGGGAAATGTCGGCGCTGTACGGCGTTTCGGGCAGATTAGGCCTGCGAAACCGCCCAGAAGTTGCAAGCGGGGATTGCTTGTGTTGAGGGTAGCGTATCTAAGCGCGTGTTTCGGTTCTGCCGGCGCTGGTTGCGGGCATTGTGATTGCTGCGGGTACCGTCAAGGATCTTTCGCAAATTTGCCGATGTCTCGGCGGGGCCATCGGCGCTATCGGCCTACATCCCGCCCTCCTTCTCTTCGAACAGCGATACGTCTAGGTAGCGCCTGCGGCCCCACTCGTTTTCGACTATGTATTTCAGCCTGGCGGTCACCAGCATCAGCGCGGATTTTCCGTCGGGGAACGTGCCGACGGCGCGGGTTCGGCGGCGGATCTCCCCGTTCAGCCGCTCGATGGCGTTGTTCGTCCTGATCCTGGTCCAATGCCGCATGGGGGGAGTCGGTGTAGGCGAGCGTCTCGGCGCAGCCCTCGCGCACGACCTTGGCTGCCGCGAACGGCTTCATCGACTCGAGCGAGTCGGCCACCTCGGACGCCTTCGCCTCCGACGCCTCGCGCGATCCCTGCGCATGGATGGCCTTGAGCATCTTGGCGACCCTCGTCCGCTTCCGCCTCGGCACCTTGCCGAACACGTTGCGGTAGAAGCGGACGGCGCACCGCTGGCATCTCGCCTCGGGGAAAACCTCCTCGAGCGCCCCGAGCATTCCCCAGCGACTTATCGCCGGTGACGAGCCTCACGCCCGACAGCCCGCGCCCGCGCAGCCACAGCAAGGTGGCGCCGCGAAGCTTGGGGACGTCGAGCACGACCTCGCCGCTCGTGGTGACCAGCTTCCTCTTGTGATGGCCGGAACGGTATGCCTCGCGGGCGGCCGTCCTCTCGTAGCGCCCTGCCCCGACCATCTCGTCGGCTTCCTCGTCTAGCAGGGCGTTGAGCGTCTCCTGCACGGTTCTCCTCGCGAGCTCGCGAAAGTCTGACTTCAACGGCTCCTCGTCGATTGATACCATGTTGGCGGACATGGTTGCGATGCCTTCCTCGGCGCGTTTTATGCTTGGTCGCCGAAAATCATACCGATGGCTGACGACCATGTCTTTTTCATTCCTAGACGTATTCTGCTTTCAATTTGCGTATGCTGCCGCGGGCAAAGTGGCTGCGGGCGTTGTCGCCGCTCGAAGCGTTTTTGAGCAGGGGACGGAGGTGCGTCCGCTGCGATACCGGGTGCGCGCCCGCGTTGGTTGCGCCCGCGTCGGCGTTAGCGGCTGCCGCGGCCTTGTCCGTGAGCGCGCCCCTGCGGGTTCTGGGCGGTTTCGCAGGAAATGGGCGCCGATTTCGCCATGGGTCCTGGACTTCTGTGCGGTTTTCGGCGAGGTTTGTTGGCTGTCGGCTTCGCCGACCTGGGGAAACGTCGGCGTGTTGCGGCGTTTCGGGTCGGTTCAGCCTGCGAAACCGCCCAGAAGTTGCGAGTGGGGTTTGCTTGCGTTGAAGGTGGCGCGTCTAACGTGTGTTTCGGTCTGGTTGGTGCCGGTCGCGAGCATTGCGATTGCTGAGCCGCATGCATTGGTGCGTGCATTGATTCCCAGGCGCAAGCAGGGGCCGGAGGCGCGTTCAGGATGCTTGGGACGTGAGAAGTCGCCCTTCACCAGGCGGCTGTACGCCGTGTTGCGCGATGTCCCGACCTTGCGGGGCGATCTCGGCGATTGAGTCGCCCCGCTTCCTCAGTTACTGTATTGAACGCACTTGCGACTTGCTGGATCCTTTCTCGTCTCCTTGGTTGAATGCCCGTCATCAAAGACCAAGTTAGCGGATCGCGGTGGTCGGCGTATCGCTCATCGATATAGTTAAACGCACTCAGCGATTTGTTCGGATTCAGCCCTGGCGAAAACCGACGCTGTTTTCGCCCTTGCATAAGCTTTGCAAAACTTGCTTCCTTGCGTAAACGACCGACGGCGGGGCGGTTTGCGATAGCAATGATTTATGGGTCGCATCGGCCCTGTCGATTAGACGCTTTATGATTCGGAGGTTCTCGAGCTGGGGCGCTGCGCGGACGGCATCGATTTGGTGGTAGTTCAGCGACCGCTCGTCCAGGAATTGATACAGCCGGGACAGTAGGCCTACCCAGACGTCGGAAAGTTGGATCAGCGGTTCGCTTTTCGAATCGACGAAAACGCAATTTGTGGTACCCGAAAGAGCTTCGGACACGCGGAATTCGTTATCGAAGAAATGCGTTGCATGGGGCAGCACGATGCATGTGGTCAGGTAGTGGGACCAATACCCATCTACTAAGACCCTCTTGGGGTTCCCGTCTAAAAACACGAGCTCATCGGCTTTCGTAGCGGCCATCATCATCATCTGCCGCAGCGTTTCCGTGAAGAACTGCGCCGCAGGTTCGCTCTCATCGTTGTCGCGGGCCGTGCGCAGGAGTTCCTCTATGCATCTGCAGAACGGGGCCACTTCGGATGAAGCGATGTTCGGGTACCCGAAGCGCATCAGGGCCTCCAGGAAATCTATGCGGCAGGGCGAGACCGCGCGGTACAGCGCATCTTTCAATTCCAGATGGTAGGCGGCCATCATTTCGTTTTCTGGTAAGGCGATTAGCGAGTCTGGTGGAGATGCGGGCAGGGGCACGCATGGCAGATATCCGCCTACAACAGGACCGGCGGCGCCGACCGCGGTTGCCCCTACTGCGGCGACCGCAAGGTGCTGAAAGGCTACAACGACCTGAGGACGACGCATCCCAAGATCGCGAGGGAGTGGAACAAGGAGCGCAACGGCGACCTGAAGCCGACCGACGTGATCGCCAACTCCAACAAGCGCGTCTGGTGGAAGTGCAAGGAGGGCCACGAGTGGTCCGGCCTCATAGTGAACCGAGCGCGCAAGGGCAAGGCGGACCCGGGCTGCCCGTACTGCTCGGGACGCAAGGTGCTCGCCGGCTACAACGACCTGGCCACCACGCATCCCGACATAGCGGCGATGTGGCACCCGCGCATGAACAAGCGCTTGAAGCCCACCGGCGTGAAGGCCATAAGCCGCAAGCCCGCATGGTGGCGCGGCGAGTGCGGTCACGTCTATCAGATGGCCGTCCGCGACAGGGCGAGGGCCAAGCCGGGCTACTGCCCGTACTGTTCGGGGAGGAAGAGGCCCGAGAGGCCGATAAGGCTCGACTAGCCCTCGGCCCTTCGGCGAGGAAGGAATAGGGGAGGCGGGTCGGTGCCTCCTGCCCATAGGCGTGATCTTGCGAATATTGGACTAGGCGGCTATGGCGCGGCTTTTGCGTTCCCGTGTCGTCTTCTGTTCGCTGGCGAATGCGAAGTGCTGCACTATAGGATTAGATGCGACGAATTGCCTGAAGCCATTGAGGGCGAGCTGCGATCGTTCGATAGCGAAAGAGAAAAGTGAGAGATGCCCGGTTGAGACGGCCTTAGTATTAAAGTCCACCTTGAGGTGCTCGCAGGGCGACAGGCGCTACCATTCTGGCTCAATATGCTTCGCCCTGACGTTATTACGCGAGAGGGAACTAAATGACGAATGATGAAAAGGGGAATGTTCTCGTGTCAAAATCGAGCACACAATTGCGCGGGTGCGATGAATCGGATTCTGCTGATCGGAATATGCAGGCAATAGAGTGGTCGGTCAATTCTGACGGTGGGGAAATATCGCATAAAGCGCTTGAGTCCGCAAAGGAATTCTATCGAGACGTCAAGGACTGCATTGGGGATTCGCCTAATCTTTCGTCGTTGGCCTCTGCTTCTGGCTGGCTTGATTGCTGCCAGTCAGTGCCCGATTCCGTCAAGGCGAGCATTGCGGCAATAGAAGAGACCAGCGAGGCGCTCAAGACGGCATATCAAGACCTCCAGCCAAAGCTGTTCGATGCTGCGAGGGCTTTTACGAAAACATGGTCGGAGAGCTTCGATTTTATGCCGAAGGTCGACTTGAGCGGAATCAAGGCCGCGCTTTTGCCGTTTCATCGTCGGACGAAGTTATTGAATGTGCTTGAGAGGTCGAACTGGCCGCTTTACCTTGCTGACAATAACGATCTATTTTGTGAATTGGAAGGCTTGGATATTGAGCGGACTGATTTGGATTCAGCGGTTTACGAAATAGCTCGCATCCATTTAGACGAACGATGGCTGGCGTCGGTCGCTGACCGCTGGTCGGAGCACGACGAACTCCCCGATGGTAAGCGAGCGATGCTGAAAAGGGCCATTGATTTCCATATTGGCCGCCAATACGATGCATGCGTGTCTATTTTGATGTGCATGGTTGAAGGAATAATTGTCGAGTATTTTGGGCCATCTTTCGAATATTCGTCCGAAGAGGAGGCTGCTCTTTTTGACGATTTCGCAGTTGAGCATAATCTCAATCCTCTAGGGGAGAGGAAAAGCACCAAGCTGAAGGCCCCGAAGGACCTTGTGTTGGCGATGTCTCTCCAAACCGATAAAGGCTGGCATATATGGCAGTTGATAAGCGGCTACGTGATTGATGTCCTGCTCACTAATAATTACGACGAAGCCATCGCCGCCCACAATCCTCTAAGAAATAAGATCTGCCACGGCGTTCAAACAAACTACGGCACCGAAGAGCATTCGCTCAAAGCGATTCTTGTGATCGATTTGATTACTCGCCTTGGCTGCGCTGCCCAGCAAGGCATGAGGTTGAAGGCGGAGACAAGCGAGTCTGGCGGGCGAAAGGCCGAAGCATCGGAGGCATATCATGGGTAGGGCGGAACGTCGCAAAGAAGAGCGTAACATAAATCATGCAAAGTCGACGGGCGCCGATGCCTGCTCCATTCTGACTTTCGTCGAAGACGGAAGGATGTTCTACAAACTGCTCGATCATAGGGACAGATATCCCGAATCAACGCCTGATTTAATGCTGACGATTCTCCCGTTTTGCGCTCTTGCTGCGCATGACTCCGTTAGATTTGTAAAGAAGTATTTTGATCATGACTTCGAGCTTGATTCGGCTGTGGTCAATCGTTTGCGCAATGCATCAAAATCGCTTTCTGCCAAGGGATCGACGGTTGAAGACTATACGTTTATGACGAATTCGGTGACGCGGGGACTATCGTCGTCCACGAAAAAGGCGACGGGGCTATTTGGGCCGCTCATTAACTCCCTTACGCCCGATATGGGAATCTGTACGCATGGAGACCGTCCGGTATGCACGACGTTTATAACCGCCCGTTATATCTCTCAGGCGTATGGCGGGGCGCTTGATCCTGTTTGGAGTGAAGAATGCGAAAAACAGCTCGGCTTTGATTTGGGTGTTGCTGCATCAGCGGCATTCTATACAGTAAAGCTGTTGACCCCTGAATTGCATACGCTTACAGCGAAAGAATTCGAGACCTGCCATGTGGATTGCCATTATTCGGATATGCTTCTACCTCTAAAGAAGCAGGGCATTGACAACGCCGCATGTTTCTTCATGCTTGCGGAGTTTCTGGTGCAGCTTAACGCTGTTTTCGCTTTGAGCGAGAACGAAATGTTTGACGACGTTCTCAGAATGAAATATGGCACTGCTGTTTTGCTGGCCCTTGACGGAAGCATTTCGCGTTTCGCGAATTGCGTGATGCCCAAACCGTCTGAGTATGGATTTACCGCAGACGGGGCGCTCGTGCTGTCGACCCTTGTGCCAAAGGAGGTCAGGAAACGCGTCAGGGCCTCGAAGGATTTGAGGAATGCATTTGTCCACTATGATTTTTCTGGACTTCTAGGTATGCAGGCTTGCAAGGGAAAGAGTGCAGACGAGCTGCTTATTGAGGCCACTCGCAAAACGGTGAAGATGGATCCGGGAGATTATTTGTGTTGGCTCGACGAATCTATGACAATGATGGCGAAGCGGATTGATGATCTCATTTCGCTTCCAGTTGCGAACAAAGGATAAGCTGTGGCTAAACGTAGCGAAGACGATTACGAGCTGTATCTCTACACTATTGATGTCTACATAAGGCTGGTTGGAGCGCTCCCGTTGGACAAATCCCTGGCGCAATTTGGGGTTCAGTATTTCTCCGAAATCGGAAACCTCGATATCGATGATAGGGATTTTGCCGCAGTTGCCATGCGGCTCATGCTGCAACGGAAATATTTCGTGCGCGGCAAGGATTTGTTTTTCAAGGGGCTGCTCAAATCCGCTGAGCAGGATTTCGATTCCGGTAAAGAGGTAATCGGCCTCCTATTGGCCGACCTGGAATCGCTCAACGCCCAAGATATCGAGTTCGCTTTCGGGAATGGGGACGTTGTAAGTGGGCTCTTCTCTAATTCCGAGGACGCCATGTACGGAGCGTTGCTCCACGCCGACCGGCGCCGCATAGAGAAACTCATCGATGTTCCCGAATATATGAGGATTTTGGCCCTTGCCCCGTATGTGGCCGAAAGGGAACGCCTTTTGCTGCGATTTTCTGACTTCCTTCGCGCTGCCGGCGTAAAGCCTTTGTCGAGGTGCGGAGAGGAGGCGGCTGTTGTCTCGTACGGATCAAAGGGATTCGAGCGGTCGATAAAGGGGTCGCCCTCTTGGCGCAACCTTCAAGGCAGGGATTTAGGTCCCGCCGATATCGAGCAAATCGCCCAAGCCACTTCCATCGGGGACGCCTGCATACTCGACGTAGTGTGCCGTTTCGCGGAAGCGCTGTCCTCTAAGCCATTCGACCATGCTGCGCTGAAATCGCTTGTCGCGCCTGAAATATTTGCACAGTGGGGTGATTTCACGCAAGCGGCCATGATTTTCGAAGACGATTGCGGCGTGAGCAGCCGGGTTCGGCATCTGAAAGACGGGGCGGTGCTGGTGAAACTTCTGCCCAATGTGCGAGAGGCGTTCACGATCGAGGGGCCGCAGATTATCGAGGGCGGACACGAGGTTGTCCTCGTAAAGAGAAATGGCACCTGGAAGATATGGGCCGCGAGGTGAAACGAATGCGGAGCGAGATGTTTGAGGGATGCATAATGATGGTTTTCGGTTGACGTGGCGGTCGCTCCTGTTCGGCGTCGCGCGCTCTAACGAAATTAATGGCGCACAAAAGGAAAGTCCCGGCCGGGGAGGACAGTCGGGACTGAAAAGGGCAGCGCTTAAAATCTATCGCGTGCTACGCTTTCGGCAGGTCGTCGAGCGTCTTGCCGAGCGCAGAGGCGGCCGCCAGCGGCCCGCCGACCAATGCGTGGCTCACGCCCGCGGCCGAGAATCCGGAAACGGGGCAGTAGTAGCCGAAGAACGACCCGCCCGCGTTGCCGGCCGCGTACAGGCCCTCGATGGGGTTGTCGTCACCGTCTAGCACCTGGTTGCTATCGTCGCAGACCAGGCTCGCGCAGATCGTGTACACGTTGGGCCAATACGCCACGGCGTTCCAGGCGAAGAGCTTCGGGTCGACGCCGTAATGTTAGCGTCAATGCAGTTTTCACCATTTGGGACTGCGGCGGAAATCCTGGACCGTTTGGGATCAGGCGATTTGGAGCGGGAAGGATAAACTGGACTTTCTTTTAAGGACCCTCAAGCGTATTGCCGCTCGTATTCCACTGGAGACATGTAGCCCAGGGTGGAATGCATGCGCACCCTATTGTAATAGAGCTCTATGCGCTTGAAGATGTCCCGCTTGGCCTCGCCCCTCGTCCCATGGCTCCTCTCTTCCGCCAATTCCCTTTTCAGTGTCTTGAAGAACGACTCGGCCACCGCGTTGTCCAGCGGTGTGCCGGGCCTTGATACCGACTGGGCTATGCCATGCGAGTCCAGGCATCTCTGGAAGGAGCGCGAGGTGTACTGCGCGCCTTGGTCGTCATGGAAGACGAGGCTGCCGTCGTCTGGCTGATCCTCCCTTCCAACCGCCTGCCCTATCGCGTCGATCGCGACCTTCTCGGTGATGCGCTCGGACATCGACCGGCCTGCGACCTTGCGGGAGAAGGCGTCTATCGCGGCTGCGAGATAGAGCCACCCTTCTCTCGCGGGCATGCATGCGATGCCGCCCACCCAAAGCCTGTTGCGCTCGCCCACGGAGAAGGCGCGCTCTACCAGGTTCGACCGAGGGTCTCCCGGCTCGACCTTCTTCCGGATGCGGCGTTTTCGGGTCGCGCCCTTTCCGGCAAGCCCGGGCTTCTGCATGATGCGGAGCACGCGCTTCTCGCTCACGGCGATGCCGCTTTTTCGCAGTTCGCGGTTGATGCGCCGGTAGCCGTAGCGGCTCTTGTGCCGATGGAAGGCCTCGACGACGAACCCTTCGAGCGCCTCTCGCTCTATCCGGGCGTTGGACTTCTTCCGGGAGAGATACTCGCAGAAACCGGATTTCGAGGCTTTCATCAGCCCGCATGCCTTCTTGATGGGGCCGATCTCGCTCCTATGCTCTTTGAGGAACTCGAACCTCACGCATGGCCTTGGCTCAAGAAGGCCCGGAAATTTTTTAGTATCTCGTTCTCGCGCTCGAGCTCCTCGACCTTCTTCTTGAGCTTCACGATCTCGTAGTCCTTGTTGATCTTCGGAGATCCGTTCCCGGGGAACGCGTCGTCTCCCATCTCCTCGTATTCGCAGGCCCAACTTCTCAGCGTCGAATCCTTTATGCCGAGTTCCTCCGATAGGTCTTTGACCGTCATTTCCTCGGACAGGACCACCTTTGCCGCTGAGACCTTGAACTGCCTGTCGTATCGCTTTCTTCTTTGGGTCATCTTGAACACCTTTCGCTCTTGACCTGGTGTCCAATTCATCATGCCCACTCCAGGGCTGGCCGCATAGCCGGTCCAAAGAAACGTCCGCATCCCCAACTGTCTAACAAAGTGTAGCAAATCCAACTGCTATCACCCGTGCAAGGGAGAGCCTGCGCATCTATTGGTCGCCCGAGTCGCAGGAAAAGGTTCTCTCGAGTTTCGAGCTGACGAGCATCCGAACAGATTCGCAGCTCTTGAGCAACGGGTGCGGGCTGAAGCTGCATCCGTAATCGTTGCAAATTGTCGTCAGCGTTCCTCCAATCGGATGCCTGCAGGTTTTCGAATACTACCAATGGTCCCGAGCGGCAAGCAACGTCGTTCGGGGCTTTCCGTATCGATAGGGCCTATCCGAATATGCCCCCTTCATCAAAGCCGCCCATTGCAGTCCGAAATAGGCCATCGAAATTTATCGATGGCCTATTTCGGACTGCAATGGGCCATCGTGGCTTGCTTTCGTTATGCCTGCCTGGACGGAAGGCATAGTGGGCAATTGCCCCAGAGGCGCAACGCTATACCAATTCGTATCGCAAGGCGCGGCCTGTGCCGAGCGTTGCGATTTGCCCCTTGTCCACCATCTCTTTCAATATGCGGCCGGCCGTGGATTGGCTGACCTCCAGCAGCGCCTGCGTCTCTTTTCGGGTGATTGAGGGGTGCTCTGCCAAGAACCGCAGAATCTCATCCTCTCGGGAATGAGAAGCAGAGGGCGCCTCTGTGCTATTTGCCGCAGGCTCTTTTGCTTTCGTTGCCGTGAAGTTCACGTTGGGCAGGACGATTTTGAATGCGTTATTCGTGGCTATGATTTGCGGCTGAGTGGCCGCGCCCGCGTAAGCTCCCATGATTTTCCTCATTCCCGTGCCGTATGCCTCGATGAGCTGCAGGCGGTAGAAGACGTTGGCGAGATGCGGGTTCCGGCAGGCGGAGACGCCCATCATCAGGTCTTCCAGCTCCAAGCCGGGCAAAAGGCCGCCGACGGACACGAACTCGATCCTGTCGTCGTAGATGCTGATCAGCGTGCTGGCGTGGAAGGAGTAGTCCCTGTGTACGAGCGAATTCAGCAAGGCCTCGCGCACGGCGACCTCCGGGTAGTCTCGGGTGTCGACGCGCAGCAGCTTTTGGAAAGTGGCATGGGTCTGGTTGTGGAGGTCGATGTAGTCGTAGGCCTCGCCGAGCTGCCGCATAAGGGACCCGGAGAACTCCCGGCGGTCCTTGAACACGCTCTGGTCCGTCCCCTCGAAAACGGCCGCCTTGATAGTGTGCGGGCACTGGTCGGACAGGAGCAGGCCGAGGTTCGTGTAGAGGCCGTCCGATGAGGTTATCTTCAGGGTCTGCATCTGCGGCGAGCCGAAGGGGATATTTCGGGCTTCGAATTCCCCTTTCGTCGACTCAAAGGTGAGCCCTTGGTCGAGGGAGCGCATGTCCTCGAAGCTGTCGCCGTCGGTCTCCTTGATCATCTGCCGGATGGCCGCATCGGTCGCCGGGACGGAGGAGTACCCCTGCCGAACGTAGACGCCCTCGGGGCGCAGGCCCTTCTTCGCCATGTAGTAGGGGCGGTTCGTGCCGCGCTGGACCTTGATGGCCACGACCGCCTTCCCGTCGCAGTTGAGCGTTTCGTAGCTGACGAACATGGTGACATCCGGTCTCACGGCGTCTCGCACCATGTTGGAGACCTGCAGGGCGCACCCGTCGGCGTCTTCGACGCCCAGTACGGTGCCGTCGTCGCCGACGCCCACGTAGACCGTTCCGCCGTTGCTGTTCGCAAAGGCGACAATCTCCTTCTTGATGCCGTCCTGCGCAACGGCCTTCAGCTCGACTGTCTCTGTTTCCTGAAATTTCATGCTGCCCGCCTTCCGATTCTATTCTACCCATATTCTAACCATTTTAATAACCATGGTGGTTAGAATGGTTAGAATCGAACTGAATCGAGGGGGTGGCCGGGGCTTACTTGCGCGATTGAGGGGCGCTTCGTAGGGACTTCTCGCGGTCATGCGCTCCGTCATTTCGGTTTTTGTGCTGTCGACAACTTCCGTCTTGCCTCCTGAATCTACAGCGATTTCGTTGGCGTCGACTTTTGGGCCGCGTGGATTGGGTAATCAAAAGGCAGGGATTCCCATCATCGACTTTACGCTGTCTTTTGGTCGGCCTGCTTGAGGAGCTAACGTATGTGCAGTATAATATATCTGCACATACGTCGATAGGAGTATCATGTCTAGCTCTACTTTGACCATACGCATTGACGACGACTTGAAGCGCGGCGCTTCCGAGGTGGCGGATTACTACGGCCTCGACCTCTCATCGGTTACGCGCGCGTTTTACAAGCAGATGGTGAACACGCGCCGCATCCCCCTGACCTTCGCCCCCGACGAGCCCAGCATCGAGAGCCTCGAGGCTATCAGCGAGGGCGATGCCTTCCTGTCCTCTGGCGAGAAAGGCCGCTTTGACAACGCAGCCGATCTCATCGCGGCAGCGATGGCCTAATGGGCAGGCTCACGGCGGATTTCTCCGCTGCATTCTCTCGCGACCTCAAAAAGAAGGCGAAGCGGCGCAATTGGGATTTAGCTGAGCTGCAGAAGCTCATCGACCTGGTGCTGGAGAACACCCCCGAGTCGCTGGAGACTCTCAAGCGCCGCCACAACATGCACCGCCTGAGCGGTAGTTGGGCCGGAAGGAGCGAGTGCCACGTGGCGAACTCCGGCGATTGGCTGGTGATATGGTCGGCCAACGACGAGGTCGCCTTCTTCGAGCGCACTGGCGGTCACGACGAGCTGTTCAGGTAGGAGGGATTGGCAAGTTGCGATAATGACGGACTTTCTCGTTAGAGGGATTGGCTCAACGGTTGGGGGCGCCTCGGTTCCCGGGAGCGCCGCTCACCCGGCAGCTACCTATTCCCAGCAGGACTTCGTGAACGGCTAATCGCAAAGCCTTGCTACTTCGGCTCCGCATTCCGTGCAGCAACCCTCAACGAGCACGCGCCCGTGATGCATGCGCAGCGTGTAGCCGGGCGCGAACTCCGTCGTGCCGCAGTTATGGCAGAACGCGTTGGCGAGCAGCAGCTTGCGGATATGCTTGGGGATTTTCCTCCACTCCCGCAACGCCTTGATCTCCGTGACGCCCTTGCCGCGGCGGAACTCGTCTTCCTCCATCTCCTCGGCGACGAACCTGGCGATTATCTCCTCGCTCGCGTCGTCGGCCCTCATCTGCCGGGCCATCTCCTCGTATTTGTCGGCCATAGCGGCCTCCTGTCCGATTAGTGGTGCATCTGCTTAATCAGGAAAAGCCTCTTTGCACGGGCTTGGCTCGCTTCAGCGGCCTTGTGTCTTGGTGCTATGGGAAATGTTGTCGTTTGGCTCCAAGGTGTCGTTTCCTTCTGCTGCAGCCCAGATGAGCAACGAAGGGCTCCATGTTGAAGCTCCATGCTCCCAGTGCGTGCCCAGCGCCAGCTCTTCCGCACTTACCATGCCGGGCGCCACGTCGTCGATCTGCAGCCTGTCGGCGGGCGTGATGGTTTCCGGTTCCAGCCCGTCGACCTCGTCGACCACGAGGTCGACGGACACGGCTTGCAGGGACTTGCCACCGAGAGAGGGGGTGAACCAGACCTTCATCCCGCTGCGGCACTCGTCGTCTGCCTTGATGGGCTCCGCTTTGTCGAAGGAGAAGCTGATGAAGTCGTCGAGGCCGATGCCGGCGAGCCTTCGCAGATCCGCCACGGCGGCTTCGACGCTGGTCTCGCGCGCGAGCAGGTCGATGTCCCTCGTGGCACGCGCGTCGACGGTTCGGGCAAGCACGCTCTGACCGCCCTTCAGGACAAAGGGCGAATCCGGGTCGCTGAAGACGCGGCACAGCAGCCTGTGGAAGTAGAAGCCGGCGATGGCGCGGTTGGTGTCTAGCGGCGATTTCTTGGCCGCCTCTTTGACGGCCATCTCGAGCGCCGCGGGCGTCTTGTATCTCATGATCGGCCTTTCTGGTCGGATGAGGAGAGGGCTCTTGCGAGGGGCTCGAGCAGGGTCGCTCGCCGTTTGTTTTCGCCGAGCTCGTCGAGCAGGCTGCCAAGCTTCGCAGAGTCGATGAGACCTTGGGCCGCGGCGTCGCGGAAGGCGCCCTCGACAAGCGACGGGTCCTCGCAGTCGAGGCACAGATCGGCAAGCGTTCTCTCGGCGCGGGTGACAGGCAGGCCGCCCATCCAGGCCATGTCGCCTTCGTCGACGTTTCTCACCCCAAAACGTGCCGACTCGATTTTTGAGTTGATGCGCTCGGGCGCGTAGATGCGGTAGGGGGAGAGGTGGAAGTCCCCGATTCCCAGGAGCCATGCAGCCGTAGAGCCACCGACGGCCACGCCGTCCCACTTAGCTTGCCGCTCCCATGAGAACGCTGTCGATGCCGTGAGCTTCCAGATCGCGGCCAGCTCGTCGGTCTCCGAGCTCGGCGCACCGGAGAGGCGATACGCGCCGTGGGCGACGCGCTCGAGGCGCCCGACCTTGCAGGCGTGGGAGAGGGCGTTCCTGCTGATGCCGAGGCGCTGTGCCTGGGCAGTGGTGAAGACGCCCTCCGATGCCGAGAGCTCGTCGATGGCTGCTATGTTGTTCGCATACTTCATGTTGCGATTGTACGAAAATTTCAGACATTTGCGACATCGAAGTGTCACACGCCGACTATGTGATTGAAGCAGGGCCAATCGAAGGGGGGCAACGCTGCGTTGATTCTGGCCTTATTGAAAATCTCGCCACGCGATTCACTTAGATTTGCCGTTTCGCTAAATCGCTGGGTTTGTGTATGTGTCGACGTCGATGCGAAGAATCGTCTCATTGGGAATCTGTCCCAATGAGACGATTTGCTATTCGGTTTGAAGGCAGCTTTTCGAAGTTGGTTCATCGCCGATGACGGTTGGAATGAGTTGCAAAAGTCTGGAGATTCAAACTCTAGAAAACAGATAGTTCAGCTATCTAATCGGAGCATTTCTGCAGGTAATCTTGTTTTTCGTCTTGACAAAAGGGATGTCTGCTGTAGGCCCACGGCCTACAGCAGACATCCCTTTGCCCATGCTTGCACGGCATCCGCATCGGTGCTCCGACCGCCTCGGCGCGCCGGAGCGGGCAAGACTGTATTCGGTTTCGATTCACCCTCCAGCTTGCCGTCGAGCGTTTCGACAAGCTGGGAGGCCGGTTGTGGAGGAGACGACGGTGTCTCTGGGCGTGGTGCCTCTCTGCCTATAGGCGCGATTAGGCATTTGTTGGACTAAATGCCCAGCGGTTGGCTTCGCAGCCCGTTCTTTGTTATCGGGCATCGGCGGCAATCGCGGCAAGTCTGACAAATAGTACTTGCCAGGCAGCTGCGGCACTGGCCTACTCCTCGCCCGCATTGGGGAGTAGGGCTGAAATGATAGTCAGAGAGAGTGATTTGGATATGCTCGCTGCGCGCTGCTTGTCAGATAGATGTGTCATCAAACTTACATGCGGGTGAGAAAAGTCCCGATTTCGCCATAAAATCGGGGCTCGATGTAAGTTCTAGGGTGTCAAAAGTTACATCAGCCGCTTACGACCGCTCTGTCTATCTCTCCGAGCGGGACGGGCGCCGATGCCCTGATCTCTGCCATGTCGAGGTGCGAGATCAAGCTCTTGGCGCGCTCGCCGGAGTGGTACGCCTTGTTCGGCGCCACCTTCCTGTAGAGCTTCTTGAGCTTCGTCTTCCCCTTGT
>ERZ1026880.543-NODE-543-length-19021-cov-4.475061_pt1 | contig 19021 bp, 15 predicted proteins | sample MGYA00380170_ERZ1026880 | MGnify/ENA primary metagenome ERZ1026880 (study PRJEB33269, sample SAMEA4719806) | human gut metagenome | biome: human-associated habitat; feature: organic feature; material: feces | place: Cameroon | collected 2013-10 ...
GGACACCTGGAGGATGACGGGAGATTTCTGTTCGCTGCACGCCTCGGTGATGCCCTGGACGATCTCCATATTGTTGACGTTGAAGGCACCGATGGCGTAACCGCCGGCGTAGGCTTTTTTGAACATTTCCGTGGTAGTGACTAATGGCATATTTGTCAACTCCTTCTCAGATTTACACGTTCAGTTTAGCAGAGCTGATTGAAAATTGCAAGGTCGTGTGTTATAATTTACCTGACTTTTAGGGCAAGCTAACCCAACAACCTTTGTCCTTGGTGTTTTTTAGGAGGAACAACATGAGCGAATTAAAAGGTGCAATGATCATTGGCCAGTCCGGCGGCCCCACTGCCGTCATCAACGCCAGCGCATACGGCGCCATCCGCGCCGGCCTGGATGCGGACTGTATCACCAAAGTCTACGGTGCGTCCCACGGCATTGTGGGCGTCCTGAACGATGAGCTGTTTGTGATGGACGAGGAGGATCCGGCAGAGCTGGAGCTTCTCAAGTACACCCCGTCCTCTGCCCTGGGCAGCTGCCGGTACAAGATCGCTGACCCGGACGCAGATGACACCGATTACAAGCGCATCCTGGAGATTTTTAAGAAATACGATGTCCGCTACTTCTTCTACAACGGCGGCAACGACTCCATGGACACCTGCAACAAAATTTCCAAGTATATGCAGAAGGTGGGCTATCCCTGCCGGATCATGGGCATCCCCAAGACCATTGACAACGACCTGTTCGGCACCGACCACTGCCCCGGCTTCCCCTCTGCTGCCAAATATATTGCCACTTCTATCTCCGAAGTATACCTGGACTCCCATGTGTACGACAAGGGACAGATCACCATCGTTGAGATCATGGGGCGCCATGCTGGCTGGCTGGCCGGTGCTGCCGCCCTGGCGAAATTGACCGGCTGTGGGCCTGACCTGATCTATCTGCCGGAAGTGGACTTCAACATGGAGGAGTTCCTGGCCGACGTCAGCGACATCTACGCCAAGAACACGAACTGCATCGTGGCCGTCTCCGAGGGCATCCACTACCCCGATGGCACCTTCGTCTCCGAGGCCAAGACCTCTGCCACTGACGGCTTTGGTCACGCCCAGCTGGGCGGTCTGGCGGCGCTGCTGGCCAACGTGGTCAAGGAAAAGACCGGCGCAAAGGTGCGCGGCATCGAGCTGTCTCTGCTCCAGCGCTGCGGCGCTCATGTGGCCTCCGGCACCGACATTGCAGAATCCTATCTGGCGGGCAAGACTGCGGTGGAAGCGGCAGTCTCCGGTGTCACCGATAAGATGGTGGCCTTTGCGTGTACGCGCACTGAGGACGGCGGCTATCGCTGTGACACCAAGCTGCTGGATCTCAGCTCCGTGGCCAACTACGAAAAAAAGGTGCCTGTGGAATGGATCAACAAACGGGGCAACAACATCTCCGACGAGTTCATCCGCTACGCCCTGCCTCTCATCCAAGGAGAGACCGGCATGGTCAAGGAAAACGGCCTGCCGCGCTTTGCAAAACTGAAGAAAGTCCGGGCTTGACCGGTTTCGTCCCCTGCCCCGGGACGCTGCGACATGAAGCAACCTCCAATCGCAGGAATCGCATCCACGATTGGAGGTTTTCTTCTGCCCATCAGGCGGGAGGTTTCGTTATTCGCCCCAGAACAATCTCAAGGCGTTCTTCCATTTGATTTTTTCCACATCCTCTTTGGGCAAACCCAGGGATTCCAGCATCCCCACCGCTTCCCCCGGCGTCCACCAAGGGGAGTCTGTGCCAAACATGATCCTGTCTGCGCCGTGGTTTTCGATGATGCGCTTATACTGCTCCGGCGTAATGTCCTCACAGACGGAGGCGGTGTCCATCATCACCGGAGTGCCCACCAAGTATCGCTCCGCCTCATCCCAGTAGCCGTAGCTGCCCATGTGGGCGCAGATGATATTTTTGCCGGACACCTCCTGGAGCACATGGTGCAGCCGTTCCGGCGTGCAGTGCTGGGGTGCTTCCTGCCCAAAGTCCACGCCAGAGTGGAGGGTGACATACAAGCCCAATTCTTCCGCCTTTTTCAGCACAGCAATGGACTCCTTGCAGTCGATGTAAAAGTCCTGATAGTCCGCATGGAGCTTGATGCCCCGAATCCCATGTTCCGCCAGTTCCTCCAGCACCCGATCGTAGTCGGGCTGCATGGGGTGGACGCTGCCAAAGGAGCGGACATCATCACTGTCGATGGAGACAGCGAACTGGTTGATGGACTCGCTCTGTTTGACCGTGGTAGCGATGGGCAGAACAACACATTTATCCACGCCGAACTCCTTCATAGACTGGCGCAAGCCGTCTACCGTGCCAGTGGTATGGGCGTAATAGGGCTTGTGCTGAACCTGCAGGAAGCCAGCCTCCAGAACCTTGATGGTCTTAGGCGCAATCTTGCTGGGGAAAATGTGAGTGTGAACGTCGATTAGCATGGGGACACTTCCTTTACAACAAAAAATTTTTCTGTTTGATTTCGATCCTGGTTCATTATACTGGATTTGCGGAGATTTGTCGATAGAACCGCTGGATTTCTGCACCCTTCCGATTTTGATACATAGAAATAACAGAATCCAAAGATAGATAGGAGGAGCATTACGCTCCCTGTCAGAGAAAAAGGTGTTCCACCTTTCTCTCTGAGGTTGCAGGCAGAATAGGACTCGATTGCTGCGCAAAAGTCGCCCTATTCTGCCTGAGGTGAGTCTTTCCGACGTACACGCCGCCGGAAAGAACGAAATTGCATTTTATTCCGTCCCCTTCCGGTGACGGAACTCTGTGAGACTTTCATAGGAATAACAGAATCCAAAGATAGATAGGAGGAGCATTGTGATCTATCAGAATATTTTAGAGTGCGTGGGGCACACCCCCATGGTACGCCTGTCCCGTATGGTGGGCGAGAACTCCGCCCAGGTGCTGGTGAAGTACGAGGGGCTGAACGTGGGTGGTTCCATCAAGACCCGCACCGCTTTGAACATGATCAACCAGGCGGAGAAGGACGGCCTCATCGGCCCCGACTCCATCATCGTTGAGCCCACCAGCGGCAACCAGGGCATCGGCCTGGCGCTGGTGGGGGCAGTCCGCGGGTATCACACCATCCTGGTCATGCCGGACTCGGTGAGCGAGGAGCGCAAGAAGCTCATGGAGCACTACGGGGCGGAAGTCCGGCTCATCCACGACGATGGCGACATTGGCGCCTGCATCGCAGAGTGCATGAACACCGCCCTGCGGATGCAGAAGGAGAACCCCAAGGTGTTCATCCCCGAACAGTTCTCCAACCCCAACAATCCCATGGTACACAAGTACTACACCGCCCTGGAGATCCTGGAGCAGGTGGCAGGCCCCATCGACGGCTTCTGCTCCGGCATCGGCACCGGCGGCACCCTGTCCGGCATCGGTGAGACTCTGAAAGCTCTGAACCCCCACATTGAGATCTGGGCCGTGGAACCGGAGAACGCAGCCATCCTGTCCGGCGGCGCCATCGGCACCCACCTGCAAATGGGCATCGGCGATGGCCTCATTCCCGACAACCTGAACCAGGACATCTACGATGACCTGTATCTGGTCACCGATGAGGAAGCCATTCAGACAGCAAAAGATCTGGCACGTCTGGAAGGGCTGATGTGCGGCATCTCCAGCGGCACCAACGTGGCCGCCGCCCTGAAGCTGGCCAAAAAGCTGGGGCCGGGGAAGACGGTTGTGACCATCCTGCCCGACACCGCTGAACGGTACTTTAGCACGCCCCTCTTTCAAGAGTGATTTGACTTGACCGAAAAAACGACCTGAAAAGCGCCATGCTTTCCAGGTCGTTTTTATGCTTTAGTTGCGATACCCTCTCGGGTTATTCTTCTGCCAGCGCCAGGCATCGGCGCACATATCCTCCAGGCTCAATTTGGCCTCCCAGCCCAGTTCCCGCTTGGCTTTGGTGGGGTCGGAGTAATAGATGTCGATGTCACCGGGGCGGCGGGGCTTGATGGCATACGGGATGGGGATGCCCGTGGCCTTCTGGAAGGCGTTGACCACATCCAGGACGCTGTAGCCGTGACCGGTGCCCAGGTTATAAATGGCCACACCGCAGTGACGTTCCAGGGCTTGCAGCGCCTTGACATGGCCTTTGGCCAAGTCCACCACATGGATGTAATCCCGCACGCCGGTGCCGTCATGGGTATCATAGTCGTTGCCGAACACCCCCAGCTCCTTGAGCTTGCCCACGGCCACCTGGGTGATGTAAGGCATCAGGTTGTTGGGGATGCCGGTGGGATCCTCTCCAATGAGGCCGCTGGGGTGAGCGCCGATGGGGTTGAAGTAGCGCAGGAGCACCACGTTCCAGGTTGGGTCAGCGGTGTGGATGTCGGTCAGGATGTCCTCGATCATGCTCTTGGTGCGGCCGTAAGGGTTGGCGATGACCCCCTTGGGCATCTCCTCAGTGACAGGGATCACGTCCGGAGTGCCATAGACCGTGGCGGAGGAGGAGAAGATGATGTTCTTACAGCCGTGCCGCCCCATAGCTTCCGCCAGCACCATCGTGCTGTCCAGGTTGTTGCGATAGTACCGCAGGGGCTGCGCCACCGACTCCCCGACCGCTTTCAGACCGGCGAAGTGCATACAGCAGTCGAAGGGTTTTTCTTGGCTTGTGAAAAAGGCTTCCACCTGTTTCGGGTCGCACAAATCCACCTTCACGAAGGGGATGGTCTGCCCCACGATCTGCGCCACCCGGCGCAGGGCTTCTTCCGAGGAGTTGACCAGGTTATCCACCACCACCACGGAGTGGCCTTCCTGTACCAGCTCTACCACGGTATGACTGCCGATGTAACCGGTGCCGCCTGTCACTAAAATATGCATATGCGTTCCCGCCTTTCTCTCAGCCCCACAGGGGCGCCGGATACAGCCCGCTGTCGGTCATCTGTTTCAGAGCCGCCACCACCACAGGACGATCCTCCTGATAGGTCACTCCATACCACTGGTCATCGCTGGTGAGGACAGTCACCTTGGCCTTGCCTTCCTCCAGCGCTTGACTGACAATACCAGGCAGGAAGTACTCCCCTTTCAGGGGGTTGTTCTGCAACGCATCGTCCAAGAAGGCTGGGAACTGTGCTTCCACTTCGTTCATAAATTCTGCTGGGAATCCCCACAGGTTCATAGACACCACGGTGTCATCCGCCAAAGGCACCACAGTTCCGTCAGGCAGGGTGGAACGGATGCCGTCCGGCGTAGTCTCGATCTGGGTGTGCTCGGTGATGTCCACCAGGTAGCCCTTCTGATCCCGCTGGCAGACCCCGCGAGCCACACTGCCGTTTTCTGTGACGGTGTTCTTCAACTGGTACCCCACCATGTAATAGTTGCAGGTCTCCTGCTGAGCCAGGTGCTGATAGATGGTCTGGAAGGCGCTGACGCCATAGTAGTCATCGGCGTTGATGACCGCAAAGGGAGCGTCGATGACTTCCTTGGCGGACAAGATGGCATGGCCGGTGCCCCAGGGCTTGACCCGACCTTGGGGGACGGCGTAACCGGCAGGGAGGTTCTCCACCTGCTGGAAGGCGTAGCGCACCTCCATGTAGTCCGCCACCCGCTGGCCTACCGTCTCTCGGAAGGCGGCTTCGATCTCGTGCTTGATGATAAAGACCACCGTCTCAAAGCCCGCTCGGCGTGCATCGTAAAGGGAGTAGTCGATGATAAATTCCCCATTGGGCCCCACCGGATCCATCTGCTTCAGTCCACCGTAGCGGCTGCCCATACCGGCGGCCATGACCACTAAAATTGGCTTTTTCATCCTGTTCACCTGTTCCTTTTCCGGACAGCATTTGGGCTGTCCTATCACAGCGCCCAGCGCTGGCGATGTTTTTCCCTATTGTAGCATACCCCGACCGAAAAATCCACCACAGCTATTCCGCCATCTGCACAGTGGGCAAGCGGGTTGCCTAATCTGCAAATTTTCTGTGAAAAAACAGGCTTCCCCGTTGCTTTTCCCAACTATCGGCGCTAAAATGAGAACGATATATCTTGTGAAAGTGAGCTACCTTTATGACTGATTACAAAGGCAAACGCTTCTGCGTGCTGGGCGACTCCATCAGCACCTTCTCCGGCTACACCCCGGAGGAAGCGGTATTTTACAACTCCTATATGCAGCGCATGACCGGCGTCACTGATGTAAATCTGACCTGGTGGATGCAGGTCATCAACCATTTCGGCGGCGTCCTGGGCGTCAACAACTCCTACGCCGGCAGCACCGTCTACGGCACCCGTCCCACTTCGGGCAACTCCGATGAGCGCACCCAGGCGCTGGGCGCAGCGGGAGCGCCGGACGTGATCCTCATCAGCATGGGCGGCAACGACTGCGCCTTCGGATTGAAGCTCAAGGAGTTCGGCCGCTACTACCGCCGGATGCTCCGGAAGCTGACCGAGCTGTATCCCAATGCGGAGATCTGGTGCGGCAATCTGATGCGCGGCAAGATCATCCCCGGCGGTATCCCCTTCTTCAACACCGAGAGTATGTCCAGCCGTGGCCCCTATCAGGCGGTCATCGAAAAGGAAGCCCCTGCCGCCGGCTGCCATGTGGCCAAGCTGGGGACGGATTTCTACGAAGCCTATGACGGCGCCCATCCTACTCTGAACGGTATGAACTACATCGCTCAGTGCTGGATCGACGCCATCGAAAAGGGCGACCAGTAAAGATCTGCATGGACAAAGAGCGCACCCGTTTGGGTGCGCTTTTTTCACTCACTGGATGCCCTTGACGGTATAGCCTGCATCCTCCACCGCCTTTTTCAGCACGGCGTCCTCCACCGGCTCCGTGCTGGTCACGGCGGCGGTGCCCTTGTCCAGGTCTACCACAGCCTGGACGCCAGGCAGGTCGTTGAGCGCTTTTTCCACATGGGCTTTGCAGTGGGCACACATCATGCCCTCGATATTCATGGTCTTGTTCATTCCGGATTCCTCCTGCTTTTTGGTTTCAGATTCCACTTTTGCTGTATCGTTGCCTTTCACGCTGCCCTCCTCCTGCGGCTCCGGACGGAACCGGTTCAGGCGCAGGGCGTTGGAAACCACGCAAACGCTGGAGAGGGACATGGCTGCCGCCCCCAGCATGGGGTTCAGGGTCAATCCCAGGCCGCTGAACACACCGGCGGCGATGGGGATGCCGATGACGTTGTAGATGAACGCCCAGAACAGGTTTTCCTTGATGTTGCGCACCACCCGACGGGACAGGCGCACCGCCTCCACCACATCCTGGAGGGAGGACTTCATGAGCACCACATCCGCCGCATCCAAGGCGATGTCCGCCCCGGCGCCAATGGCGATGCCCACCTCGGCACTGGTCAGCGCAGGGGCGTCGTTGATACCGTCCCCCACCATGGCCACGGTGCCGGTCTGGGACAGGCGCTGTACTTCCGCCGCCTTATCCGCCGGCAGCACACCGGCGCGCACCTGGTCGATGCCCACCTGCTTGGCCACCGCCTGAGCGGTGCGAGGGTGGTCGCCGGTGACCAGAGCGGTCTGGATGCCCAGCGCATGGAGTCGAGCGATGGCGTGGGCGCTGTCCGGTTTGATCTGGTCGGCTACGGCGATGATGCCCAGGGCTTTGCCGTCCAGGGCAAAATACAAGGGGGTCTTGCCCTCACCGGCCAAGCGTTCCCCCTGCTGTGCCAGGGTACCGACAGGGATGTTCTGTTCTTCCATCAGCTTCAGATTGCCGCCCATGGCAGTCTTGCCGTTCAGCTGGCCGCTGAGGCCATGGCCGGGCAAGGCGGTGAAAGCGGTCAACTCCGGTGCGGCCACGCCCTGTTCCTTGCCCCAGGCCACTACGGCGCTGGCCAGGGGATGTTCGCTCTTGGCTTCCAGTGCCAGGGCGGTTTGCAGCAGGGTTTCCTGGGAAATCCCCTCTGCTGGAATCAGGTCGGTCACATGGGGTTTCCCCTCCGTGACGGTGCCGGTCTTGTCCAGGACGATGATGTTGGTCTTGCCCATGGCTTCCAGAGAAGCGGCGGTCTTGAACAAAATCCCCGCCTTGGCGCCGGCGCCGCTGCCCACCATGATGGCGACTGGGGTAGCCAGACCCAAGGCGCAGGGGCAGCTGATGACCAGGACGCTGATGGCACGAGCCAGGGCAAAGCCGATGGTCTGCCCCATCGCCAGCCAGACGATGCCGGTGATAAGCGCCAAAAGGAGCACGGTGGGCACAAAGACGGCGGACACTTTGTCGGCGATCTTGGCGATGGGCGCCTTGCTGGCGGCCGCCTCCTCTACCAAGCGGATCATCTGGCTGACGGTGGTATCTCCGCTGACCCGCGTGGCCTGACAGGTCAGGAAGCCGCTCTGGTTGGTGGTGGCGGCGGAGACGGTGCTGCCCGGCCCCTTGTCCACCGGCAGACTTTCGCCGGTGAGCATGGATTCATCCACGGCGCTCTCGCCCTGGACTACCTTGCCGTCCACTGGGATGCTCTCCCCGGGACGCACTAGGAACCGGTCGCCTACCACCACGTCCTCCACCGGAATCTTCACCTCCCGTCCCTCCCGCAGGACGGTGGCCTGCTTGGGGGTCAGATCCATGAGGCCGCGGATGGCGTCGGTGGTCTTGCCCTTGCTGTAGGCTTCCAAGGTCTTGCCCACGGTGATGAGGGTCAGGATCATGGCGGCGCTCTCAAAGTAGTATTCATCCATATAGGGCATGGCCGCTTCCGACCCGCCCTGTGCCATGGCAGAGCTTGCCAGAAAGAGGACAACGGTGCTGTATAGGAACGCGGCTGCGGCGCCCATGGCAACCAGGGTGTCCATGTTGGGCGCTCGGTGGAGCAGCCCCTGGGTGCCGCTGATGAAATACTTTTGGTTGATGACCATGACCATGGCGGTGAGCAGCAGCTCGAACAGCCCCATGGACACATGGTTCCCCGCCAGGAAGGGCGGCAGAGGCCAGTTCCAGAGCATATGTCCCATGGACACATACATCATGGGCAGCAGGATGCAGATACTGGCCACCAGGCGGCGCACCATCTTGGGCGTCTCCTTGTCCTCCAGCTCTGCCGGTGTGCCCTTGGCCTTCTCCGCCGTAGCGGGAGATGCGCCATAGCCCGCCTGCTCCACAGCTTGGCAGATGCGCTCGGCGGTGGCGGGGGCTTCGTAGTCCACCTGCATTTGGTTGGTCAGCAGGCTCACGGATACCTGTTTTACGCCGGACACTTTGGAGACGGCTCGTTCCACGTGGGCGCTGCAAGCGGCGCAGCTCATGCCGGTCACATTAAACTGTTCCATGTTGACCTCCAATCTTTCTCTGTGCTTCTGGTTAGGGTTATCTTTCCCTAACCATATCATCCATAATCCCTCAATTTCCTATCAGGCAAGGGGGATTTTTGCTTCTGAACTCATGATACTGCATTCTGTCAGCGCTGTCAAGTCGGCCAACCCCATGAAAAATCCGAGGAATTTTTCTTCCTCGGATTTTTTCTCATGTTCTCAAAGCCGTTAATACACCACAACGGCACTGCCAATCTCCAGCGTGTTGTAGACGATCCTGGCCGCCGCTTTGGGCATATTCACGCAGCCGTGAGAGCCGTTGGTCTTGTAGATCTTGCCGCCGTACTCGTGCCGCCAGCCATCGGCATCGTGCATCCCCACGTTGCCGCAATAGGGCATCCAATAGGTGACGGGAGAGCTGTATCCCATAGTCTCGATGGTGCCCAGGACAGCCGGACTCTTTTTGGCGTCGATGGCCCAGACGCTGCCCTTGGGGGTGCCGTTGCCCTTGCTGATGTTGCCGGTGACCACATCGGTATCTGTCACCAGCTTGTAGTCTTTATAGCACCACAGATGCTGGTCGCTGATGCTGATCTCCACATAGGTACCGCCAATGTCGTCCTTGGCACGGGACTTGGCGCTGTACAGGTAGACCGGTTCGATCTTCTTCTCGGCTCCGGACTCCAGCAGGGGGATGAGCTCCTCCGTGGTCTTATCTCGGTTGATGCACCAGCCGTAGTCTCCGCCGGTGAGCTTTCTGGTCTTGCCGTCGTGGCACTTCACCGTATGGGTCAGGCCGAAGGTATCCGTGGCGTAGGCCAGCTTGGTGGTAACGAACTCCTTGACCTTGGTCTGATCCAGGCCGTAGTTTCCCTTGTCGTCCTGGGCGATCATGGCCATGATGTCCTGGGCGGTGACCTCAATGGTGCGGTCTTCAAAGTCGTAAGTAATTTTGGCCTTTAGGTAGCCATTGACCTTTTCCAGCTGTTCCTTCAAGTTCTGGTCATTCTCGTACACGGAAGGCTTTTTGTAGCACTCGCTGTCCTCAAAGTCGATCTCGGTCACGCCGGTCTTGATGCCCTCCTGGATGAGCTTGAGAGCCTTCTCATTGTCCAGCTCCCGCCCTTCGCTCTCCTTCTGAATTTGGAACTGGGTGTCGCCGGGGACGATCTGGGCATCGGTGGGCGCTTCCGCATAGGCGGGGTTGAAGGCGCTGAGGTGACTGATGACCGTTTCAAATTTTGTCTCGTCATAGCTCATGTTGGCCTGGACGGTCAGCTCGGTACCCCGAATCTGGGACCACAGCCAGCCGTAGGGGGAGATCCCATCCAGCAGCTCTGCCACTTGCCCATTGTCCACATAGGTCAGGTCAATGTCCCCGCCGTTGATGGTCTCGGTCTTGCCCTCCCGTTCCTTCAAGGTCAGGACATAGTTCTTGGCCTGGAGGTTCATGGCCGTGTTCACTTCCTGCACCGTTTTTCCGCTGCAATTCAGGCCGTTGATGGTGGTACGACCCAAAAAGCGTCCTTTATAAGAGCTGGCGATGGTAAAATACACCACCAGAATCAATACCACGATCACCCCAATGGCGGCCAGCAAAAGTCCTCTGGGACTGCGCTTGACCTTGGCGCCTCCTCTGTCACGGACGTGCTTCCCTGAACGCACTCTTTTCGGTTTCATCTATAAACACCCCTTTTTCTATAAAGTGAATAGGTGGATCATGCAATGATCCCATCCTAAATAGGTTCACGGATGCTATTAACCTACCACAATTCTGCCAAAAACTCAAGTAACAAGTCATTACAATGGGTGACACAGAGGAAAGGGATTCTATTGAACCGCCTTCTGCGCCCCTTCTTTCTGGTGACATCTGCCGCCATTTTTGCTATGATAACAGTAGCGTTTTCCGCCGAGGCTTGCGCCCGTGGACTTTGAATTTGGAGGCTTTATGAGACACAACTACCGTATTTTCCTTGTTGAGGATGACCCAGTCATCGCCCGTGTGGTACAAAACCACCTGGAGGGGTGGGGGTATGTGACCCAGTGCGCCACGGATTTTTCCGATGTTTTGACCCAATTCACCGATTTTGACCCCCAACTGGTGCTGCTGGACATCTCGCTGCCCTTTTTCAACGGCTACCACTGGTGCACTGAGATCCGCAAGATCTCCCGTGTGCCCATCCTCTTTCTCTCCTCCGCTTCGGACAATCTCAACCTCATCACCGCCATGAATATGGGCGGAGATGACTTTGTAGCCAAGCCCTTTGAGTTGCCCGTGCTCACCGCCAAGATCCAGGCATTGCTCCGCCGCGCCTATGACTTTGCCGCCCCCACCACCCTGCTCCGCTGCGGGGACGCAGTGCTGAACACAGCGGATGGGAGCTTGCAGGTAAAGGGGCAGCGGGTGGAGCTGACCAAGAATGAGTGGAAGATCTTGCAGCTGCTGCTGGAGCAGAAAGGCAAGGTGGTGTCCCGACAGGCGCTGATGACTCGGCTGTGGGAGTCGGACGCCTTTATTGGGGAGAACACCCTGACGGTGAATGTGACCCGTCTGCGTAAGAAACTGGAACAGGCAGGGCTGCCCCAGCTCATCCGCACCAAAAAAGGTGTGGGCTATGTGGTGGAGGAATGACATGAAGTTCTTATTCTCCTATCTCAACCGGCGGCGCAAGAGCATCTGTGTGGGGAGCCTGCTGTGTGCTTCCACTGCGCTGATGTTCTATCTCTATGACCTGGCCTGGGAGCCGTTCTGCTACATCTTGGCCTTTTGGTTCTTCCTCTGTCTGCCGGTCTTTTGGCTGGACTTCCGCCACGATCGCCGCCGTCATCGTGGACTGACCCAACTGGCGCAGAATCCGGAGGAGGCCGCGCAATGTCTGCCCCCCTCCCACAACCTGGTAGAGCAGGACTATCAAGCCCTCATCCACGCCATCGCAGACAATCACACCCAAGTGACCGCTGACTACGCCGCTCGCTCCCAAGAGCTGACCGACTACTACACCCTATGGGCGCACCAAATTAAAACCCCCATCGCCGCCATGGGCTTGCTGCTCCAAGAGGAACCGGTTCATCCGGAACTGCTGGCAGCAGAGCTGGGAAAGGTGGAGGACTATGTGGAGATGGCGCTGTCCTATCTGCGTCTGGACAGCGACAGCAGTGACTATGTGCTGCGCCGGTATGACCTGGACACCATCCTCCGCGCCTGCGTGCGCAAGTACGCCCGACTGTTCATCTTGAAACGCATTGAGCTGGAACTAGACGAAACCCACGCCAAGGTGCTCACCGATGAGAAGTGGCTGTCCTTTGTCATCGGTCAGCTCCTCTCTAACGCCCTGAAATACACGCCGGAACAAGGTCGTATCTCCGTCACCTGGGAGGACGCCACCCAGACCCTGACCATTGGGGACACAGGCATTGGCATCCGTCCGGAGGATCTGCCCCGTGTTTTCGAAAAGGGGTTCACCGGATACAACGGACGGGAGCAGAAAAAATCCACCGGCATCGGACTCTATCTCTGCCGACGGGTGCTGGGCAAACTGGGGCACAGCATCTCCATCACCTCCATCCCTGGCCAAGGCACCCAGGTGCAACTGGGTCTGGCGGCGGCAGAACAGGTGATCGAATGACGTTTCTAAGGGCAACATGACAAAATTGTAAGGTTCAGAGCCGGAATGTAAGCCAAAGCGATGGCAAGCGTTCCGGCTTTGGGTTAGGATAGAGGACGAAAAGGAGGAATGAACCATGTCTCTGTTAGAAGTGCGTCATTTGAAAAAAGTTTACACCACCCGTTTCGGCGGCAACCAGGTAGAAGCCCTGCGCAACGTGAATTTCACGGTGGAAGCGGGAGAATATGTGGCCATCATGGGCGAGTCCGGCTCCGGTAAGACCACCCTGCTGAACATCCTGGCCGCCTTGGATCGTCCCACCTCCGGTGAGATCCTGCTCAACGGCAAGTCCCTGTCCAAAATCTCTCAGAATAAGCTGGCCGCCTTCCGGCGGGACAATCTGGGGTTTGTGTTCCAGGAATTCAATCTGCTGGACACCTTCTCCATCCAAGATAACATCTATCTGCCTCTGGTGCTGGCCGGTGTGCCCTACGAGGAGATGGAACGGCGCTTAAAGCCCATCGCCGACACCCTGGACATCAGCCACATCTTGAAAAAGTTCCCCTACGAAGTCTCCGGCGGTCAAAAGCAGCGTGCCGCAGTCGCCCGTGCCCTCATTACCGAGCCTCAGATCATTCTGGCGGACGAACCCACCGGCGCCCTGGATTCCAAGGCTTCGGATACGCTGCTGCGCCTGTTCGGCCAGGTGAATCAGGCAGGGCAGACCGTCCTCATGGTCACCCACTCCATCAAGGCCGCCAGCCACGCCAAACGGGTGCTCTTTCTCCAGGACGGAGAGGTGTATCACCAGCTGTATCGGGGTGACCAGACGTCAGAGCAGCTTTATGCTAAGATCTCCGACACCCTGACCGTTCTCACACAAGGTGGTGAGCTCCATGCGTAAGATCACCTTCTATCCCCATCTGGCGATCACCAATGTCCTGCGCAACAATCAGTTCTATCTCCCCTATCTGCTGACCAATATCGCCACCGTGGCCATGTTCTACATCCTGGCCTACCTGTCCTTTGATGACACCCTGGCCAGCTTCCCCAGCGCCAACAACGTGCAGGTGATGATGGGGCTGGGCTGCGTGGTGGTGGCCATCTTCTCCGCCATCCTGGTGTTCTACACCAACAGCTTTGTGATGAAGCGCCGCCAGCATGAACTGGGGCTATACAGCATCCTAGGCATGGAGACTCGACACATCGCCCGCCTACTTCGGGTGGAAGCGCTGTTTTTGGGGCTGTTCAGCCTGGTCTGCGGTCTGGCTGCCGGAATCATCCTGTCCAAGCTCATGCTGATGCTGCTCTTTAAGCTCCTCCACTTTCCCGTGTCCCTGGGCTTCTCCATCAGCATCGTTGGCATCGTCATGACCACCATTCTCTTTGCCGGTCTCTTTCTGCTGGTACTGCTGCGCAACCTGATCCAGCTGCACAAGTCCAAGCCAGTGGAGCTGCTGCGCAGCTCCTCAGTAGGCGAGCGGGAACCCAAGGTCAAGTGGCTGCTGGCTCTGGTGGGAGCCGCCACCCTGGTGGCCGGTTACGTCATGGCCAACACCATCCAGTCCCCTCTGCAAGCGCTGACCCGTTTCTTCTTCGCCGTTGTCTTGGTCATCATCGGCACCTATTGCATCTTCACCGCCGGCTCCATCGCCGTCCTGAAGCTGCTCCGAGCCAACAAGCATTACTACTACAAGCCCCAGCACTTTACCACCGTCTCCGGCCTGCTCTACCGGATGAAGCAGAACGCGGTGGGTCTGGCCAGCATCTGCATCCTGTCCACCATGCTCCTGGTCACCGTCTCCACCACCGTCTGTCTCTACTTAGGGGTGGAGACCTCCCTGAAGGAATCCTTCCCCCGGAACATCAACTACACCATCGCCCTGGACGAGGAGCAGACCGCAGAGGATGCCGTCAAGACCATAGAACAGGCAATCAAACAGACCGGTCATCAGGCGGAAAATGTTCTGTCTTACACCGCCCTGTCCTTTCCTGTCGTCCTCTCCTCCTCCCATGAGCTGACCCTGGACGGCGACATCATCCGCAGCACCAGCATCGTCAGCACCGTCTGTGTCATCACGCAGGAGGACTACAACCGCTACAACACCACCCCCATCACCCTCTCCAAGGGGCAGGTGGCCTGCTACAGCGAGGGGGCGGAGCTGGAGAACAACTTTCAGCTGGGCGACCAGACGTTCACCATCGCCCAGCGCCTGACGGACACCCCCCTGCCCTTTTACGACGCCTTTCGCAACCTGACCAACTATGTCAGCATCCACTACCTGGTGGTGCCCGATAAGGCGACCCTGCAGGAGCTGTACCAAAAGGAAACCAAGGCACTGGACACGGAGGACAACACCACCGGGATGGCCGACCTCACCTACACCTACTGCTTTGACATGGATGCTGCCGACGAAGAACTGGAAAGCTTCTACAACCAGCTTTCCCCGAAGTTTCACACGACCTACTCCTACGGCTGCCGCCAATTCATCTCTCAGGAGTTCTATGCCATCTATGGCGGGTTCCTTTTCCTAGGGTTGTTCCTGGGACTGCTCTTTCTGCTGGGCACTGTGCTCATCATCTATTTCAAGCAGATCTCCGAAGGGTACGATGACCAGAAACGGTATGAGATCATGCAGAAGGTGGGGCTGAGCGAACGGGAAGTCCGCCGCAGCGTCCACAGTCAGATCTTGCTGGTCTTTTTCCTCCCCCTGGTCACTGCCATGATCCACGTCTTTGGCGCCTTCCACATGATCACCAAAATGTTGCAGCTGTTCCTGTACGCTAAAACCATGACCACTTCCTTCTTCCTGACCTGCACTCTGGGCACTCTGGCTGGATTTGCCGTCATCTATGCTCTGGTGTACTGGGCAACGGCGCACACCTATTACAAGATCGTGCGCATGAAGCAGACAGACCCACGCTTTTAAAGAAAACTCCCACATTTCTTCTGCCATTCAGAACCTCCACACGTTGCCAAAACGCTGCGGAGGTTCCTTTTTGTGCGATTCTGATTCGACGAAAGACACGAATCCTCCCTCCGCTGAATAGGATAGGAACAGAGTTTCCCGCTCTGTCAAAACTTGATTCAGAAAGGTGTCTTTTTATGAAGCCACAGGTTTGTTTGAATGACCTACAGCCCGGCCAACAGGCCATTGTCCAAGAGCTGCGCTCTACCGGCAGCATCCGCCGCCGACTGCTGGACATGGGGCTGATCCGGAACACGGTTGTCCAATGTCTCGGCCGCAGTCCCGGCGGCGACCCCTCCGCCTTTCTTATCCGAGGTGCGGTCATCGCCATTCGGGCGGCAGATAGCCAACACATCTGGGTGACTCCTTGCTGAGGGGGGCTGCAAGATGGGACTGACCAAGCACACCACGGGAACCAGCGCTTGGGACAGCGGATTGCCCGTGCTGAAGCGGCGTCCAGAGGATCGGGTGATCGCTCTGGCGGGCAATCCCAATGTGGGCAAGAGCACCCTGTTCAACGGCCTGACTGGCATGAAGCAGCACACCGGCAACTGGCCAGGCAAGACGGTGGCCAACGCCCAAGGTTATTGCTCCACCGCCGCCCACGACTATGTGTTGGTGGATATTCCCGGCACCTATTCCCTGCTGGCTCACTCCGCCGAGGAGGAAGTGGCCCGCAATTTTCTCTGTTTCTCCCAGCCGGATGCGGTCATCGTGGTCTGCGACGCCACCTGTCTGGAACGCAACCTGAATCTGGTGCTGCAAATATTGGAGCTGTCCACCCAGGTCATCGTCTGCGTGAATCTGATGGATGAAGCCCGCCGGAAGGGCATCTTGCTGGACTTAGACCGACTCTCTGCCCTGCTGGGCGTGCCGGTGGTGAGTACGGTGGCGCAGTGCAAGGCGTCTCAGGAGGCGCTGATGCAGGTGGTAGATCAGGTGATGGACGGCACGCTGGTTTGTACACCCCACCTAGTCACCTATCCGCCGGAGATCGAGCAGGCGCTGTCCCTGCTGGCGCCGGAGCTGACCCCGCTGGCGGCAGGCACGGCCATTCAGCCACGATGGCTGGCGCTGAACCTGCTGGCGCCGGACGCCGCACTGTTCCAGACCCTCCAAGCGCAGCTGGGGATAGACTGTCTCCACGCACTGACGCTGAAAGCCGCCCTGACCAACGCCCACATCCAACTAGGGCAGGCAGGGCTGGCTGCCAAGCAAGTGAAGGATGCCATCGTGACCAGCTTGGTGACAGAGGCGGAGCGCATCAGCCGTCAGGTGGTTACATACCAACGGGACGGCTGTCACAGCGTGGATCGGAAGCTGGATCGCATCCTGACCAGCAAGGGCACCGGCTATCCGGTGATGCTGCTGCTCCTGGCACTGGTGTTTTGGATCACCATCGCTGGGGCGAATATTCCGTCCCAGTGGCTGTCCACCTTCCTGTTCTGGGTGGAAGAACAGCTGCGCCAGCTCTTTGTGGCGCTCCACGCACCGGCCTGGCTCCACGGGCTGCTGGTGGACGGCTGCTTCCATGTGCTGGCCTGGGTGGTGTCGGTGATGCTGCCGCCTATGGCCATCTTCTTCCCCCTGTTCAGTTTATTGGAGGATGTGGGCTATCTGCCGCGGGTGGCGTACAATCTGGATAAACCCTTCCAGAAGTGCTGTGCCTGTGGAAAGCAAGCCCTGACCATCTGTATGGGATTCGGCTGCAACGCCGCCGGTATCGTGGGCTGCCGTATCATCGACTCCCCGCGAGAGCGGCTGCTGGCCATCCTGACCAACAACTTCGTCCCCTGCAACGGCCGCTTCCCCACTCTCATCACCCTGCTGACCCTGTTCTTTCTCGGCTCCGCCGGTGGGTTGTGCGCCTCCCTCCTGTCCGCCCTGCTTCTGACCCTGCTCATCCTGCTGGGGCTGGGGGTGACCTTCGCCGTCACCAAACTGCTGTCCAAGACCGTCCTGAAGGGCGTTCCCTCCTCCTTCACTCTGGAGCTGCCGCCCTACCGAAAGCCCCAGATCGGCAAGGTCATCGTCCGGTCTATCTGGGATCGCACCCTCTTTGTGTTGGGGCGTGCGGTGGCAGTAGCGGCGCCGGCAGGGATGTTGCTGTGGGGGATGGCCAATGTGACAGTGGGTGGGGTGAGCCTGCTGAACCACTGTGCGAACTTTTTAGACCCGTTCGCCCAGCTGATGGGGTTGGATGGGGTGATTTTGATGGCATTCATTCTGGGGTTTCCCGCCAACGAGATCGTGCTGCCCATCGTCATCATGGCCTATCTGGCACAGGGCAGCTTGGTGTCCATGGACAATCTACTGGAACTAAAAGCCCTATTTTTAGACCACGGATGGACTTGGATCACCGCCGGCTCCACCATGCTTTTTTCCCTTATGCACTGGCCCTGCTCCACCACCCTGCTGACCATCCGCAAGGAGACCCAGAGCTGGAAGTGGACGGCGATTGCGGCTGTTTTGCCCACGGTGGTGGGGGTGCTGTTCTGCATGGTGTTTGCCAATGCGGCGCGGCTGTTCCTGTAAGCGATCCTACTGTAAAAAACGCTCGGAAAAGGTACTTCCGTGCACCTGTCAAGTAAAAGCAGACACTAAAAAGAGAATATCTACGGGAAGCCCAAAGCATCTGCTGGACGCTGGTTATTGAAGAAATCGACATACTTGTTCAGCAGACCAGGAAGATTTTCTGCTTCATTCAGCCCAAAGTACAGATAGAGTTCTTCCTTCATCCAGCCGTTCAATGCTTCAATAATTGGATTATTCTGTTAGTGTTCCCCTCGCGACATGGATCGAAGTATGTTATCATCTTTATGGGCGTGTTGGAATGCCCTTGAGGAGTAGACGGCTCCCTGGCCAGTGTGAAAGACTTCCTGGGGCTTCTGCTCCTCCTTTTTGCCCGCTAAAAGGTTCAATTTGTCTAGGTATTCATAATAAGACTTGTTATCGCCTGCGATTGGGGAAACACTGTGGGCAATCATTTCGTTGACGAACATACTTCATTTTCTCATCTTTACTGTTCCCTTGTACTATACCACAAAAAGTAGACACTCACACTTTTGTGAGTGTCTACTTTCATTTTACAGGTGCACACCGCTCTGATCGCAGCGCTCTTTTTTTATCTTTTGGGAAGAAAAACTCTCCCAAGCAAAGAAAACCCCTCAACCAGTCTCCCGGTTGAGGGTATTCATGTTGGCACTACCA
>ERZ1026880.550-NODE-550-length-18913-cov-41.796585_pt1 | contig 18913 bp, 10 predicted proteins | sample MGYA00380170_ERZ1026880 | MGnify/ENA primary metagenome ERZ1026880 (study PRJEB33269, sample SAMEA4719806) | human gut metagenome | biome: human-associated habitat; feature: organic feature; material: feces | place: Cameroon | collected 2013-10 ...
AGTATACGCCGAAACGGTATCGCCCCAAGGATACCTATGCAGGAAAAGGCATTCTTCAAATTTTCTTCGAGGTATTCTTTGGGGAATCCCAGATGTACCGCTTATATCTGTACTACTGTTATCAGCTGGGTATCCTGCCCAAGAAACAGCAACCGCGTATCAACCGCCCGGAACTGGAGCGCATCTGGAAAGATACCGAGAAAATTCTTGCAGAACACGCTTTTGTTCACGACCACAAGTTCCCGTCTTTACAGGCAATCGTGGACTACCGCAAGGGTTTGTCCCAGCGGATAGAAACCTTTGCCGCACAGCGGGCGGAAATCGTCAAGCAGATGCGCCGTAAGGATGCACCGCCGGAGTTGGCTGACCAACGCATGGCATTGACCTGCAAGATTGCGGAACTCCGCAAAGAGGATAAAATCGCAGAGGGAGCCATCAAGCGTATTCAACGCACGCGCGAATCCAACCGTATTGACCGGGAAAACCGAATGTCGCAACATCCCAGACCACGCCGCCGCAGCCGGGAACAGGAGCGCGAATGATGTCAGTTTGCACCCAATGTGCAGGACGGTTCTTGTGCAATTCTGTGAATAGCTTTCCGGCGGGATTGCTGGTATCGTTGTACCGAGCCCAAAATGCAGCAACTTAAAAAAGGAGAGATGCCTATGGTAGCAGGACGCTTACAGGAGAAAAACGGATTTTATTACATCGTGCTGAGTTACACAGACTCGGCGGGCAAACGCCGCCAGCCGTGGATGGCCACGGGCTTGCCGGTAAAGGGCAACAAGAAGCGCGCCGAAAAAATGCTGGCAGAAACGCGAAAGGACTTCACGATTCCCAAGGGTCAGGTGTCCGAGCTCAGCCCGGATATGGCATTCAGCGACTATATGCGGTACTGGCTGAAAATGATGCGGACCACTGTAACAGAAACAACCTATTCGTCCTATTGCTTCAATGTGGAAAAGCATATCATTCCCTACTTTGAGCCGCTGGGCGTAACGCTGGCAGGGCTGCAGCCGCGCCAGATTCAGAGCTTTTATCTGCACGAAGCGGAAACGCTGAAAAACACCTCTATCCTGCGATTCCACGCCAATCTGCACAAGGCGCTGAAATACGCCGTGCGCATTGACCTGATACCCAGCAACCCGGTGGACAAGGTGGACCGCCCCAAGCCTCAAGCGTTCATGGCAAGCTATTACAGCGCCGAGGAAATGGAGAAACTCTTTGAAGCAGCCCAAGGGCATAAGCTGGAACTTATCATCCAGCTTGCAGCCTTTTACGGCTTGCGCCGCGCCGAGGTGATGGGGCTGCGGTGGGAGGCCATCGACTTTGAAGCCAAAACGCTGACCATTCGCCACATCGTGACCAGCACCCGCATTGATGGCAAGAAGATTTTGGTAGAAGCAGACCGCGCCAAAACGAAATCCAGTCTGCGCACCTTGCCGCTGGTAGACCCGATTGCCGAGCGCTTAAAAGCCGTCAAAGAGCAGCAGGAATACAACCAGAAAATTTGCGGCAACTGCTATAATCAAGAGTACCTTGGATATGTATTCGTGGATGCGATGGGCAACCTGATCCAGCCGGATTCCGTGACAACAGGCTTTCCACAGCTGCTGAAAGAGAACGGTCTGCGCAGGATCCGATTCCACGACTTGCGCCACTCCTGTGCCAGCCTATTGCTGAAAGAGGGCGTACCGATGAAGCAGATTCAAGAGTGGTTGGGGCACAGCGATATTTCCACCACAGCCAACATTTACGCACATCTGGATTCGCAGTCCAAGAACCTGAGCGCCCAGACGATGGCAAACACGCTGACGCTGCCGAAAGCGCCGAGCGTAAAAGAATGGTAAGGTAAAACGGCACACCCCGGCATCTGTCCGAGTAAGGACGGATGCCGGGGTGTTGTGTTATTCAAACGAAATATGAAGTGTCTTGCCCATGCAAGAAGCCATTTTTTGCAGAAAATCCAACGAGGGATTTGCATTACCGTTTTCAAAACGTGAAATATTTGCCTGCGCAGTACCCATTTTTTCGGCCAGCTGTTTTTGAGTTAACCCGGCAGACTTCCGACTTGCGATTGCAGCGCGGATGGCTTCATACTGAGGACCAAGCTGATCGTACTCGGCTTTGACTGCGGGATTTTCAGAAAAAGTTTTATTCTTGAAATCAGTGTAATTCATAGTCTCACTTTACTCCTTTCATTCACATGCAAACGTGTATCTTTTTACGCAACCACTCTATACTATGTTTGTATAGGGATGCTATCTTTATCACATTCAGTTTGCACAAACCTTACCTTAAAAAGCAAAGACTATTATATGTGTTTTTTATAAGAACCTTTCCTTTCAATGACGCCTTTTATAATCGCGTAGTCTCTTTTGGGCAGTTTCAATCTCTGAACGAGGAGTTTTTTGTGTCTTCTTGATGAATCCATGCAGTAAAACTATCGTGTCAGCTTGCCAAACAAAATAGAAGATACGAGATATGTCACTCGAAAATTTGATTCGTAGCTCCCAAATTTCACCGTCAATGTGCTTGACATAAGGTTCTTTTAATGCGTTGCCAAACTCTGCAAGAAGATCAATTTCCCGAAATGCTTTAGCTTGATGCTTTGCAGGCAACTCATTTATAAATTCGGCGAGGACTTCCTTGCCGTCCTCGGTGCTATACAGTTCAATCTTAAAAATAAGTGTACACCCCCTTTGAAATATATGCTGGTCTATATCTCAATTGAATTATATCATATATGATATAAAAAGTCAAGGGATCCCATACGGCACAAGTGGTTCGTATTCTTGTGAGCAAAATAAAGGGCTACACAAAAGGGAAACAAGGATTTTTGTGCAGTTTCGTGAATAGCTATTTCCCGCGATTGCTGGTATGATTTGTACCGAACCCGAAAATCACTACTTGAAAATAAAGGGGAGATGTTTATAAGAAAAGCACGGGAATTTTATAAAGCGGCAATAAAAAATCACTACCCAATGTAGAATTGAGTAGTGATACTTGGCGCAGGCGGTGGGATTCGAACCCACGGAACTCTTTCGAGTTCAACTGATTTCGAGTCAGTCCCGTTATGACCGCTTCGATACGCCTGCCTATATATTCTAGCATCGCCCCGCACGTCGCTTGGAAAAATGCGAGATTTCGATGCAAGATAACGATGAAAGGTTGGGTGCGCGACACCCGATAAAGCCCGCCGTTATGGGATTTCCTGCGGACAAGGTGACCTGCCGGATGCAAACTTTCGAGTTAATCTTTGAAAAGGTAATATGGTGATAACCAAGGCTAATACAGGCTGGCTTGTCCGCTGATTTTGAGCGATGTTTGTGGAGAAAGCACTGATAAACCAACGAAAAACAATGTAGGTACGAAAAGAAACGAAAACGCCCGTTTTGGGGCAAAAATGGCGGCTTTTTGGGAGAAATGCAAGATAAGATGCAAGATAAGATGCAAGATAAGCCTTGCCTCAAAAGCCGGATAATGGTGCAGGTTTGCGGACACGAATGAGAAAAAATGCAAGAAGCAAGAAATTGAAGTAGTGATTTTTCGGGTTCCACTTTACAAACAAGGAGAACCCGAAATGAAGAAAAAAACTGTAAGCAACGACTCTTTGAAAGAAAAAATTGAAGAAATCCTAACACCCTAAGATGACTATTCGACCTCATGTGAATGCTACACTTTAAGACTGCTTCAATCGGCCTGATATGGTTCCCGTTTCAATTTTCCAGTCACTGACTGGAAATTGGATATCTGAGATATACAAGCCCCAAAATCTAGTTAGACAAATCGCCCAAAGCATATTCAGCTTTTACGCAGAACTCAATTTTCCAGACAGTGTCTGGAAAATTAGATAGCCAAATACAACAGGCTCATATTTTATAAATCAGCATATTATGGTCAAAGCTGTCAAACAGGGGTATCCACGTTCAAAAGAGAAAGACCCAAAGTTGGGCGCAAACAGAACAGAAATAATTGAAATAGAATATAATTTGTGCAAGACCAACATTCGGGGAAATGTCAACATTTTAATTTGTTGACATCTCCCCGAAATCACGATATAGTAATAGTAGAAAACGACTTGGGAGAGATACTGTATGCCGAGCGATTACCAAAAGCAAATAAAAGAAATTTTTGGCACAGCTGATTTGGATGAACTGCGAGAACTTGCAAAGATGCTGAAAATCAATAATCCAAATCCGCGCAATGCGGGTCGCAAGGCGCAGCTCACCCCCGATCAGACCGTAGAGGTTTTGGAACTGCATAGAAAAGGCATCGGCAACACCGAGATTGCAAAACAGTTCGGCGTGTCGCGCCAGACCATATATAAGTATATCTATAACGCCGAGCATTTCAGTACGGACCCGGATTTCACCATGCGGATGAACTTTATGAATGGTCCGCAGCTATGTACAGTCATCGACATTGATTTCAAGCACGAAGTTGTCCGCATGAAGAACTACACCGACCGAATCCCTTTGCGGGCGTTTGGCGTTGTAGAAAATCCGTCCTGGGCGGATTTCGAGGAGTTTTTGAAAGAAAGATGCCTGCCCGCCAGCCGAGCCGGTTTGAAAGGCATCCTCCGGGAGATGGATGTTCCTTTCTTTGATCCGCTGTTGATTATTGAAAAGACCAATGGGCGTATGGCTGGGGATCACCAATGGGTGCAGGTGATCCATAATACCGCTGTGTAGGGAGGAAACTATAGAAACAATTGATTTAAGCAAATTTGAGCCACAAGAAACGCTGAACCATACACCCAAGGGAAATCAGTTAAAATGAAAATGCGGTGGATATAATGTAGCTATCGAACGTCAAAATAGTTAATAACCGTCTTTCGAACTAGAAAATGCGTTTTTGTCGGACGGAATTCAAGAATGTTCTTAAACTGGAATGGGCGGAGGAAGTGGTGGTGAGGGAGATTGTGTATGCAGAATAAACTCTAATAATACTAGAACAGTATAAAAAGTTGATATTTTAAATTTTATTCTCGATTTTTGAAAAACATCTGCAAATATTTAAATTAAGATTTGACTTTCCGCCTAGAATAGAGTACACTGGATTCAGAAAATCATCTGGGAGGAATTGCGATGCTGCTTCAATTTTCAGTCACCAACCACCGTTCCATCAAGGATACAGCCATCATCAGCTTGAAAGCATCTACAGATAAAAGTCTGGTCGACTGCCTGATTTCACCGGACGAGAAGAAACAGCTTGTTCCAGTGCTGGCACTGTACGGCGCAAATGCAGCGGGAAAGAGCAATGTCCTCCATGCACTCCTGCTCATGCGGAAAATGGTCTGTGGCCGATATGCCAAGTTGCTGAAGGGCGAACCGCTTCCGCAGGAACCGTTTGCTTTCACAGACCAACCTACACAGCCGACCAGCTTTGAAGCTATCTATTTCTATGGCGGCATCAAGTATGCCTATGGGTTCTCGTTTGACAAGTCCAGAATCTTGACCGAATATCTCTATCACTGGCCTAATGGCCGGGAAGCACTGATTTTTTCCAGAGAAAACAATGACTATCAGTTCCGCGAGAACATTCAAGAGCAGTTCACGCTTGCTGGACGAACTGCCGAAAATCGTCTGTATCTGTCCAGCTCGAACGAGTGGAACTGTCCGCAAACCGAAAAAGCGTATCTGTGGTTCTTTGAAAAGCTGACAGGTTTCATGGGAACAGAAATGCGGCTGGATGCCGCTCTGTCTGCCATCCGGCAGGGCGGCTCCGAAAAGAGCCATATCCTGCATGAAATGCTGTATGCCGATCTAGGCATCAAAGACATCCGCATCACTGGTTCCAAGGAAGAACCTATCATTTCTGCCCTACACACTCTCGACACTGAAGATGGCACATCCAAGGGCTTCTGGCTTCCGTTGGGGCAGGAATCCGTTGGAACACAGCGATTTTTCTCTCGCATCGGTATGTGGCTCGCCGCTCTGGAATCCGGGTCTGTTCTGGTGGTAGACGAGATTGAATCCAGTATGCACCCACTCCTGACCCGGCACTTAATCGAAATGATGCAGGATGCCGCCATCAATACGAACCATACACAACTCATCTTCACGACCCACGACACCGGGCTTCTCGACTTGACTTTGCTTCGGCGTGATCAGATCTGGTTTGCAGAGAAAGATGAAAAGACCATGCAGACCGATATTTACGCTCTGACTGAGTTTTCTCCCCGGAAAGGTGAGAACATCTCCAAAGGGTATCTGCAAGGCCGCTACGGCGCGATTCCGTTCATTGGAGGGAATGCAGCATGGGCAGAATAAAAGAGATCAGCCGCAAGTCTGCCCACACCAGAAAGCGCAATCCGGTGGTGTATCTCATCTGCGAGGGCAGTGAAACCGAGATTCGCTATTTCAAGCGTTTCCGCAGCCGAGGATGCAATATTGACATTATCCCGATTTCTTCGCAGTATAAGTCCGCTGACAGGCTTGTGCAGAAGGCCAAGGCAACGATGGGCAATAATCCGTATTACCCGGAAGATGGCGATTCCATCTGGTGCGTATTTGACCGTGACGATAACTCCAACGAGGTTCTTCTGCGTGCCAAACAATCCGCCCAAAAGGAGGGCTATCATCTGGCCTACTCCAATCCATCCTTCGAACTATGGTTCTTGTTACACTTTGTAAATCAGCAGACAGAGGTCGAAGATTGTCAGGCATTGATTTGCTTGCTGAAACAGCCAAACAGAATCCCCGACTATGAGAAGAACAAGGATTACTTTGACGTTTTGAAGCCTTTGCAGGCAGCTGCGATTCAGAGAGCGAAAACTCGTGCCAGCCAAATCCAGAACCAAGGTATCGAGCCGATTTCACGACAGAGCAACCCGCTGACAACGGTTTGGGAACTCGTGGAGTATTTGAACTCTAAAATTTGATTTGGCACTATTTGAAAATACAGCAAAGTCCATACTGACCGCATTCCGCTACGAGCCTTTGGCGTTGTAGAAAATTCGTCTTGGGCAGATTTCGAGGAGTTCTTAAAAGAAAGGTACCTGCCTGCCAGCCGAGCCGGTCTGAAAGGCATTCTTCGGGAAATGGATGTTCCTTTCTTTGACCCACTGCTGATTATCGAAAAAACAAATGGACGTATGGCTGGGGACAACCAGTGGGTGCAGATGATCCGTAACGTCGCTGCGTAAGGAGGACTCTATGGAAATGATTGATTTAAGCAGGCTTGAGCCACAAGAAACGCTGAACCATACGGTCTCAATTTTCCAGACACTGACTGGAAAATCTAATAGCTAAGATATGATTGTGACAAAGTCTTTTCACGGTGCGTAATCCGAACGTTGTCGTTCTGCAATAAATTTACCGCTTTGCTAATAAGATAGTACAATTCCACAATTCTTATCAAAAATTGACAGCATCCCACAGCAGCGCGACATTTCAAATTGCCAGACACCGTCTGGCAATTTGAGGAGTTCACTTAAGAATGTCCTCTGGCATAATACCGTTCCCAGTGTACTCTGTAGGTGCGGTAGATGCCAAAACGCAGACCAACAGGCAACGCTTCTCGGGAACAGTCGGGTGACAGGTGGAGAGAATTAAGTAGCGGCTGTTTTCGTTTGTCGTTTGGTAGACGGCAGCTTTAATCTTACTTTCCGCGCCCTCCTGAACCAACTCCATGAAGTCCGCAACATCGCTTGTGCCAGCAAAATCATTGAACGAGTACATAATGTGGCGGTCATCTACAACGGCCCACGCCATGATGTTCCAAGTTTGGCGATCACCCGGCGTATAGGTGTACACATCGGTATGCGTGTCAAAAAAGGCATCGTCCGAGAACTTGTGCAGTTGGTGAAAATACAAATCCTCGTTCCAGACATCATGGCCGTACAGCATCGTTACGCGGTCAGTAAAGCCCGTGTTGTTATATGTTGCTTGCGAGAAGATACTGCCGTAGGTATTCGATGTTCCGTCAAAATGACGTCGCAGATAATACTCATCGGATTCGGCACTCTGCAAAACAGGGTAGCTGATATTTGTATCGGGGATTTCCAGCCAGCCGTAGATTTCATCGTTTACGGCTTTCCATGCAGAGAAGTCCACGGGTGATGGCACAACCGAAGTCTCAGTTGCGGGCTCCGATGTGACAGTGGAAGAAGGCTCATCCTCTATCACCGTTGCTTGCTCGGAAGATGCGGCTTCTTCAGGCTTCTTTACTGCTTTTGCAACACCAATTACAATCCCAGCTGCCGCAAGTATAATCACTGCTACAACCAGTGCCATCCGAAATAATGCCGAATCATTTGCTTTTTTTGAATTTTCCATAAAGATACCTCTACTAATAATCCCCCTCTGTTGCTGTCAGCAGAGGGGGATTTCTACATTTTAGTTACTTATGAATCAAAACAATCCCGTCTTGGGAGACTTAGGTGCATTGTCGGTAGAAGAAGTGCTTCCGGCTTGGTCGTATTCCTGCCAACTGTGTGCGCACTTACCGCAGTGCCAACGGTTGTCGTTACCGAGCTTGCAGTTGTTATAGCCGCAAACCGGGCAAACCTTACCTGTAACGGACGGTTTTTCAACCGTGCTATTACTATTGTTGGTATTGCTATTATTGTTGTTGCTAACGTTGGTGCTGTCGGGCTTAGTAGTCGGCGCAGGCGTCGGAGTGGTGGTGACAATTTCCGTGTCCTTATAAACCACAGCATAGACAGAGAACTTGTCAGAATCAAAGCTTAGTTTGTTGTATCCGGCGTGATACGTTGCCTCCAGAATGTCAGCGGTTGTCTGACCGGCAGCCTCATCATAGTGGAAGCGGACAACCTTGTAATTGCGCTTGACTGCACTGTTTGTGTTGATTAAGCTGTCAGCGAGGGTCAGCTGAATGTGAACAAGGGAGTTCGTGCTGGTCACGGCAATCGGCGTACCGCCGTCAATGCTCTTGGTGATGTCGATGTCATAGAAAGCGCCGATAGTATAATCGTTGGCCTTAGCTTTGACCTGTTCCTTGATGTCATCCGTCACATCGCTCTTGGGGGTTACCTTCAAGTTGATTGTAACCGTTTTGCCGTTGTTGATGCTCTCGATATCCTCAGCGGACAGAACTGCATCGGCCAATTCCTTCTTAGAACCGGCAAAGGCTTCATCGCCGCTGACGGTGACATTGGTTTCGGACTTGGCGGGGATAACGGTCTGCTTTTCGATGATCTCGTTGCAGACGGAGCAGTGCTTGCCCTCGGTCAAGCCTGTGGAAGAATAGGTCGGCTCCACAGCGGGGTCAACGACGATGGTGTGAGGAATCTTGTCTACAACTTTCTGCTCAACCAGAACCGTGCCGCAAACATCACAATGAGAACCCTCGGTCAAGCCGGTTTTCTGGCAGGTGGGCGCAACTGCTGGATCGGTCACAGGAGTGTGGTCTTTCTTCGCAAGCGTTTCATCTTCAACCGTTGTGGGCTGGGTACCGGCCTCATCCTTGAAAACCTTACCGCAGACAGAGCAGGTGTAGTAAGCGTTGTTGCCCTCCTCGGTGCAGGTGGGCTCCTTGGCGTCTGTCTTGGTCATCGTGTGGTGTGCCTTGACAACGGTATTGTCCAAGGTGGTTTCGTTGGTGCCGTTCTCGTCGGAGAAATACTTGTTGCATACGCTGCAATACCAGTAGGCGATATTGCCGTCCTCGGTGCAGGTGGCAGCCTTTGCTTCGGTCTTGGTCATCGTGTGACCCGTGGCTGCAATCGTTTCATCCTCCACGGTGGTTACGGTCTTTCCGTCGGCATCCTTAAATGCCTTACCGCAAGCGGAGCAGGTGTAATACTCGTTGTTGCCGTCCTCGGTGCAGGTGGCGGCCTTGGCTTCGGTCTTGGTCAGGGAGTGAGGAATCTTGTCAACGACTTTCTGTGCAACCAGAACCTCGTTACAGACGGAGCAATGAGAACCCTCGGTCAGACCGGTCTTTTCGCAGGTAGCTGCGACAGCGGCATCGACCACGGGGGTGTGGGCTTTCTTCGCAAGCGTTTCATCTTCAACCGTTGTGGGCTGCGTACCGGCTTCATCCTTGAAAACTTTGTCACAGACGGAGCAGGTGTAGTAAGCGTTGTTGCCCTCTGCCGTGCAGGTGGGTTCCTTGGCGTCGGTCTTGGTCATCGTGTGATGTGCCTTGACAACGGTGTCGGGCAAGGTGGTTTCGTTGGTGCCATTCTCGTCGGAGAAATACTTGTTGCATACGCTGCAATGCCAGTAGGCGATATTGCCGTCCTCGGTGCAGGTAGCAGCCTTGGCATCGGTCTTGGTCATCGTGTGACCCGTAGCCGCAATCTTTTCATCCTCCACGGTGGTTTCGATCTTGCCGTCTGCATCCTTAAAGACCTTGCTGCAAGCGGAGCAAGTATAATACTCGTTGTTGCCGTCCTCGGTGCAGGTGGCGGCCTTGGCTTCGGTCTTGGTCAGGGTGTGAGGAATCTTGTCAACGACTTTCTGCGCAACCAGGACCTCATTACAGACGGAGCAATGAGAGCCCTCGGTCAGACCGGCCTTTTCGCAGGTGGCTGCAACAGCGGCATCGACCACGGGGGTGTGGGCTTTCTTTTCCAGGGTCTCAGCGGCAACCGTTGTGGGCTGCGTTCCGGCTTCATCCTTGAAAACCTTACCGCAGACAGAGCAGGTGTAGTAAGCGTTGTTGCCCTCTGCTGTGCAGGTGGATTCCTTGGCGTCGGTCTTGGTCAACGTGTGATGTGCCTTGACAACGGTCTCGGGCAAGGTGGTTTCGGTGGTGCCGTTCTCGTCGGAGAAATACTTGTTGCATACGCTGCAATGCCAGTAGGCGGTATTGCCATCCTCGGTGCAGGTGGCAGCCTTGGCTTCGGTCTTGGTCATCGTGTGCCCCGTGGCTGCAATCTTTTCAGCCTCCACGGTGGTTACGGTCTTGCCGTCGGCATCCTTAAATGCCTTGCCGCAGGCGGAGCAGGTATAATACTCGTTGTTGCCATCCTCGGTGCAGGTGGCGGCCTTGGCTTCGGTCTTGGTCATCGTGTGACCCGTGGCCGCAATCTTTTCAGCCTCCACGGTGGTTGCGGTCTTGCCGTCGGCATCCTTAAAAATCTTACCGCAGGCAGAGCAGGTATAATACGCATTGTTGCCGTCCTCGGTGCAGGTGGCAGCCTTAGAGTCGGTCTTGGTCATCGTGTGACCGCTGGCAGCAAGAATTTCGTTTTTAAAGGTGGTCTCCTGCGTACCCTCGGCATCCTTAAAAATCTTACCGCAAGCAGAGCAGGTATAATACGCATTGTTGCCGTCCTCGGTGCAGGTGGCTGCTTTGGCATCGGTCTTGGTCAGATTATGTCCGGCAGGAATCACCCAGCTATCTTTGGCGATTTCATTTTTGCCAGCCTCATCGGAAAAATACTTGCCGCAGGTAGAGCAAGTCCAGTAAGCACTGTTACCGACTTCGGTGCAGGTTGCAGCCTTGGCATCAGTTTTGATCAAGGTATGCGCCGCAGAAATCACCCAGCTGTTTTCTTCAATTTCGGTTTTTCCGGCTTCGTCGGCAAAGAACTTACCGCAGTTGGAGCAGATCCAGTAGGCGCTGTTGCCGGGTTCTGCACAGGTGGCGTCCTTGGCATCAACTTTTGTCAGCTTGTGGCCAATCGTAATGCTGCCGTTGCTCACATGAAAGTCGATATTGTCCTCTGCCACGTTAAAGACATCATCCGGGTCATAAGTAACCGTGATGGCATACGTTCCCTCCGCAGCTGTATCGCTCACTGCGAAGGTCAAGGTCGCAAACAGGCCGCTGGTATCTGTGTCAGCCAGGCCGTTTGCCCAGTTCAGCCTTGCGCTGTTTTTCACCGGGAAGCTCTGCGGACCATTGAACGGTCCTGTATAGGTGTTTCTTTCAAGCGTTACACCCGTCAGCGTTAGTTCGTCCGGGAACTTCACATCCATTGCGGCCGAGGTGATGCCAGGGTTGTTCTCAATGTTGATTGTGATGTCAACAGTATCACCCGGGTTTGCAGTTGCGGAAGATACCGCAAACGTCGGAACGCCCTCTGCCATAACAGGCATTGCGCTGAATACCGATACCAGCATCATAGCGATAGCGGTAAAAAGGCTCAGCTGCCTTTTCAGGCGCTCCTTTATAAACGACCAAGGTTCCATGATTTTATAATCCTCCTCCATTTTATGACCCCGGCGTACCATTTTATTTGTGATGTGCCGGGGTCTAAATCAACAAAAGGTTTTCCGCAAAGCTTACTTTGCGCGATATTGTACCCACTCGACAATGTTGGAAATGTTGTCACCGTTGGGGTAGGCGTCAGATTCCAAATTGTTGTCCTGATAGTAATAGTAGGTGTATACAGGGTCTTGGTAATACCACCGGGTAGCGTAGTTATCGGACACCCATGCCTGTTCGGTACCACTGTACATAACAAGTCGATAATTCGACGAGGTATGCCAGTATTTGTAAATTGCATGGCCGTACCAGTTACTGCTATACAATTCCAGCGGAGCATCGACGCGATACCACTGTGTGTGCCCGGTGTCATAGCTGTAGGTGGAGCCGGTATCCGCATCGCCGGATGTCCAACGATAATAGACATAGACATCGCGATAATTCGAGGATGCTACATACTGCTCAGACCAGACATTTTTTACGCCATCGTTGGGATCAGAGTAAACAGGTCCCTGCGTTGCGCCCCATCCGGTGCGCTGCGTATCGTATTTTACCCAACCTGTTTCATCGGCATTACCGCTTGTGGTGTAGCTGCGCTGTGTGTAGGTCCATTTTCGCCCGGCGACTTCTGCACCTTCGGGAACATCAGACGGTGCGACCCAGTCAGATACAGCGTTTTGCGTCCAGTGCGCGTATACAGTTTGGTCAACCTGTTCGGTGGGAATAGAGTCACTGCTCAACAGGGTACCACCCTCCGCCGCACTATACCAGCCGTCAAATGTGTAATAGTCACGGGTCGGGGTCGGGAGTTCACCGACTGCCTCACCGCGATTGGCGGTTTTTGTGGTAGGCTCAACGATACCGCCGTTGGCATCAAATGTGATTGTGTAGGTCTGGCGAGTCCAGTGCGCGTACAGCGTCATGTCGCCGCCGGAGGTAAGCGCCGTGGTTTCGTCCACGCGGCGGCCACCCTCGGTTTCTGTGTACCAACCATCGAAGTCAAAGTATTCTCGTTCCGGGGTGGGCAGAGTACCGACAGCGGTTCCATTCGGAACTTCTTTGGATTCCGTGTCGCAGGTGCCGCCGTTGGCATCAAAGTGCAGCGTGAACGAGTGCAGCATCTTATCGAAGTCGCTTTCGCTGACCTTGATAACTTCGCCGTTGGTGATGTTCAGGAAGCTGTTGTTCCCAATGTCGCCGCAGGTGACAAGATTGCCGTTGACGTTGAGAATCGTATACAAATCGCCGTCAACCTTGTAAATGTTGGGATACTTGCAGAACGCGCCGTACACGCCTTCGGAGTTCAAGTTCACTGTGCCGTACAGGCCAAGGTTTGTGGCTGCACTGTTCATCACAGCACAGATTCCCTTTGCATTTACTGTGACCTGATTCAAAACAACGTCCTTGGAGTCCAACTGCAGCGGTGTGCCAGAATCCGAGTTGATTGTCAGGCGAACCAGCTTCGTATCTTCCGCATGGGAGATGATGGTCAAGTTATTGTATTCCTTGCCGTATCCGCGCAAGACAAACGACTTGGTGCCTTCAGGTACTTCCAATGTTTCGCCGTCTAAGGTGTCGGTCATTTCGTTCAGATTGATAACAATATTCTTTGCGCCGGAGCTTAAAGCAGACTTCACCATGGAATTGTTGGCAGCTGCGACTTCTAGGAAGTCCGTAGAAGAGAATGCGCCGTTTCCAAGTTCAGTAATATCCTTGGACAGCGTAAAGCTGCGCAACTTGTTGCAGCCTGCAAACGCATTCGCTCCAATTTTCTTGATGTTGACACCAAAGACATCCCACAGCTCACTGCAGCCTTCAAACTCACTGTCCGGGATTTCCGTCATAAAAGAGGAAAGCGCAACACCTGTAATATTGGTATTCCCCTTAAAGACGTCGTCTTTAATCCCAACCACTTTGACGAGTTTTTTTGTGCCGTCAAGGTTATCAATTACCTTATAGTCAGGGATAATGACCGCGCTATCCGTTCCGTGATATGCAGTGACATAGCCGTTGAGGTCAAATTCAAGGCCTTCCGTTGCAAAAGTTCTGCCCTTCACATATTCAGTAACTGCATCGGGAATTGTAAAATCAATGATACCGGACTGATTATCATTATAAGAGCTTGTCTTATAAGAGTAGTCCTGATACTTTTGCAGCTTATCATCCATGATGGAGTAGGTTGTGGTAAAGTAGCTTTCCTTTTCTTTATCATAGCCTACAACACCAAAGACGTGCGCGGTGGTAGCCATAACCCATCTGTGGTAGCCTGTCACGGTAGCCGCGGTGGAATAGGTCACGGTTTCTTCGGTTCCTGTCACCTTGGAGTAGGTGACCTGAGAGGAAAAGGTATCCTTGTTCGAATTGGTGGTAGACAGACCCTGCGTATTGGTAGAGCTACCGGTTTTTATATAAGATTTACCGTAGCCGGTTTTGTTACTGATGAGCTCTGATACTGCCTGCGCCACCTTTGTGCTGGAGGAGGTGGAATTGCTGCCGCCAAACCCGGATTCGTTGTTCCAGTTGGACGTGCTTGACGAATTTGAAGTATGATTGCTTACAGTGCCGGTCTGCGTTCCGCCGCCCGAGTCAGTGTCAGAGCCAGATTTGGTTACTGTATCTTTGCCGGTTTTATCGGTTGTTTTTTGTTCGTACCCACCGGATACGGTTAGCTTCTGCTCAAATTCGGCACTGTTTTCTACGCCAGCCTCTCCACCAACTTCAGCGCCTCCGGCCGCAGCCTTGGCATGTACAGAAGCAGACGTTTTTATACTTTCTTTTGCGCCTAGTTCTAGAGAACCATTTATATTCCAGGCCCCCTCTTTTGTATGATTGTCATATGCTGTTTCGTCTTTGGAGCCGTAAGTCTTTGTGTTGTTTGTTGTGGTTGCCAGATTGTAAGTATCCGTTGTATCTATCGTGGTACTTGTCTGAGAACCACCGGAGGATTTGTTTACAAACCAGTTTCCTGTTTCAGTGGTGGATTCCTCCTTGACCTTTTCTGCTGTGGTTCCGTGCTCCTGTGCCCATTCCTCGGAAACGCTCATGCTGTCTGTCCAGCCGTCAGAAAGTGTCCATGTTGCATTTCCGGTGGTTGCCTTCTCAACTGCGCTGGAATACGCATTGATAAGGCCCTCTGTCATCTGTGCGGATACCTTTTTGGTTCGGGTTTCCGCAACACCACCGGCAATAATTTTGCCGAAGTCTTCAATCTCATAGACAGGAACGTTCTCTACTTTGCCGATTTCATATGTGAACAGAATCATATCGTCATCTTCATACACATACGGCTTGCCAATATCCTTGGCTTTCCATGCCTTGTTGCGGTCACTGAGCCAGTTGGCGTAGAAAATCTTTTCACCGGTGAAACCGGGCTTGATTTGGCTGCACAGGTTTCCACTTTCATCCGACCAGCCAATAAAAGTATAACCAGGCAGAGACAGCACAGGCAGCGCTTTCGTCTTGTTGACGGTATACTGTACATTTTCCAGCACACTTGTATCAATCAGACCCGCCAGTTCGTTATCGTACTTAAAGACAACGGGATAGGTCTGAACCTGCCATTTTGCGTAAACTGTAACATTGCGCTTGGTTCCGGCAGATACCTTCGGCATAGGGTTGCCGTAAGCATCATACCAGCCAAGGAACGTATAACCCGGGCAGACAAGGTCCTCGAAAACAACTTCCTCGTCAGCGGTAAAGGTGGACTTGTTGGCTTCCGGCATCTGGATTTTCTGCTGCTGCAGATACGAGTCATTACCGGCAATGTTATAAGTAATCGTATACTCTTTCGACTGGAGGATGGGTGTTACCTGCTGTGCAACCAGAACCTTGCCGCAGACGCCGCAGTGCGAACCCTCGGTCAAGCCGGTGGAAGTAGAAGTTGCAGGAACCGCCGGGTCAACAACCGGGGTGTGGCCGCCCAAGGACGGAATAACCGTTTCCGCCAAGGTGATTTCTTTTGTTGCGTCGGCGCTGTCGTAGTACTTGCCGCACTTTGTGCAGTGCCAGTACGGAATATTGCCTTCGGTCTCACAGCCTGCGGCTTTTCCCGCAATGCTTTCCAGATTGTGACTGCACTTCTGGTTGGAAACCTGCCCGCAATAAATTTCAACATTCCAGTTGGCCAGATATTGCGCAAGACGAACCAAGTCCTTGTTGTTGACCTTGCCATCGCCGTTTACGTCCAGCGCCACCTCGTTCACTTCGACTTGCCAAGAAGCCAAATACTGCGCAAGACGTACAAGGTCTTTGTTGTTGACCTTGCTGTCCATGTTGATGTCGCCGGGGATGCCGACCATTGCTCTCACAGAGCCGCTGACGATTGTTGTAGGAACATTTTCCTCGTCGTATGTATCGCCGTTTTTGACAAGCTTGCAAATATCATCAGGGTCAAAGTCGGCGGTAATCGTTGCCAGCGCATTTGCCGGGGCATCCTCGGAAACTTTGAATTTCAAAGTTGCGAACACACCGTTCAAATCAACGTTTGAGGTGCCGCTTACCCACTGAATGTAGGCAGGACTGGTAGAACTTGCCGGGGGAATGCTCATGCCGCCCAAAGCGGAATTGTAATCAATCCCCTCCAAGGTCAAAAAGTCTGCATCCCATTTCACAGCCAGCTTAAAGGACGTGATGCCGGGGTTGTTTTTTAACGTCAGCTTCACCTGCGCTGTTTCGCCGACAAGCGCAGACACTTGGTCAAACGTTGCGACCATCGTACCCGTGCTTTCGTCAAGCGCAAACGCGTTCAGTGGAAGTATGGTCACACACATTGCTACCGCAATCAGGATTGACCAAATCCTACGCATAAGTTTACTCATTGTGTCCACCTCAGCACCTTTGTTTTATTCTTCCACCAGAATGGAGCCGTTTATAATTTTGAACGGCACGTTATCTCCATTCAAGTTAAAAACATCCTCTTCGTCATAATTCAAGGTAACCATGTGCGCGCCAAGCGTTGCCGTATCAGCTACCTCAAAATACAGTGTTGCAAATTTTCCACTTTCCGCAATTTCAGCAGTGCCATCTGCCCAAACCAATCTAATTTGGTCTGTTGCCGGTATATCCTGCGGACCGACAAACTGTCCCGTGAACGTGCTGTTTTCCACTTCAAACTTTGTAAGTGTCAAATCCTTGTCGAAGCTGACGTTCAATGCCGCTGAGGTAAGCCCCGGATTGTTTTCCAGTTCGATTTGCACCGCAACGGTTTCGCCACGCTTGACCGTTGCACCGTCCACAACAAAACGGGCGTCATCGTTTGCGTCTTCATATTTTGCCGTGATTATGGTTTCGCCAAGAATGTTGCTGTAGTTTCCATCCCATCCGGCAAAGATATAGCCATCACGGGCGGGGTCTGCCGGAGGTGTGGCGCTGTTTCCGGATTCTACAGTTTCGGTTTTCAGAACATTACCGTCAAAGTCTTTGAAAGTCACCGTATAGGAAGCATCGTCCTGCTGTTTGGGAACGTAGGTCGCCGTCAAGACAGTATCCGATTTGACATCGGTATAGTTCCCATCCCATCCGGCAAAGTCGTAGCCCTCACGGTTGGGATCGGTTGGGGGTGTCACTTGTTCTCCGGGAGTGGTGAGTTCGACCTTCAGAACGTTATCGTTATAATCCACAAAGCAGACTGCATAACTGCCATCGGAATCCTCGCCGCCGATGTAGCCGTAATCCTTTGTGCTGTTGTCGTTCAATGTCAGAATTAGGTGGCGCTCTTTGCTGACTTCTGCTTTTTTGACGCCGATTCCAACTGTCGCTTCATTGACTTGCTCTGCAGAGGTGTCGGTTACCGCAGAAGAATCTTGAATGTCATCACCGATTGGAGTCTCTGCAGTTGATTCTACTGCGCCGAGGGCATCGCTGCTCGGCTTTCCGCAGCCCGAAAGTAGACACGCTGTAAGCAGAGTAAATGCAACTATCTGACACATCTTTTTGCGTTTCATAGGCAATCTCCTAACCCGACACTGTTTGACAACCAACTGAAAGTCAAGTCTATTACAACTGTGGGTGCAATTTCTCACCAATAATTATATCATCATCAAACTATAGATGCAATATGCCGTTATAGATAATTTTACTCGAAATTTTCACAATATATAATAGGATTGTTCGTTTTATGAATATCTGTCAAACAAAGCGGAGGGAATCTATGCAGCCGGAAATTGACTTCAACAAAGTGGGCTATCGTGTTCGGCTGGCACGTCAGCGCCGCGGTTTGACGCAGGCAGAACTCAGTGAACTTGTGGATTGCTCCAATAACCATATGAGCCATATCGAAAGCGGGCAGACGAAAGTATCGCTCTCTCTGCTTTTGAAACTATCCTATGCGCTGGATACTTCCTTGGATTTTTTTCTGCTGGATACGCCGTATGCGCGGCGGGATGCTCTGATTGATACAGAAATCAGTCAAAAGCTGGCGCGCTGTGACCGACAGACGCTTTTAAGCGTAAATAAAATGTTGGATGTTTTACTGGAACAGCAGGCATATTACTATAAAAAGGAAAATGAATAGTGACCTAAAATAAGAGCGCGGCTCAAAATCATCTATAACAAGAAAAAGCACACATGACACGAATCCATCTGATTTTTCAGCGGATTTGGTCATGTGTGCTTTTCTTGTTATAAATTTATGGATAACTATAGTAAAGTGGTGTTACGCTTTATTTGGTTTTTCTCCATTGCCTTTTCGGTTCGCGTTTCCCGGCCATGTCGGAGGATGCTGGCCATTGGAGTAACCATTCGAGATACTCGGATTTTGTGATAGTGCCGGAGGCAAGTTCCTGCTTTC
>ERZ1026880.555-NODE-555-length-18794-cov-20.492069_pt1 | contig 18794 bp, 30 predicted proteins | sample MGYA00380170_ERZ1026880 | MGnify/ENA primary metagenome ERZ1026880 (study PRJEB33269, sample SAMEA4719806) | human gut metagenome | biome: human-associated habitat; feature: organic feature; material: feces | place: Cameroon | collected 2013-10 ...
TGCTACCTCATTCATACATTATAATGTAAGGTCACTTACAACCCTATTCAAAGGAGAGGATATAGTGAAAGATATTTTAAAAATGACAGCAAAGCAAAGAACAGAGTATTTATCATTTATTGATTTAAACGAATGCAACAAGCAAATAGTTGATTTTATTTGCGATGATTTAGATTTATATGAAAGGTGTGAATACTCACAATTATTTAATAAATCACAAAAATTATTATTAGGCAATAATCGTTCATGGGAATGTAAAAAAGATAGACATTTCTATTTAAATATTATTCTAATTAAGTTAAACGTTTTAATGGTTATGGGGCATTATGATAAATTTATCAAGGAGAGTGAAACTCTATGAAATACGTAACAGCATTAAAAGATTACAACCATAAACAAACGGGTGTTAAAGTCATTACAAAAGGTTCATTTTACTTAGTACATAAAGAAAACCAAAATCAATACTGGATTCTCAATGACAACGATAAACAAATGTGGGTTGATAAAAATTTATTTAAACTAGGGATGTGTGATTTAGTATGAAAGAACAACTTGAATCTTATTTCACTGAACACGAACGTTCCAATATCGGGTTAGTTATCAAAACTCGATTTGGATATGTAGAGTCTAGTTATCTAGATGATTTGTGGGATTTGGGCTACTACGCCACATGGGTAGCACGTAATACGTATGACGAGGAAAAAGGTAGAAAATATTCTACCTATCAATATCAGTTAGTATTTAATGAGATTTATAAATTTGTAAACGCCATGTACGCACAAAAACGTAACATGAAACAGTCCATCCATATTGAAGATATGCTAACCGTGTTACCTGATGATAGTAAACTCAACAAAGACGATAACCAATGGGTTCGCCAAGACATTGATTTTGATTATAATTTGTGGATTGAGAAAATGCGTCACTGCCTTGATAGTCGCAACTTATACATATTCAATCAATTAATGTTGGGATATGACCAAAAAGAAATTGGAAATGCTTTAGGCTGTTCACATCAAGCGATTTCTCAACGAGTGTTCAAAATTAAAAAGATTTTACATCAAAATGGTCTCATTTAACCAACTGAAGCATACATTATAGTGAAAGGATGTGAGAGACATGGGATTAATCGGAAATACAGAATATATCAAAACTAAAAACGGTGATTACATTGAAATCAACCGTGGACTATTCCATACACATGTTACGATGCCTGATGGAACCGAAATAGAGTTAGATTGTGATTTCGATGATTTAGTTAAATTATTAGAAAAATAAAAGGGAGAGATTACAATGAAAAAGGATATTTTCTTTTCAAAAGATTTATTAGATGTTATGTTAGTTTACGTGAATAAAGATACCGTTACATTTGATATTTTTGGAAATAAAGTAGAGTTAGACAAATGGAAAGTTCAAGAACTCATTCAAATCTTAGTTGACTTTGACAAAGAGGTGAAATAATATGAACTTTTGGGATAATTGGATTTTCTATCTTTTCTTAATATGGCTTACATGGAAAGCCTGGAAATAGGGAGGATGATAGGCGTGCAATGGAAACAAGTAATAATCATTGGTGAGCAATGGAAATTAATTTAATATGAAAGCGTGGTGGTAAAATGAAAAATAGACATGGTAGACATTTAAAAACTTATGAAAACCATTTTTTCAGAAAAGGTGATAAAGTCCGCATCATGTGGAATAGAGAATTGAAAGAGTTAGGATATGACACTTATTTCAATGAGTACGGAGACTTAATGGACGGAGCAAACAAAAACATCATCATGATAGCCGATGAGACAGAGTATGTTGGAACTTGTTTTACCATTATCAACGAACCAGGATATAGTTATGATTGCTTATTAAAGTTCGGTGATTATGTGACTTATTGTGATGTGAGATATTTATGTGTATGGGACGGTGAATGAGATGACGTGGGAAGAATGTCAAAAGAAATATAATCCACTTTGTTGGAAAATGGTCAACAAATACAAAAATCTTAAATTAGACAATGACGAACGCTATAACCTAGCATTATTCGGTCTATGGAAAGCCTACAACAGTTTTGACGAGGAAAGAGGGGCATCCTTTCTAACTCATGCAACCAACGTCATTTATCAGGTCTTTAACTTAGAATACCGTGATTCCAATGCTAAAAAGCGACAACATGAGATTCATCTCGACATTAACCACACGGATGACGAGGGAAATGTTTTCTCTGAGATATTAGAAGATAAAAATGAATATGGTTATGCTCACCGCCAACGTATTTATGAGTTTATGTGTGAGTTTGAACAAATCGCCGATAAAGACGGTTTAATGTTTATTGATAAGATTAACGGAATGAAAGTTGATGATATTCTCATTAAATATAACTATTCTAAACGCACTGCCTACACTCACATTACCCGAGGTCGTGACAAGTTTATTAAATATTTAGAAGAAAGGGATGTGTTATTATGAGTGACAATATTAAAGTCATCAAACGTAAAGCCTTAAAGAAAGGTGTTCAAGAATATTATGACCATTATACGGTAGCAACTGAACTGTATAATGAGGTTTTATATAACCATCAATTTGAGGGAATAGAAACTGCACTAACCTATCATATGAACATCATGAACGACTTGAACGAAACATTTAAACTCCTTGAACCATTAGAAGAAAGCATTGATATGATAGGTCTTGAGAAATGTATCTTCAAAACTAGAACAGAGCGTCTAGCCCTTGATAACTACTATGCTCTCCAGGAACTGAGAGACTTATACAAAGAGGTAGAACAACAATATTACACTCTTAAAACATATGGCATCATGAAAGGTGAAGATAACCATGATACGGATTAATGAGGGAAAAGCCATTGAGAAATATCTAACCCATATGCTAAACAAATATTCCTCTGATGACGAGGAACTATTTGACAACTATTTATACTTTACCCATCTTTTGATAAAATCATACGAAAAATTATCACAAAAAGATAAAAAAGAATAAGATGTAAATGTGAACGACATCTGAAACTGTCAGACGTTCATAATATCATATCTGAAGAGTACTTACCTAGTATATTGTTTAAGAATGAATATCTCTCCTTTAATGTTACTTATCATATTTTATCCCTCTTAGTTCCATTCACATTAATAGTCCCCATTTAGGGGACTTTTTATTTTATAATAAAGGATAAACTAATTCAAAGAATGATGCCTTAATCTGTTGATTCTCAAAGTATAACGCTCCAACTCCCCATGCGGTCTTGATTTTCTTAATCTGTTGGATTTGTTTCATTTCCTTGATATAAAGTTTATTAGGTTCATGCGTGTTAGTGGTTAGCGTGTACGTTCTACCATAACTATCATATTGCGAGGTAATATATATTTTTCCGTTTCTCAGGTCGAACCATACACCAAAGTATTTATTTTCATATTGAAAATTATATTTAAACTTAGCGGTAGGCGATTTAGGTTCTATGAAATTCATGTTATCTCGTAACGACTTATTCTCCAACGAGAAATCCCCATAATTCGTGTTTTTAATTAGTTGACCGAAAGGTGTTTCTAAACGCTTATTTGCAAACGCCTCATTCATCGTATATTCAATCGCTATCGTTTCGTTACACCAAAACGTTGTCCCATGTGGAATGGTGATTTTAAAGTAGTCAAAATATGGATTAACGACACTCATATTATTTCCAATGAGTAAGGCTCGACAATCAGTCCGGTTACGCACAACCGTATCAAAGAATGCCAGGAACGTTTCAACCTCATTCGGTAAATAACGAATATTCCCTTTTTCAATCATAAATTCATCAAAGATGATTTTATCTACGTTAGGATAAGGAACAGATTTTTGATTAGACGAAACAGATAAAGCAACAAAGTGTCCGGCCACGTTTCCGTCTATGTAAGCTTTCTTTCCCTTGACCTCAAGGGAGTGAGAGTCAAAATAACCCTCACTCACAATGTCATCAAAGAAAGAATTTAAACTTTTCATCTCTGTTTTGTAGCGTCTAACCCATATAAACTCCTTACCCGTTTCAATGAACTTCTTAACTGCCCACTTTTTAGCTTGGAATGTTTTACCACATCCACGTTGTCCAATCACAATATTCATGATTTTGTTACGACCAAGCAAATTTCCTAACTCATAATAGTTGTTCATGTTTTTCACCTCGCGTTAATGATATAGAGAAAGCGTCGTTTTCGACGCTTATCTCCCACTATTTTTAATATCCTCTAATTCATTAGATAACTTCTCAATTTTTTCATTCATCACACTAACCGCTTGTGTGTTTTTATCAACAATCTGCCCTAGTTCTGCAATTTTAGATGATATTTCTCTTGTTAGGTTCATGAGTGCAGACTCACGTTCTTTGCTATCGGCTAACACTTTATTTAACATTTGATAGAAACAGAGCCCAACCGCCACACAACAAACAATCGGGAATCCTAGTGTGGGAATTAATTCAATTAATGTTTCCATGATTTGACCTCCTATAATAAGTATGAGACTCCTAAATAAATTTCAGTTGTTCCTGATGGGGCTTTCTCAATAACGATACGACCATCTCTATCACATCTAATGATTGCTGTATCAACAACGCCATTAGCGATACATTTAACTGTATATTGATAGTTAAAAGGTGGCTTAAAGACATCAGGGATAAGAGCAAGTGATTGTCCTGGTGAGATATTACCACCAGTTAATGCTCCAATAATGTGAACGTGTCCGTTTCGATAACGAACCTGAGCAGGAGCGTACAATGATGTATTTAAGTCAACCCACGTTCCCTGTTTTGTCAGAGCGACTGAGTTTGTTTTGTCTAACTCACGAATAACTGGAGCGACTGGATTATTTGTTGCTCCTTTATAAACGGTATTAAATAAGATGATTTCATCAACTTGTGAACTAAAAGCCCTTACTCCTCTGCTAATGTCACTTTCAATGACTTTGACATTGGTAGAGTCTTGTCTAACAAATATATTCCCACGTTTTTCATCGTCGCTTAGGGAGTTGTAGAAACTGTTTGATTTATAGATTGTTACATTAGAACTTCCTTGAACGTTAATTCCCGCATATGCGTTATTTTTAACCCCTGACTTATCAACACTAATATTGTTAGAATTATAAATTTGTACTCCGTGACCACCTAATGAACCCGTTGACACACATTTATCAACATGACCATTATCAACCCCCGCAAGTGAGATGTTATGACCGCGACAACCTGAGACAGTCACATTGGAAATAAATACGTTCTCTAGTTTTGTTTCGACTCCTGCATTTGTAATATTAATTCCGACTTTATCGATATTTCTTACAGATGTATTTTCAATGAACACATTTTGACAATCGGCAAATTCAACAGTGATTCCTGCCTCTTTACAGTTTTCAACCAAACAGTCTTTAACTTTTAAATTGGTTACTCCACGTTGAGCGGTAATTCCTTTCCATGTGCATTCGCTAACATAGATATTTTCAAATGAAACATTGTCTGAATACATGGTTCCGATACAGTTATCATCCTGATTAGTGTCTGTCAAATAGGTGGATAATTGCAAGTCTCTTGCACATCCTCCTTTTAATGGATGTTCAGTTGCCCCGATAAATCCGATTAAGTGACCATTAGTTGACTTTTGAGTTAATTTAATGTGAGATGCTTTTCCCTCACCCTCAATCACAATATAACCATGTTCAGGCTTGATTTCGATGTGATTTGTAATGTTATAAAAGCTAGTTGTTTTAGGAACTAAAATTTTACCACCATGAGGTTTTAAAGATTCTAGTGCATCTATGATGGCTTGTGTATCGTCTGTCACTCCGTCTCCTTTTGCTCCAAAGTCTTTAACAGAGACCGTTAAGTGATTTGTCATAATAGCGGTAATGCGGTCATTGACATTTTTAAGTGCAGTTTGGTTAATGAGTTCTTCTAACGTTCCATCTCCCAGCCATTTATTGAGTTGGTTGATAGCAATCTCTGATAGGTTATCCCTAATGACCTGATTAAAGTACGTTTCGTTATCAATGATTAACTTTTTAATATCATCTGTAATCTTTTGATATTTTTCATCTAACGCCTTGATTCTAGCATCATTACCTTGAACATAGGATTCTAAATATTGTAATAGTCCGTTGATTCTTTCGATAATGAGCAGCATTAACTCAGTCGCAGTTAATCGTTTAACATCATCCGCGGTAATAATCCCTAAGTTCATGACATTTTTTAATAATTCATTAAACATTTTGATACTCCTTTCATTCTAATAAATTTTCATAAATAAATCACGACAATCTTCAATAATGAGTCGGTTTATATTGATAATAACTTTACGCCACTCTGCAATCGCATAGGCGGGGGTTTGAATCCCCACATCACCGTGGCTTTCATTAATTGTTGTTTCTTCTAAAATCGTTTGATTATTTGAAGAATGTAGTAGAGATGATGATGAATTGCTTTCACTTTGGTTGTTCCCCGTCATTTCATCTGATGAATGGGTAACGCTTGTCAGATAACCGCTATCTAAACTAACAGAAGAAACCCCGTCTGCTAGATTAGATGTTTTTCCCTCTGATGATGACATAGAACTAGCGGTTATGTTATCTGTTGATTGATTGTTTTGATTCGACTGTTGTTCACCTGTTAGGGTTTGAGTTAAGGTATGGGTTGATTTATCAATTAAATCTTTTTGATTCATCATGTCTTTACCTACTCGCATCCATTCCGTTTGATAGAGTTGTTCATAATATGGCATAATTAGTTTTAGTTTTCCTAATAATTTTTGGTTGAATAGATAAGGCGTTTCAAATCCTATTTCATTTGTTAAATAGTGAAGAATAAATGTTTCTTCAAATTCTTTTTTACAACGTTCATCCTCACAATAAAAAGGATAATCAGTCGGAAAGATTGGAGTTAAAGGGTTATCCATCATATCCGCTATCGTCATTGTATAACTCGCCATCCTCGTTCACCTCACTTTCAAATTCATCCTGGGTTTCTCTAACCGCCACTTGGAGTCCATACTTTTGATTCATTTGTTCACACGCTAATTGACGTTGTTTAAAACCAATATCGCTTGACATTTTAATGAATTGATTGTTCGAGTTGGTTTCATCCTGTAATAAACGTTCTTTCTTTTCAAGGGTGTTATTAATCCCTAAGAACGTCAAGAGTTCACGTTCCATTTCCTGTTTTTGAATTTGTAACTTGTCCACGAGGTAAGGGGCAAGCGTTGGAAGAACGACAATATTTTCAGGTTGCCCATTTAGCATCTCCTTGTCAACAAAGATAGCGGGTTCACCTTGATAGATGCGGTCATATAAGGTTTTCATACTAAATGAATTATTTTCATCTGTTGCAAACAAATAAGGGACACGCTGTTGGCGTAGGTTTTGCATGATGATGTCATCAATTTCCGCCATTCGTCTAGCATAGTAGAGAATGTTCTGTTGGGTTGGCAATCCTAAGTCATTGTTTAAGATACGCACACATTCATCCACCATGATGGTGCGATGCTCATTAAAACCAGATAAGGTTAGTTTCGTTGGCTCACCATAGATATTCAAGTTCTCTCGACTTGAAGAACGTAACACGGTCAACCCTAAATCGGGATGGTCAAATAACGCACACTCCCCATTATCATAGAGCATCTGTTCAATATAACGTGACTCAATTCCGTTGGGGAGGTTTTCCCACTTATAACGATTAAGGGCTAACATTTGATAATGTTTAGCTAACCGAACGGTTTCCATTTCAATGTTATCATTGATGACGGGTTTTCTCTTTCTTCCCACTTTGTTTCACATCCTTTCTAATTTGAATAAAATGAAAGGATAACCACCTTTCAATTTATACTAATGAAAAAAGATAAAAAAGTGCTTTAAAAGAGGTTTATTTTTGGATATTGGTGCATAATATATAGTGTAAACAATAAAAATTAAATTTAAAGGAGCGATTCATATGAAAGATACTAGAAAATTAAGCGTGGTTTACTTTGGGATTAGCTTGGTGATGTTACTCTTTGTTTGCTTTGGATGTAGTAATCCAACAACGGTTGATTATGTTCATGAGGTGAATGGCTATGAGGTTTACTATCAAGAGGCTAACAACCCTGACGAGGTGTTAGGGGCAGTCAACGAACTCATGAAACATTCCGATAACTTTGTTCTCCAATCTGACTTTGGTATCGTTGAGGTAGAAAACGGTGAGATTATTTACAATAATATTAAATAAGACCTCTAATGAGGTCTTTTTATTTTTATCTAAATCTCGACATTGTCGTAGTCTATCTTTGTAAACATCTCTGCGTTCTCTAAGTGCCAGACGGTCACGCCATTGTCAAAAATAGATTTCATTTTGTTTAGATGTTCTTTTGGGCAGTTTTGGATTCTTAATCTCACGTCTTGCGTTTTGACATAGTTCCAATATTTCCGACCTGTAATCGGTGGCGTCATCATCCGATTCTGAGCATAACCGTATAGATGAAAGTATGAGCCGATATTATTCATGTAATGTTCGAGTGGTTGTTGATAATAAGCGGTCATCCCAGTGACAAATGATAAGTCTAGAATACTATCTGAGCCACTGGCAGTCAAACTGTATCCGCTATTCATGGCGCTAATTTCACCTTGATAACTATCCCCATAATCAAATAAACTTTGACCAACTCCCATCAAGTTTCCAGTGAATAGGTTGGTTAGCCCATCAACGACCGTTTTCATACGGTCGGTTTTTAATTGATATCTGTTCTGATTCATGTAATCGGTATAAGAACTAGAAATAACGGGTAATGAGTTCCCTCCAGTTGTCGAACCAAACAATTTCCCTTGTGATGTTCCTTTATATCCATCAATGTAGAGTGTATATAACCCTAGGTGGTTTAAGGATTGTCGACAACAAATTTTAAAGGTGGTATTGTTGTCATTAATGAGTAGGGGGTTCACACCGAACGGTTCGCTAAACCCATCATGACAAACGATTTGAGTAAACGGTGGCAACCACAGTTTCCCCTCGTTTCGCCAATTATACGCCCCACCTATCGTTGTTCCACTGACAGGGTATTTGCTAAACTCCCCAACATCAACGATTCCATCTTCACCAAAACCAATGACACGGTTCATAGTATAACTTGCTTGTTGGGTTTTGTTTGCACATAATGGGAATGTATCCTCGTCATAATCCACCTCAACTTGAACGATATGTGAGTAGTCTAAGTACGGGAAGAAATAACAACTAATGACCTCACTTGTCTGAGGGACAAACATATATTCCTGTTCAGGTCGACCGTCTGTCCCATAGGACACATTAAGAGCCATTAAGTTGTCACGACCAATCGCATACATAGATAAATCACCTGATAAAATCCCTTGTCTTGACAGACTCGGATTTCCATACCAATCATTAACTCCCGGCATATTCATCAAATCCTTTCTTTGAATTAATTTTGGAAACAATCTAGCTTCAACTCCCTTTCGGTTGGGTAAAGTTTACGAAAGGATAAAACGTGACTATCGTCACTTATTTACCTTTCTTTAAAACCTTACCAACCTCAAAAGCGGTCGTTTCAGCCTTTTATTCCCCCTTGTCCTCGTGTAATCGTCATTCCTACGGATAGTGTAGGAGTCGCACACGGATTAATTTTTGTTGATAAATCACTATCTCTAATCTCCCAATGTAGGTGAGGTCCTGTTGAGTTGCCTGTTGTTCCAACATAACCGATACAGTCGGTATGATTCACCGTTTGCCCCTCACTGACCAATGGCTGTTGGTTTTGGTGTGCAAAATAGTGGTAAGTCCCCGTTTTAGCATGATAGAGAATACAAAGATTACCATAACCACCTGTATTCCATCCTGACCGATAAACGGTGAACCCATCCTCGGGCGGATAAATCGGTTGTAAGTTGTTCCCCGCTATATCAATCGCTCCGTGATACGTTCCATCAGGATAGTTGGGATACGTTGAAGAAATCCGACCGCCAACAGGGAATAACCACTTGTTCCCTTTACCATCAATACAGTCATGAGCGGTAATCGTTCCTGAGGACTGACACTCATTGCTAATTAAAGCGGGGACATGAGAGTTAGAAGCCTCTAATCTTCCAACAACACTCCCACCTTTTCCATAAATGACAATGGTTCTTAATTCATAGGTTGACGATTTGAAAATATTAGCTTCCGCTTGGCGTCTTGCCCGTAGCCCCTCCTCAAACTGACTACCAGGTAAAATGTTTTGAGTGAGCCAGGCATTGTAAGCCCCATCTTTATCACCATTTAATAAGTGCGTTCTAATCTCGCTTTTATTCCAACTCCCTAGACCGGCATTGTAAACAAACGATAAGATAGCGTCAAACTCGTTCGCACTCACCTTAATGCCATCAGACGCTAGACTGTTTTTAAGTGGGACTCCGTAGTTAGACACTAAACTTTGTGCCATAATCTCAGAGGCGAGTTCATCAGATACAGGCTCGTTAGCTTTTAAAGTCGTATAGTTGTCCCCGTCATAAGCATCTGTACATCCATAACCAATCGTCATGACGCCATCACCAATGTTATAAGCATATTGAGCCAATCCCTCATAACCTTTAATAAAAAGAAAACCGTTAGGCGTTGGAATCCCCTCATCAGGGTTTCCACAATCTCCTCCAGGAGTTGGTGGAGTGTCACCGCCACCGCTACCTGATGGTCGGTTGCTAACCTTACCTAGTGGTGTGGTTGATGTGATAATATAAACCCCTTTATTGTTAGGAACATTTTCTTCCTTAATGACGGTGGATTCATAGTTCCCAAAAGGTTCGGATACAATTTCTTTCGACGGAATATTTGTGGTCTTCCATCGATTGACGTGGCATCGTTCGACAAAAGATGGCAATAAAACTAAATCTAAATGATAGGTTTGCCAGACGTCTAATTCTAAATAAACCTTAACGGTACTGGTTGTTAGTTGTTCCATGTTGACAATAAAGAAGAAAAAATATCTTCCATCCGTTCCTTGAGCATAAAGATAGTCGCACTTTCTCATATTGGTATTCATCGTATAGTTAAACGTGATGCTATCCGTAAAGTTATCAATTTTAGCATTCGTCGATAGGGATAACACACAACGCTCATTCATATAACTGATTTGATTGGTACGCGATGTAAAATGTCCCACGTTCTTATAATCACTGGAGAACGTTGGGATTTGGCATAAATAGACTGTTGTCAAGGCGTTCACCTCCTAATATAGTCTAGATTCACCCTCCAACCACTCTCAAAAGTTTACGAAAAGATTTTCAGACGCTTTGCGTCTTGAAAACTTTTCTTATAAACCTTTTCGAGATGGTTAAGCGTCGGGTTCATCTTTGTATTTAAAACGAAAGGTATAGAGCCACCTCCAACCCTATACCTTGACTAGATTTTATTTTATTCACCTTTCGCAGGTACACTATCAACTAAGTAAACAATTTGTCCAAAGTAGCAAGTTGACATGATTCCTTGTTTATGGAAGAAATAGTTTGTATATAACCCCTCACCGTTATCAAACGTACGTGATTCGATTAATGTATCGTAAGCTTGAATGAAATCAGAGTCCATTAAAATCCCACGACATTTACAAGTACGGTTATCACGAGTTGCACTTAATGGACATGATAAAACTGTTCCATAAGTGTCTACTTTTGTTGCGTTTGCAGTTTCTACATTAAATAATGATGGTAACTCGTCTACCACAATCACACGTACGTTGACATCAGCTTTATCCATATGGAATGCGTTAGCTAACACCTCTACATCTAATTCTGCTTGTTCTTCAGGAGTGGTAATGTAAATTAATTGTTGACGTTCTGACCATTGATTAACTCCCGCACTATTATAGTTAGCACTAGGGAATGCCATTTTACCAGCCACTGTACGAATTGCTTTTGATAAGGCTTTTCCTTTTGCCTCTTGAGTTGCATATTCTCCAATGACCATAACAGATGCATTTTTACCACCAGGTAGAGCAGTGTTAGTTAAGGCTTTCTCTGTAATTTCACCAGTTGAAGAGTCGTATCCTAAATATTTAGCTTGAGCGTGTGCCGATAAGATGCGTTTCATGTCGTTAAATTCATCAAAATAGGCTTTTGAATAAACAGATGATACCACTTGTTCAACTAAACGTGATAAACCGTTTTGGTCATGGAAAGCGGTTCTTAACTGTTGGTCACTAATGGTTGTTTTATATTTGTAAGCAAAGTTACGTTCGATGTATAATACTTTAATGTCGGGTTTTTTCTTACCAATTAAATCTTTAACCTCGTCACCTGATACATCCCAATGTTCCCAAAATCCTTTTGATTCCGCCATATTGACAAAGATTTGTTCTAATGAATAACCATATGGTAACATCCCTTTGTGTAAAGCTTTTAAAGGGTTGTCAAAAACTTTTGAGTAAAATAAAGTTCTAGCAATTTTGTTTGTCAACGCATTTAAAAATTCATTTTTCATGGTTGGATATTGAGTAAATACGTTTGAAACATTACCGCCAACTCCTAGTGCCTCAGGGACTCTCTCCTGATACTCGCTAGAAGCGTTGGCACGGATAGTATTTAAAATTTCCGCATTTGTTTTCACTACATTCATCTCCAATCTTTTAATAGGTCATCATACGATAGAGATTCTTCTGTTTCCTCGATAGGTTCTCTAACATCTTCTTGAGTTTCTTCTTTCTCTACCGTCAAGCGTGTAAAGTATTTCATATTTAACTCTTTCAGGCGACTAATTTCACTCGCATTAAGTTCAAGTTTACTCTCATAGTCTTGTCTTTTAATTTCATAACTTTGAATTTGGTCTTCCAATTCTTTGTTCTTATCAGTCAATTCAAGTATCTTTTCCATAGCGTCTTCTAAGTTCATCATTAATCACCTCATTTCAATTAAATATTAGATAGTCTAGCTTCAAACCACACTCGTGTCAGCAAAGTTTTAGCCATTATTCTCAGACGCTTTGCGTCTTGCGAAAATGTCTTTCAAACCTTGTGCCACTCGTAAACGTGTTTTTCAGCTTTGTTTTGAATAAAAGGATGACATTTAAGCCATCCTAAAAAGTAGATAGCCATTAAAGTGATGACGTTGAGTAGTTTGTCAAACCAAAGAGTGTAAGTCGTGTTCCCACACGTTGACCTCTTACATCTCACTCTAATCTATTACACAATATGACTACACTTACAAAATATGCAATTAATGAAAATTTGTGATGAAAATTTAAAATATTTTTCCTTGTTTGATTTGGTAGGTTGTTTCTCTTAAAACCACGCCACCTTTAATCCGTTTAGGCATTAACTTTCCGTCAAATTCTGCACCGTATTCAAAGTTTTCATAAGTCACGAGTGATTTACAATTTTCAGGCATTCCCGCACATTTCACCTCAGGTTCTAACGACTTGATGCACGTTTCGTCTAACTCAGACGGATTTTCCACCACTTTCCCATCTTTTAAATAGGGTGATTCTAAATAGGTTTTAGCACGGACATATTTAGCTTGATGAAAAACCATTTCACATTTCCATTTTCCTAAGTCAGAGTCATGGATGTGAAAGAGTTCATTTTCTTTAGGCGGTTCTAAACCTGATAAATGGATGCTATCGGTATCGGCATAGTAAAAGCGGTCATAGTTGCATTGAGCGGAGCGGATGGTTTTATTTCTAGCCCATGCGGTAGTAAAAGAAGCGATAGGCGTGTAGATGGATTCTCTTGTTTCACCGTCTTCCCCATAAAATGAAATAATTCCATTTTCATCTAGATACGGATGTTTGATGGATGACTCAGGATTTGTTCCAAACTTTCCGTATAAAGAGTTGAGCATCCGTTTGGCAAGGGAGCGTAAGCCCTTATTTCCTGTCTTTCCCGCCTCTATTTTGATGTGACTCCAATAGTCAATATAGTCTTTAAAGATTCCAATTTTACTTTTAAAAGCAATGCCATCAATAAACTTGATAATGTTCATATGGTACTGGTCTTGATATAGTTTTAAGTCAACAGACGTGAGGTATAACTCCACAGGTTCTTCACCGCTTGATTTCAAATACACGGTATCTCCAAAACGAAAGTTCCCTTTAATTTGAATACATGGTAGATGGTTTTCCTTTATTTTAAATTCACATAACACATGACAAATAAATAAGGGATATTCCTCTTTTATAAATTCCTCTAAATCCTCATATTTCCCTTGATAATAATGTGGTTTTCCATAAGGGAGGGGGCATTCATACATGACAGATGGATATAAACTATTCACATCAAAGACTAGTCCATCACCGATTGTTTTTGGCTCATCATATTTATAGTAAGTCCACCCCCCTTTATAGGAACGCCGACAAAAGGTATCATAGGATTCATTAAAGTCAGTTGTAAATAAATCAAGACAAGGGAATAAACGTCTAAAACATTCATCCCTCATTTTAAGGTCGCTAATTTTATGACCATTGTATTTTATCTTTCGTAAATAAAGAGGGTTTCGACTTTTAAAATCGTCTAGTGCATCTGCACTCGCTGTCAACTTGTTTCGTTTCTCTTTGATAATGTCGTTTTGTAAAGCTAGTGCGGGGATTTGTAAATCGGCTTTCAAATAAGCAATTTCTTCTTCTGTCAGTTCACCGTTTCGTGGTCTGTATTTTGTGTAATCAATGGATAGCTTATTCATAGGGATACCGTATGCTTTTGGAATATCTCGTAGCGGTAAAGGGATTTTCTTTAAACTATCTCTAAACTCTGTTATCCGTTTATTTGTGTTTTTACCTTTAATCTTTTCTTTTGACACATATTCTTTGATGGTTCCGTCTTTTAACTTTCTTTTAACTACCTTTGTTTTTACTTGTCCTGGAGCATCATTCCAACGCACTCTAATCATATACCATTGTCCCTCTCCTGTTATAAGCGTTGAATATGATTTTTCACGAGATAAGTCATCATCATAAATAAATCCATGATTTTCGAGGTAAGATAGAATGAAATGACCGTCAAATTTAAGATTATGAAAATAACATTCACACATTCTAAACTGAGAAAGGAACTCATATAAGGGTTCGTCACTATTCCATATCTTCAAATAATTATCGTCATAAGGGTTATCTATGCTACAAACACCACTTGCCCATACATAGGTTTCATCAACCACGTCTTTTCCTGTTAATGTTTCAAAGTCTGCCATAAAGCGAGGAAAAGTTGTTGATTTAAAACGACTATTTCTCATAATTTCACATCCCTACCATAACGTTGTTTGAAACGTTTCGACCATTGTTTCTCTGTTTCTTCCCCTGTTTGTGCATAGTAACCTGAGTAAGACTTGAAACGGTCTAGGTAGTCTAAATCGTCATCCTCTAAGTAAACATCTTCAATAGTATCATAGGCTTCTTCAACCGTAAATAATTGACCGAAAGTAGAAAGAGGCATTTCTTTGATGTATCTGACCACATCATCTAAATCAGGTGAATTATAACCTACATTAATTAAAGACTTAATCACACGGTCTTTTGATTTTTGTATTTCTTCTAGTTCACCCCCTCGTGACGTGAACTTTTTCATTTTATCAATCGTTTTCTGTAACTCTTTTTTATCTGTTAATTTAGATGGTGATGGTAGTAGTTGTTCTTTTGCGTTGAGATAAGGATGAACTAAGTTTGTATTAATGCGTCTGCCTTGTTTTTCGGCCTCCTCAATTTCTAGTCCGCCTAACGCTATCCAAGTATCACGGTTTTTAGCGGTTTTCAAACGTCTTGCTTTTGCCATGACATTCTTTCTCAATCGTTTATATTCCGCTATCTGTTCTTTGGATGGTTGTTTAGAAATATCTTTTATATCATTATCTAGCTTATTAGGGTTATCAGGATTAAAATTCATTTTCCCTCGTTTTTTACTCATTAGCTTTCACCTCTCTTTCATATAAGACATAAATAATTTCTTCTAATGCTACCTGTTTCATTTCATCCTGTAAGTCATCAACGTTATCAACCATAAATAACAATAAATCAGTTGATAAATGTCTTAACACCTCTAAACGTTTACTATCCACACTAATCACCTCATTATAATGTATGAAATAAAAGGGAGTCTTATGACTCCCCTTTTTTATTATTTGCGATAAGATTTTTTAGTTTGTTTTGGTTCGTCTTTAAATTCTTTTGGAATGTCAAAGTCAAAAATAACAACCTCTGTATATGTTTTCCATTGTTTTTGTTTGTCTTGATAAGATACTGACTTAAATGATGATTCTGTAATATCAATTTTAAGTTTTTCTACATCCATTACACTAGCTAGTTCATCTAGTTGCTTTTTAGCTTTTCCTACAACTCGTGCATTGATAAATGAGGTTTCAAATTCTGCGTTTCCATTTTCATCTTCCCCACGTTTAGTTGAGAAATAGATTTGACCTTTTGCACATTTTGGTGACATTTCCTCTAATTTGAAAATTTTACAAATTCCTACTAATTTCATAAGTATCTCTCCTCTGATTTTATTTTGTTGTTCTTCTTAACTTTACCTATTATCATTCTATTCAATGCGTTAGCGTTTATGACTAAAAATTTTATCATATTGATTGATTAATAGTGTGTTGATTAAGCGGATAGCAGTGTAGTTTGATTGACGAACTTTCATCACGTCAGACCATTCAAACTCATCAATGTGGTCAATCATATATTGAGAATTATCTAACATTTTATTAACTAAGCTAATAATCGCACAATCAATGTGTAGACCTGCGAACTCATATTTTAATAAATCCTGTAAACAATCTGACAACTCTTGATAAGAGTTGTTTAACACGCTTAATTTATCCCACATCATTACTCCTCCTCAGTTAATTTGTTTTCATAATATTGTAAGTAAACAATCGCTTTTCGTATGTCATCAAGTTCTGTTCCTTTATATTTAGCACGACAGATGTATTTGACAACGTTTCCTAAATAGAAATCTAACCCCCAATCGTCAATGACTTGAAAGGGTTCAATTTTGTTTTGATGGTAGTGGTCGGCTTTATATCTATCGTTCATCATCAATCACCCAATTTCTATGAATGTAGGCTTTCTCTTGAAAATAACCTTTTCCTATCTCCTCAGGGTAAGGGACAACCTCATAGCCCCCTGAGTCGTTTTGAATGACCTCGTGTTTGTCGTAAGCGAGTACCCACGGTTCACACGTTTTAGTGGGAACGTGAGTAATCCCATAGTAAGCTTCTTTACTAAATCTCAACATCATCTAACACCTCACACCAATCAATATGAACGAAACAGTTATAACCTAGATTAGCTTTTACCTTACCAACCATAGGATTTTCCATTTCAACCTCTTTCCCGTTGCACTCATCAACCCACGAACGAGTGTCAATGTCGGTCAGGTACATTTCGGCGTTTTCTTCACTATCGGCTAAATACTTGCTTGCTTTGAAAATAAGTTTACTCATATTTATTTCTCCTTTCAATCATCAATTTTAATTAATTTAAATAATGTCTGCATACCTCTTTCATCTCGTCAAAACTTAGTGTTTCGTTATCAGAAAGTTTTTCTATACAATTACTGTACCTATTAGCCTTTAAATAGTTGCTGTCATCATCGCCTGATGAGGAACAGCCTGTCATAAAAGCAGCAATCAACAACACTACAACAAACTTAATCATCTCATCACCCTTTCAAACATCAATTTTAAAACCATTTACTATCTTTTAAACCGAGTTCTTTTCGCATCTTTCTAATTTCTGATTGTATTTCTTGCATTTCTTCCTCGTGACTATCGTAACCGAAATTAATTTCATTAATAAATAAGTTGTATTTCCACCATTCCAAATATTTTAAAATTAACTTACACATTCCGTTTCCTCCTTATTGGTACAGGCAATTAAACCTGTACCTTTTAAACATCAATTTTAATTACCAAAACGATAAAATAACGTCTTTACCGTAGATTGTTTGTTTTGTAACAGTAATAGAAATCACACCATCTTGCTCTTTTAACCAATCTATAAAAGGTTTACCAACATCATAATTAACAAAATCTGTCTTAGTCTTAATGTAATTCTTTTTGTCATAATAAGACCATTCCACTTTTATTTCATCTATATTCAATGCAATACCTCCTAAATTTCCATAAATTTACCTCTTAAAACTATATTTTTAATTTATTACACATCCACCTCCTCACACCAACTACTATGAACAAAAAATTTACCTGGATATATTTGACCATCTTTTAAATGGTAGCAAACTAGCAGTCCTGATTCTTCGTCTTCAAAGACGTTACGACCATCAATACATTCATACGCTTTAAAGCAGTCAGGGATTCCTCCTGGATAGCCTTGAATGCACACATCTTGAGTTAGCAACTCATAACGGAATACTAATTGTTTCATAAAGACTCACTCTCCTTGATATATTCATTGTAGACCTCTAATATAACAAACATATTAATTAGGATAAACAAATAATTTAATTTCTCTTGATTTGATAATGGGGTTCTGTTATGACCATTTAATAATTTAAACGAACTTGCAAACAAAGAAGAAAAGTTGTAAATGTAGTTATCATTTCTAAAATCTGATAATTTGATTTTAAAATCAATGGCTTTCTTTAACTCCTCGTCAATATCAATCGTTGTCATGTAATTCATTCTTTCTTTCCTAGTCATTCTTAAAATATCTTTCACGTTATCCTCTCCTTTGTATAGAGTTGTAAGTGCCTTTACAATTCTTGAGGTGAAAGGCTAAGACCTCATGTGAGATTATTCGTTCCAATGCTAGGTTAATTTTTGAGGCAACCTATCGAATCCTCTTTACATTATAATATATGCTCGAGGTAGCG
>ERZ1026880.557-NODE-557-length-18715-cov-55.182315_pt1 | contig 18715 bp, 18 predicted proteins | sample MGYA00380170_ERZ1026880 | MGnify/ENA primary metagenome ERZ1026880 (study PRJEB33269, sample SAMEA4719806) | human gut metagenome | biome: human-associated habitat; feature: organic feature; material: feces | place: Cameroon | collected 2013-10 ...
GAACGGACTCTGCTTCTGTCTTTTTTGCTTCTTCTGCAGCTTTGGCATCTGCCTTTGCTTTCTTTGCTTCCAGAGTGGTCACTTCTTTTTCGGCTTTCTTCAGAGCAGCCTTCTTCTCTTTCAATTCAGCCTTCAAAGTGTCAATGTTGGCGGTAATAGATGCTATCTCAGCAGTCAAAGAAGCGATAGATTCCTGCTTCTCCGCAATCTGGGATGTGTAGTCGGTATGGGTAATTTTGGGACGGTTTTTGCTGCCTTTCGTTCTGGACATAGGTGATAACCTCTTTTCTTTTATTTCACTGTGAGCCTATTCACTGCTCACACTCATGCAAATTCTTCAACGAATGGTGTCCACAGTGTGGGCATCTTCCAACGATAATATATGTGCCATTTACTTTATCAGCAGTAGCAATGTTTATGTTTCCAAAGCCTTCAAATGACCCTTTTACTCCTTCTCCATTCTCCAGCCGCCTTGCTTGCCATTCATATTCTTGATGGCATCGCTCACATACATGTCTTCCTGATTTAATCATCGTATGTTCCTCGTTAAGTAGTTCATCACATCTTCGCCGATCATAAGATCGTTGCCTGCTGCTCACCACGGAGAGGTGTGTGATATTATTTACGAGCAGCGTAGGGAGCTACCGCTCCCAGTATATCACAAGTCTGCAAATAAATCAGCCTTGTACACACCATCCGCCAACATTTTTTTGAAGCTGTCCTTTACTGCTGCGACATCTTCGTGATAGGTCATCCCATACCAGGTGTCGTTGGTTTTCAAGACCTTCACAGACATCTTGCTTTCATTCAGCAGTTCACCGATGAAGATAGGAATCAGATACTCTGCCTTCAGCGGATTGCTCGGCACTTCTTTCTCAAAGAACTCTTTGAAGCCTTCTTCCAGTACATCTAAAAATTCCGGAGTCAAGCCCCACATATTCATGGAAACCAGAGAATTCACATCGACTGCCACACCGTCTGCTTCTGCACCATCTGCAGTCTTTACGATATTCTTGGTCTCTACAACCTCAGTCAAGTTGTTATCCTCGTCCATCTTGCAGATGCCACGAGTCACGCCGCCATTATCGGACAGGGTGTTCTTCAGCACAAAGCCAGCCATGCAGGACTTGCCACCATTCACCAGATACTCATGGACAGCCTTGAAGCCTTCCTTGCCATAATAATCATCTGCATTGATCACAATGAACGGAGTTTTAATTACGTCTTTCGCTACAAGCACAGCTTGTCCGGTTCCCCACGGCTTTGTACGGCCTTCCGGAAGTTCTCCCGGAATATCGTTGATATCCTGAAAAGCGTAGTCCACAGTTACATCATGAGACGCGCAAATAGCGGCAATGCGATCACCGATGACCTCTTTAAATTCCTTCTCGATATCCTTACGGATAATAAATACTACATGGTTGAAACCAGCTTCAATCGCATCATGAATCGAGTAATCCATGATGATGTGATTAGAGGCATCCACCGGCTCTAACTGTTTTATTCCTGTTCCAAATCGGCTTCCGATTCCGGCGGCCATGATAAGTAATGTTGTTTTCATCTCATGTTCTCCTTCCTAGGCTCGGGTGCTTCTTTAATGGGGCACACCTTAATGCATTGATAACAATGTATACACTTGCTTTCATCAATTTGCGGATATTCAAAGCCTTCTTCGTCCTCTACCATAGAAATAGCTTCTTTAGGACATATTGCATAACAGGCCGTACACCCACAGCATTCTTCTTTTCTTTTATATAGTACCGGTATTTGCTTCATCATATTTCCTCACTATTAAATACAAAAAGTAATCCATAGTCCCCATTACTTACTTTCTGCCCCCCCCCCGATAACTCGGAGTATTTTCCTAATCGCAGCCTTAACTTTTCGTTTGACTCTTGTTTTCAATGAATAACGTATCGGAGCCGCATATTTTTCTTTTAACTCTTCAAAACTCATCGTACGCATATCTTCAAAGAACTTATCTCTTTCAGAAGGTCTTGCACATGACCTATACTCAGCCGGATTTCCCTTAACACCGTCTTCGTAAGACACTTCTTTCATTTTCATGTTCCTATTTGCACTTTCAAATAGTTCATTACCTTTCGTAGTGCGAATCAACACTAAGGATGTTCCTAGGCCATCATCCATATCAGGGGCAACATTATTTATGCCCCAGAAATCCGCAATAGTCAGATCAGACATTTTCACTTTCTTTGCTATACACTCATAACAGGATGGACGTAAACAATAATCTTGTAAAAACATTCTCATATAAGAATCATTATCTTTTGATATAAAATATTTTTTCATCTTATTTTTCGGAATGGATTTAATAACTTCCTTCATTCCAAAGTCCGCCCAACTGTCATCCTTGCAGCGAAAATTGATACTTTTCAACTTACCCCGCATCTTTCTTTCTTGGTATTGTGCGTACTCTCTCCACAACGCAGGTGACGGAGCACCATGGCAAATCACGTCCACGCAGATTAAATTCTTATAATCTTTTCCAAGGAAGTGTTTTAGTCCATTAATCTGGCAGCCTGTTCCAGTAAATAATACAATTTTATTAGATTGCAAATCTTCCTTTACTCTTTTGAATGCATCCCCAACTTTTGCTTGTAAATATTTTGATCCGCGTAATTTTGTTAGTTCTTTCTTGTTCTTGACAGCAATAAATTCTGCCGAGTAGCAATCTTCCGACATCGTCACGCCATAAACAATTCCATTCTTATTGAGCACATATTCTGCCAGAGAAGAAAATACCGCTCCAGAAGAACTGCTTAATCTCACATCTTTATCTTTATTAAAACAAGCATATACTTTTTCTGGCTTCACTCGTATATCCTCCTCTTCCTGTACCTTTTATACAAATCCAATATATCGCAACAATTTTTATGGTTCTTCAATATCATCTGACCAATATACACTATAATATAACTAATGAATGCAGTCAGTACAAAACGCAATATCCCATAACCGCCAATATATGCAGATTCCTCGGATACATTGCAATATTCTCTCTATTCTTTCATCTATTATTTCCTTAAGATTTTTCTAATTGGTCCCATGACAAGCTGCTTCTCTTCTTCATTCATCCCCAAGTAATACATCGAGAGTCCATACACAGCAGTATAAACAACTGCAAACACCCCCAATTTAACGAGACCAGTAATATTGACAAAGTTCATAATAACAATACCGACCGCACAAGGTGCAATCAATGCCGGGATAAACTTTGCAATTTCTTTCCAAAAATAAATCATGTTCATTCCTATGCGGGCATGATAATACCAGTTCATAAATATAATATTACCCGCAATAAGTGAAATTGCGGTTCCAAGTGCCGCGCCAGCAGGACCAATAAGTTTAATCAAAGGAATACTGATAAATACATTGGCAATTGCAATAAATAAGTAAACAACAGAGCGCGCTTTATGCATATTCTTTGCGCGCTGGATTTCAATTCCAAGATTTTGTATAAGTGGTACTGTAACCGGTGCAATAAGTAGAATTGCAACAGCATAAGATGCACCATATTCTTTACCAGCCCACATTTTTATAAAAGGACTTCCAAAGAAAATGAATCCTGACAAAACAAGTCCCAATACCAAAAATTGAATCCTTCCTACCTTTGTAAATAGTTTTGTCAACTGCTCATTATCATTGGATTCTGCCACTATCTTATTTACTTTCGGAACAAATACATTTGAAATAGATGTAGAAAACTGCAAATATAGAGTGTTGATTTGTCCACCAACACCATACACTGCTACAGCCGTAGTTCCTGCAAATCTACCCAAAAGGAATTTATCAACACTCCAGTTTACCTGATCAATAATCTGATTTAAGAAGATGAAAAATGTGAACACCCACATTTCCTTAAGCAAACCAATTTGAATCCCCCGGAACATGAATCTGATATGTAATTTATTAAAGCAAAAGAACATGTTAGACAGTAGCAACACAAATGTTAGGAATGTCGTAACTGATACCATTCCGATTGAGCCATATCCCATTATCAATAACGGAAGTGTTAAAAACGGACTAAAAATATTCTGGAGTAAAATCAGGAGCTTTTGAAACAGAAACTTCTCATGTGCTGTGATTGAACAATTGAACACACTATTCGGAAATGTCATTGCAAGATTAATAATTAGCATTCCCATTAATATACGAGCAGTTTCATATTCAGCATCCGTAAGACCTGTTCCAAAAATCCCACGAATATTTCCGATCATAACGATTCCGCATAAAACACAAATAACGGAAATTGAACAGAAAATAATCATAAACATTCCGTTCAGTTTTGCGACACCATCTTCATCATTTTGTGCCTTATATCTGGAATAAAAGCGAAGATAGGAACTTCCAAATCCTAAACTGAGTAAACTTAAGTATGAAACGACGGAATAAACCAATTGATACAGGCCATACTCGCTTTGTCCTAAAAGGCGGAGCATTATTGGTGTATAAACAAGACTCACCAAAATTTTCACTAATTCTCCAGCGTACGAAAGAAGTACGCCAGCTTTTCGTTGATTAATAACCAAATTTATATCCTCCTATTTTTCACATATTGAAAGTCTTCTTCAACAGCTCTTTCGATCTTTCTATTTGAGGCTTTGCCTTATTTTTTACTTGCGAAAAATCTATCGACTGTTTCTTTAAATGATTATATTTTCCAACAAAACAGTTTTCTTCCCCAAATGAAGTCAATAGTGTTTCAATCCTACTGTTCATATTATGTCTTTTAGAAAAAACAATTCTTTCAAATACATAAAAATTAGTTTCAAAAATGTTTGAAAAAACAACAGCGTGAAATGAATCTGTACATACATACTCAGCATACTTTATCAAGCTAAAAAATTTAGCAAGGTCTATATCATATAATTCTATATCACCAAAGCCAATATCAGAAGCGCGTACTTTTCCTTCAACATGTGGCAGCGTAACTATTTTCAAGTTATTCTGCTTGGCAAACTCCTGCACTCTCTTTCTTTGAATTCGGTTATCTCCTAAGAAATAGGCAAACAAATACTTTCCATCAACTTGCCGTTCGGCTGTAACCTTATTCCAGTCTTCTTGATCCAATAATAATGTTGGATCAACTACCACATCTACTGTTCGTTCAAGCAGTGCTTCCAAATACACCTTAGCACTCTGTTCACGAACAGAAATCCATTTGTAGTTCTTTAGACCATTTCGCATTGTTTCTCCATATGCTTCAGGAAACTCTGTTACCGTAATACTTGAAGCATACGAAAAACGTTTTTTTGACTCATCTAAAAATGTAAACAAATATGGTTTTTGCAATACGCCGGGTTTCCAAATCTGATCACTTCCGCTGACATACCAGTCGTATTTATTTCCAAGTTTTTCTTCTATCGTTTCCTCTGTGACAACTTCAGAATGACAGATTTTCTCTCTAGAGTCAGCAAATGCTTTCTTACGCATTATAAGCTTATCTGCAAGTTTCTCACCGTATCTTTTTTGTGCTTTTCTGTTTTCATTTCTATAATAAATTTTTTGTGGAAGGCATTCTAACTTTTCTAATAAGACATGACACATTCCGTCTTTTTGAATTTTTTCTTTTGTTCCAATAGGCCGCACCGGTGAACGTCTATATGAAATAAGTTCGGAATCCATTCCCAACTTACTGATATATTCATTCAACGCATACGCTTGCGCTATCCCACCATAATTATCGTTATTATAATATAAAGTAATTATTCCAACTTTTTCAGATTTAGTTTCTTTTCTTTCAACAGTTTTCATCATAATCCCCTACTAAAATGTTATTACTACTTCCATCCTATTCAGCCAATTTTACAATACAGTTATTGAATCATGGTTATTAATTTCTCTCACATTTTCATCAGCCGCACCCACCCATTTTCTGCTGTTTTTCACTGTACAATGCAGCAACTATAACGATTCTTCATGCGTCTTTTTAGATTTTTAAAAAAAAATAATAAGAATTCATTTTAGGGGATAGCTACTCTGCATCAATAGATGAACAATATTATGAAGCCACTATTATGTAAGGCTCTCATAGTATTCTAAGAGATCATTATTATTTGACTTATCATACTTTGCATCTATTATCTTCTGCTTATATACGCTTCGTTCATCATAAACTAAATTATCCTTTGCAATGATTTCAGCCCATTCAGCAGCAGTTTTTTTCAAAGAAATGTAATGCATTAAACATGTCATCATAACATCCTTAGGCACTACATCAGACGCATATACAGGAGCACCACAAGCCTGCGCTTCGACAAATACGATTCCAAGTCCTTCATAGCGCGATGGCAAAATAAAACAATCCATCATCGAATATACGCCTGCCATATCGTCCCTATTGCCAATAAATAGAATTTTAGAACCCAACTTTTTAGATTCCGCATATTGCTTGATTTCTTTTTCTAATTCTCCTGTTCCTGCCCAAACGAATTTTGCATTTTCCTTTCTTAACGCAATCTGCTCAAAAACATCGATTAAAAAGTATGGGTTTTTTTGATATGTCTGCCGACATACAGTCCCATATACAAAATCATTTTCTCTGATTGATAATTCTTTTCTCAGCTCATTTCTTTTTTGTTCTGAATAATAGATTAAATTTGTATCAATTGTGTTTCTTATCACATAAAATTTTCTATGTCCAAACATAGATTTTCCTGCCAAGTTAGAGCACGCCAAGTACCTATTACAATTATGTACGCATTGGACATTATAAAACAATGTGAAGAGCAGGGAATGTAAATTATGAATATGAATCGGATTATGACTGTGAAAAATCCTAATTGGCACATTACACTTTTTTGCAATCTGCGATGCAATTAGAGCATAATACCCTATTATATGAATATGTACTATACCATAATTTCCATTTTCTATGATTTTCTTCACAAAGTCATATGCCCTTTTTTTGTCAGGTTTTCCCGATCTGTCTTCCTCTATTCTGATACCACTTGTCTCAACTTCATCCTTGACATCTTCCTGCGGTAAAATATAAAAGTTTCCACTATTATTCAAAACTGTTTTAATATAGGGAGACCCCCAGTTATACATCGCGCAAAAATCTACTTCATACCCCGCCTTAATCAATTTATTATAATGGTTCATAATAACGCTTGTCACACCATTGCTTACGCGGAGATTACCAATTATAAATAGTATTTTTTTATTCAACTTGTTCATCATCTTCCTTTCATGCACATCTCCATAATCCATTTGTTCTATTTCCAAAATGGAATGTATGGAACTGTTCCATAAAATTTATTTGCAAAAGAAATCGTCATCCATACAAAATACAACCCGTAGGAAAAATAAACTGCCGTTCTTATAACTTTCCTATTTGGCGTGTAAGTAATACGATCAATCGCATAAGGATACAAAAGAATTGTAAACGGAATAAAATAATACGAAAAACGATTGATGATGTTCATTTTAAAAATCAAAAGTCTGCAAACTGTTGCCATAAGTCCCATGTACAATAATAAATTTTCATTTTTTATTATACTGGATACCTCTCTTGTATCATCACAATAATATTCCCTTTTTTTCCAAATTAAGACGTATGCACCAATAAAAAATGCTCCTGCTGTCAGCACCAATAGTGTAATCGTCTGCAAATTCATGTTTCCAACATTTTCTCCGGCCTTTTCCATATATGAAACATAACTACCATTATCATTTGAAATAAGATTTGCAACAAAAACAAACAGTTTAGAATACACTACATAGCATACCATCGTAATGACTCCGCTAAGAAGTATGTCTCTACGCCTAAATTGCATTTTGTCAAAAACTATCATCACAAGGCACAATATGGCAGAATCGTGGAATGTACTTGCAACTAATACAAACAGTGCAAACTTAATATAATCAGAAATTGAACGCTTACTTTCATCCAAGAAAATGTATCCAATTAACACAACAGAAACAGCAAGTGCTTGCCGTATAATATTCATATACATATAATATTGACAGCTAAAAATCACTAGCATTGTGCTGAGTATGACATCACTTGATTTTTTATAAATCAAGTATCCCATAGTTCCATATACGATTAGGCTTGTCACAAATATATAAAACTGCACATTAGGATTTATCATTGAAAGCAATTTACAATAATAACAATAGCCAATCTCATATGTTGAAAAGACTGAAAATTTAGGAATATCCTTCCAGTTATAAAAAGCAATTTGCTCATATCTTTTTGCATAATGACCAGCCAGGTCGATTCCGACACTCGGTGCGCGAAGGCTCGCTAAAAGAATCATTAATCCAAATGAAAAAATAAGAAAATCACGTCTTCTCTTCATATTTCTATTTGCATGAATCCCCATACCGACCAATGCAATTATTAATGTGATAATGAAATATATCAGCACGCCTTTTCATCCCTCCTATTTTGAATTTTTAATTCTTATTCTAAGTTCTAAAGGTACTAGTGTTTGAATTTTTGATTTGATCCATTGTTTTTTAGATATCTTTTTCATCATCACCTGATCAACCATCTTGTAACCGTCTTTTTCATAGATATCTAAAACTTGTTCTCGAATAGCAGTGTGCTTACTCGGTTCTTTCAACTGTCCATTTGATACTGCAATTTTATCAGGAGATGATTCAAACGCGTAAAGTTCAGATTTAACTTCATCAAACAATTGAATTCCCTTATTAGTATTTGCCAAAACACACGATATACCACGCCAATTTTGATCTCTCCATTTTTTTTCATTTAACTTCTCAGGGTGTACTTTTTCAAATCCCCAAAAATCTCCTAATGTAATATCACTGACCCGTGTCATGCAAGCAAACTGACAGCTATAACAGTTTTCCCTGTAAATCTCCCCTGTCAAGAAAAGCCGATAATAAGATGACATTTTATTATGAAGCCGTTTTCTCTTGTTTTTTTCTTTCCATGTTAGGAAAAAATCTTTCCAGCCTCTGGTTTTGTCACGAAACACAAAATTTTCGATTTTCTCAGAACTTAATGTTTCTACATAGTCCAAAAACATTTTCTGGCTCGGCACACCATGACAAATTAGATCAATCGTATAGAGATTGTCATACTCTTTTTTTAGGTAATTTTTTAACCCTGCAATTTGGCACGGAGTACCTGAAAAAAGAACAGTCTTTCCTTGCTGCAGATCACTTTTTGCTTGTTTATAGCTATTTCCAATCTCACTCTGAACATATTTAGAACCTTGAAGCTTCCAAAGTTCCCCCATTGCATCTACACGAGTGTGCTTCACATGACAATCTCGTGTAAACGCAGCCCCATAAACAACTCCACCTTGTTTCAAAATTTTTTCTGCACATACAGAAAAAACCCCACCAGAAGCTGTTTTTTTTATTAGGTCTTTACTTTTTGTAGCTGCCGCAAAGGCCACAAGAGGGGATGTTTTGGGCACCTCGTTTTGATATATACAAACCGATTTACATAAGCCACAATTAATACATTTATCTTCATCAATGCTCGGATAGACAAAGCCTCTTCTATTCTCTTTCATTGTAATTGCCTGTTTAGGACATACATTACAACAAGCTTCACAGCCACAGCATTTGTCATCATTTATATATAAGTCCTTCATTTTCTTAATTTCTTTCACAATAATTTTTTATAAATGCGGTTGCCTTGTTGCGTTCTTTGTTAAGAACTTCATTTACAGATGTATAATCAATTTCTTTTAAATCATCCGCATTTTGGGGTTCCGCACGATTTTCCGTACCTGTCAACGTAAGAATACTATGAAGTCTCGCACTATATTTTCCAGGATAAAATGTGAAGAATTCTTTATTGAAATTCAATGAAAATGCTGTGCAATGGAATGAGTCTGTAATCACATAATCTGCGTAATAGATAAGTGATAGAAACTGTTCCACAGTAGGCATAAACACCATCTTACCTTTTGAGGCAAAATGAGTAACATAATAACTCATTCTGACGATTTTACAACCAGTTTTTCTTGCAAGATTTTGTGCAAATTCTTCCATCCTTGGGCAACTATTTAAGCGATAAATAATTATATACTTTTCCTTTATCATTCTTGGAGCCACTAATGGTTTCCAATCTTTTTCATTCAAAACTAAAGTTGGATCTAAAATCTGTTCAACATTTTGACATCCCATATTCTGAAGAATTCGCATCGCCGAATCTTCACGAACAGAAATTGCATCATACTGTTCAACATAAGGTCGAGTTTCGTTCTCTTCATCCTTAGAAATAGTAGCTCTTCCAATGCTTACAGCATAACCGATTTTCTTTTTGCCTTTTGGAGCAAAATCTAAAAAGTATGCCGGTAAAACTCCACCATTATACTCAGCGTTCCAAGTTTGGTCACTGCCCGTGCAGTACACATCAGCTACTGGTGGATCATTTTTTAAATCATTGTAATCTTTGTATCTTCTGGTTAATTTGCAATACTTATTTAAGAAATCAATGCATACACGATTTCTTTTTGAAAATTCAAATTTCTTCAAACCAATATACAGCATCTTTTTGATGCCATGAAGATTTTTCTTTTCAAAGCCTTCTTCGATCATAGCACCATCTTCAGCATTTGGGCGAACATAGTCCACAATCTCTGCTTCATAACCCATCGCCTCAAACTTGGCTTGCGTTGCATAGGTTTGTAACACCGATCCATAATTTCTTATATAATGCAATGTAATAATATCTATCTTCATTGAAATGTTCTCCTTGCTCTTTTCCACCGAATTATAAATATTTTTTGTCACCGTCATTCAGGTTGTAAATAAAGCCAAATGTTCTTTCTCCCAATAAAAGTGCTATTATCTTTATTTTAGTTTTCAGTACTACTTTTTTTGATGCCAATAGTTCACCTTTGTGCCTTCTAACATCTTCTACAATTTTTTGCTTGTAATCATCAAACTCTTCATTCTTTGCATTCAGGATATTTTGCAAACATTTAAGCTCCGAAGTAACTTTTCTCGCCAGTGCTTCTTGTTTAAGAGCTGGCCATTTTTTCACAATAAACTCCGTTTCCTCATCTGCAATGTCTACAAGGGATAAGCTACGTCGAGAACACTTTTGATGCATAATAGATTCTATATGCTGTACATAGAAATACATTGCAGCATTGCCCCAAGCCGCTTTATCAACCAAGGCCATCACGCGATAGGTCGTTGCATAGTCTTCATAGATTTTACCTTTAGGATATCGAACCGTTTTCCATAAATTTGCCGAATACAATTTTCCCCATGCAGAATGTCCAGAACCATGACCACACAACATTTTTTGAACTGCACGTTCACCTGTTATAATTTCATGAAATGTTTCGGGATCAGGGCTTGCATTCTCATCTTCACGGACACTTTTTTTCCCGCAAATAGCTATTTGTATATCTTCCTCTTGAGTTATTAAGCCATACAAATACTCAAAATATCCGGAATCAACATAGTCATCGCTATCAATGAACGTGACATATTTTCCTTGCATTCTATCGATGCCGTAGTTTCTGGCATCAGATAGTCCACCATTTTCTTTGTGGTATACCTTAATTCTACTATCCTTCTTGGCACAAGCATCACATATTTCAGGCGTTGAATCTTTAGCGCCGTCATCAATCAGGAGCACTTCAAAGTCTTTAAAAGACTGTCGAAGAATGCTGTCTATGCACTTTCCGATAAACTTTTCTACATTATAAGCCGGTACTATTACTGAAATAAGTGGCTTTTCCATTTTCTTGACTCCTTCAAATTAAACTTTAGTTCTCATCTCTATTCTCAATTTTTTTCACTACTTTCGCTGGTACACCCACCGCAACCGTATATGCTGGAATATCATGTGTTACAACTGCATTAGCACCGATTTGTGCATGGTCTCCAATATTAATATCTCCTAATAAAACGGCTCCTGCACCGATTAACACATTATCACCAATCTTAGGTGCTCCAGGCAGTCCATTTCGACCACCAATTACGACATTTGCCTGAATCCTGCAATTTGATCCAATCACACACTGTTCATGTAATATTACACCCGAACCTCCGTGAGGAAAGAGTGACCCCCCCCCGATTTGACATGTGTACGGAATTGTCGCACCAAAAACAACTCTAATAAAAATTTTCAAAACTTTTGGCAATATGTGAAAATGGTGCAAATACAACCATCTCTCCGCAGCATAAATTTTCATTACACCCTTTCGCACTTTATTTATCCTCCAACCTCAATCTTACACTTCATAAAGCCGTATCCAATTATTTACAAATTCTGTTTTTCCGAATCCCATGTCGATTAGTCGCTTTGCGCATTCATTTCTCTGTAGATAATTGCGATTCTTCTCAATTGTTTTTAATTCTTCCACCCATTCATCAGGCTTCTTTAATGGAATGCTCTTTACAAGCTTTAATCCCACTTCAACTTCTTTTGTAACATTCTCCGATATCAGGCATCTGCACCCTGCGGCTTGAGCCTCTATCATTGTGACCGGGAAACCCTCTCCTGGCAAAGATGGAAGAATAACGCAATCAAATGTTTTCATCAAAGAGGGAATATCCGAACGCCGTCCCATTAAAACAATGTTAGATTGATTTTGTGCCAGAGTTTTGATTTCCGGAAAATCAGGTCCATCACCAATCATGACAAATTTCAGCTTTGAACAATCTTCCATTTTTCTTGCCAATCCCAAGATGAATCTCTGGTTTTTCATTTCGCTCATTCTGGCTACATGCCCAATCAGAACATCATCTTCTTTTGCACCAATCTCTTGCTCCCTTTTTCTTATTTCCTGTGGTGTAACATCTAAATAAGGCGCGATATCAACCGCATTGTAAACAACCGTAAATTTGCTGTCTTTCCCATACATAAATGCTCCAGCATCCTTACTGCATGCAACTTTAACAGTTGAATTTTTAATGTATAAATATCGAAATATCGGTGTGGCAATGATTTTTTTTATGATAGACGTTTTGCGCTGAATTGCTGTCACATGAGAATGACAGATTCTTTTCGGAATTCCAGCTTTTCTTGCTGCCGCTAATGCAACACCAGATTGCATTCCAGTATGAACGTGTATCGCATCATAGCTTACACCCATCTGCTTTAATGCTTTCAAAAAGCTTTTATAATAATTTATCAAGCCCAATTCACGGACATCTCCGTCCATGATATAAACTATTGAACCGGCATCGCGAAGCTCTTTTACTATCTCTTCTTTTGCACCTTTATGCGTAATAAAGTCAAAATGGAATTTCGAGCAATCCATATTCTTCATTACATCTAGTACAACGGTTGTGTCTCCGCCCCTACCGATATGACCTATTACATGCAACACGTTATACATCGGTGGCACTCTCCTTTATATTTATTTGTTTACATATACACGCTTCCACACAGCAAGGAAAGCATATCTCACAAAACAATAACAGCTGAAAGGTAATGAAAGCTTTTCAATGTCTCTATATAAACTCCAAACGCCTTTTACAGCTTTAACTTTATTGCTGCTCAGAGAATTCTCAGCTCGTCGGTATTCTGCAAGAACCTCATCGATTCCATAGCATTTATATCCTGCTTTAAGCACTTGAAGCCATGTTGCCGCGTCTTGTCTCCGGCGAATATCAGGCATAACAAGATACTTTTTATCGATGATACTCGTGTCGGCCATAATGCCGACCGTCTGAAGTAAATTATTGGTCAAAAACCCAACATAATCAACTGAAGGCAACATGTGTACTTCCTTATTCAATGCACGACCTTCATCGTCAATCACCTCATATGAGGCGCAAGAAAACCCACAATGGTTAGCCTTCATAAATTCAACCTGCTTTTCAAGTTTTGTGGGTTTCCAAATATCATCCGCATCCAAATAAGCAATGTATCGACCTGTCGCTTCACAAAGCGAGCGATTTCTCGCCTTCGCCGCACCACCATTTACTTCCTGTCTGATAATTCTTACTCTTGGATCTTCTTTGGAAATTTTTTCAACGATCTCGACTGTTCTGTCAGTTGAGCAATCGTCGACAACTATCATTTCCCAATTCATGTATGTCTGCTTCTGAACAGACTCGATTGTTTTTTCTATATATTTTTCACTATTCCATGATGGAGTAATGATTGATACTTTATCCTGCATGTTTTTCTCCACACCCAAATTAATCTCTCTGGAAAATATCTCTCGTGTAAACTTTCTCTTTCACATCATCCAGGCACTTGTCATAACGGTTTGCGATGATGGCATGGCTCATTTCCTTAAACTTTGCCAAGTCATTTACCACCACCGAGCCGAAGAAAGTTTCTCCATCCTTCAAAGTCGGCTCATAAATAATGACCGTTGCTCCCTTTGCCTTCACACGCTTCATAACGCCTTGAATAGAACTTTGACGGAAGTTGTCCGAGTTAGACTTCATGGTCAAGCGGTAAACGCCAATTGTGACGGATTTCTCCTTGTCCTCATCGAACTCATTCTCTGCATCATATCCATAGTAGCCCGCCAGCTTCAGAACGCGGTCTGCAATAAAGTCCTTACGAGTACGATTAGATTCCACGATTGCTTCGATCAGATTTTCCGGCACATCGGCGTAGTTGGCCAGCAGCTGCTTGGTGTCTTTCGGCAGGCAGTAACCGCCATAGCCAAAGGACGGATTATTGTAGTGGCTGCCGATACGAGGATCAAGGCAAACGCCATCGATGATCTGCTGGGTGTTCAGCCCCTTGCTTTCTGCGTAGGTATCCAGTTCATTGAAATAAGCCACGCGCAAAGCCAAATAGGTGTTAGCGAACAGCTTGACCGCCTCGGCCTCAGTGAAGCCCATGAACAGTGTGTCAATGTTCTCCTTGATTGCACCTTCCTGGAGCAGACCAGCAAACTCATGTGCGGCTTTCACCAGACGTTCATCGTTCAGGTCAGTACCAACGATGATACGGGAAGGATACAGGTTATCGTAAAGGGCTTTAGATTCACGCAGGAACTCCGGGCTGAAGATAATATTCTTGGTATTGAACTTCTTACGCACAGAAGCGGTATATCCAACAGGGATAGTAGATTTGATGACCATAATGGCATTCGGATTATATTCCATAACCAGCTTAATCACAGCCTCAACCGCAGAAGTATCAAAGTGCTGGGTCTTGCTATCATAGTTGGTAGGAGCCGCGATTACAACAAAATCCGCATCCGAGTATGCAACCTTTGCATCCAGCGTTGCGGTCAAATTCAAGTCTTTTTCTGCCAAGTATTTTTCAATATAATCATCCTGAATCGGAGATTTCTTGTTGTTGATCATATCGACCTTAGCCTGCACAATATCGACTGCAACTACCTGATGATGCTGGCTCAGAAGCACTCCCAGCGAAAGTCCGACGTATCCCGTGCCGGCCACAGCGATTTTATAATTTTTCATAGTTCTGTTCTCCCTCACTAATTTTTCATTTGATAAAACAGCAAACAAGCCCACGGCGGATCACTCAATGGCAATCCACCGTAGGCTCGATTCGTTCTCCTTAATTTTTTACTTGCTGCTCATTTTGTGGGTCAAAACAGAGCTGCACCAAAGCCTCCCACTTATAACCTCTGGATTTCAACTTCTTCGCAGCCTGTCAGCAAATAAATACTTTTGTTGAACGAGTCGAGCCGTCAAAACCCTTTAGTTATCGTGGTTTTTCTTGGTTGACCCTATTATATCTCTAGCCCCTCGCCGTTCAATGGTCGGAACAGACTTCTGACGGATGCCCTCGTACTCCATTTTACCAGCATCGTCATATTCTGCACCACTCACATGATGGCCTGCTCTGTTGTAGCAGGTCACGTCACAACCATTCTGTGCCATTCGGGTGCAGAGCTCTTTGACAACGATTTCTACTCCGCCTTCTCTTGATAATCGCTTCTGTCCGAACATTGCAATCGCAAGTTTTTTACTCATAAATCTTTCCCACAATCCCACTCAATTTCTTCATCAATATCTCGGCCAACACAAAGAGCGGATAGGCTCGTGCACCTGTCCGCTGGCTGTCACCCCACCCTCATGGTCGAGATTTCTTCCTGCACGGCATTGCTGCCACCCAAAAAGGTCAGTCGTTCATTCTTCGGGTAAGAAAATATGAACTTCGGGTCGCGGAGCCTTTCGTTTTCTTCCGTACCCTTGTCCCTATTATGACAGCCGCGTATTATATCTCTAGCCCCGCGCCGTTCAATAGTCGGAACAGACTTCTGACGGATTCCCTCGTACTCCGTTTTACCAGCATCGTCATATTCTGCACCACTCACATGATGGCCTGCTCTGTTGTAGCAGGTCACGTCACAACCATTCTGTGCCATTCGGGTGCAGAGCTCTTTGACAACGATTTCTACTCCGCCTTCTCTCGATAATCGCTTCTGTCCGAACATCGCAATCGCAAGTTTCTTACTCATAAATTCTTCCTACAATCCCACTCAATTTCTTCATCTATATTTCAGCTAACACAAAGAGCGGATAGGCTCGTGCACCTGTCCGCTGGCTGTCACCCCACCCGCATGGTCGAGATTTCTTCCTGTGCGGCATTGCTGCCACCCAAAAAGATCAGTCGTTCATTCTTCGGGTAAGAAAATATGAACTTCGCGTTGCGGAGCCTTTCATTCTCTGCCGTACCCTTGCCGCGTATTATTTCACACTCCACATGTACGGTAACTACAACTCTTTTACCAAACATCTTCGGCAGCCATGCAAAGAAGGCCGGCCCCTCTGCATCGGGTACGCAACAACAGTTTTACGAAGCAGGTGATAAACTCATGGATTCTCATTGTTTTCTCTTGTTTTTCGCCATCTCCTCAAAACTTCTGAAAAAGCTGTGCCAATTTTGTGCCGCAGGGGCCAAAAGTTTGGCGTTTTGTACAAGTTTACTGTAAAACACGACCGGTTTTAGTGCCCCATATAGTGTGCAAAACAGGTTATTTTTGATGATGCTACGTCGGTATGGTTTATCGGCCGCACATTTCCCTCTTCCTTATCTCCAACAGCACTCCGGTCAAAATCACCAGCGAGCAAAGCAGGGTCAGCCACCAGTTTTCGGTAAAGCCGGCGATCAGGTAGCCAACAGCACACACGGCAATGACCACAAAGGCGTACTGCATCTGGGTTTGCACATGGTTGATATGGTTGGACTGGGCACCGGAGCTGGACATGATGGTAGTATCAGAAATAGGCGAAATATGGTCACCGCAGACAGCACCAGCCAGGACAGCCGCTACAGAAATGATCATCATGGTCGGGTCCAGTTCAGCAAACATGTTGACCACGATGGGCACAAAAATAGCAAAGGTGCCCCAGCTGGTGCCGGAAGAAAAGGCAATAAAAATTGCAATGCAGAAGATGACCAGCGGCACAAAGTTCATCAGGCTGGAATTCAGATTGATGGCCGAACGTACAAAGGTACCGATACCCAGGGCGTCCGTCATACCTTTCAGAGTCCAGGCCAGCACTAAAATCAGGATGGCGGGCATCATAAGCTTGCCACCTTCAGGAACGGAATTCATAAAATCCTTGAAGCCGATGATACGGCGCGGCAGATACAGAAGCAGCAGGAATCCCACTGTGACCAAACCGGCAAACACCAACGATTCCGAAGAAGAACAGTTGGCAAAGTCCTCCACCAGATTCTGGCCGCCGTTCAGGTGGCCGGTCCAGATCATAGCTGCGATTGCCGTTGCAATCATGACGACCATGGGCGCAATCAGATCGATGACCTTGCCTTTGGCGTATTTGCCGCCCTCTGTCGGGTCTTTTGTTTCCTGGTTCTGGAACTCTTCCCCGCCGGAGGTGAACAGATCACCTTTGGCCGCGTTCTCTTCATGCTTTTTCATCAGGCCGAAATCGAAGCCTACAATGGAGGTGAAGAACACCATATACAGGGTTAAAATTGCATAGAGGTTGAACGGAATGGTTTTAACGAACATCTCAAAACCGGACATGGAGCTGCCCGCCGGAACGTAAGAGTTGACGGCTGCCGCCCAGGAAGAAATCGGCGCAATGATGCAGACTGGCGCGGCGGTTGCATCAATGATATACGCCAGCTTGGCGCGGGAAACCTTGTACTTATCTGTGACAGGGCGCATAACAGAGCCAACCGTCAGGCAGTTGAAGTAGTCATCCACAAAAATCAGCGCACCGAGCAGAGAGGTCGTTACCAAAGCGGAGCGCTTACTTTTCAGGTGGCTGGAGGCCCACTCACCGTAAGCGCGGGTGCCGCCGGATTCCTGCATGAGCATAACGATCATGCCCAAAAGGATCATGAACATCAGAATGGAAAAATCCACACTATCGATCATTGTGTTAAACAGCGTATCAAACGCAATCCACGGGTGGAATTCTGCCGTCAACAGTGCGCCAAGGGCACACCCCGCAAACAATGACAAATACACTTCTTTGGTCAGCAGTGCCAGCGCAATCGCCACAATGGGCGGCATCAGTGACCACCATGTTCCTACAAACATCCTTAATTCTTCCTTTCCTCTTTTGATCTAATCAAAGTTATTTTAACATATTGTCCATGCTGATTCAATACGTAAAAAATAATATATCCTAGATAACGTTGTTTATTTTTCCCCCTTCTCATTCTCTTCCTTTTGACGCAAGCTGCACCAAAGAATCAGATTTTTTTGCCAGAAATCGATATTTTTTGGTGTATGCCAATACCATCTTGCTGCACTCTATGCTATAATAAAGGCAATACCGCATAATTCTAAGTGCCGATACGGCGAGCGAGGTGCGGCAG
>ERZ1026880.561-NODE-561-length-18623-cov-14.638949_pt1 | contig 18623 bp, 26 predicted proteins | sample MGYA00380170_ERZ1026880 | MGnify/ENA primary metagenome ERZ1026880 (study PRJEB33269, sample SAMEA4719806) | human gut metagenome | biome: human-associated habitat; feature: organic feature; material: feces | place: Cameroon | collected 2013-10 ...
TCTTCTAACAGCCTTTTTTCTACGGCTTTCCATATGTATTCACTCATGCTTTCGCCCTTTTCCTTGGCTTTCGCTTTGACGATATCCTTCTTCCCTTTGGCAACCATGATATTGATATGGTCATAATTTTTCCGGTTGTATTCGTTCTGGTATTTTATTTGGTCAAACTTCTTTTCGCTTGTCATTTTTCTCGTTCCTGTTATAATAAGTGTAGGTAGTGGGTGCCAGTGGCAAGCCTGACACCCTTGTTGATTCAGAAGTTCAGCTTTTCAAGCTGGGCTTCTTTTTTTATTCTTCTTCTCTAGGATTTGCTCCGACGATTCTTCGGATTAATTCCAGAATTTCATGTTCGCTGTGCCCTTTTTCATCGCACCATTCAATAACTTCCTTGATTTCCTTTTTATCCATCTCGTCCATGGTAACCTCCTTTTCTATGCTTGCCCATTACTCGTTGATTCGTTTCCTTATCAACTGTCTATATTATACATCATATTAAGTAATATGTCAAGTATATTCCAGAGTCTTTTATCTTTTTATTGAAGGTTACAGCATGGTTCCGTCGGTAATGTAGGTAAAGCTTCCTATGGTGTTGTTGCCTTTCCCCAGCGCATCACTCCCGCAATTTCGCACCGTGAAATTTCCTTCTTGCGACACAAAAGTCACGTTTGAATTGTTGCCATAATAGGACACGGCTCGGAGTCCATATGTGGTGACGGGTCGAGGTATTTTTGTAATTGTTCCGGTGGCTAGATTCTTGCCCGGATTAACCGCTCCGGTTGCCTCAACGCCAAACTCCATTTGCACAAGATTCCCGCATCGCCACCATTTCGGTTTTATGCTTACACGTCCGGTGGTAGCTTTGGCGGTTCCGGTGCCGGATACCGTTGTTGTGAATGATACTTCTTCACCTTCCGGTCCTGCCGCTATCAACTCTTTGCAATTGATTGTTCTGAGGCACGAAATCATTCCGGCAAATAAAACTTGCGTTTCGGTGTCTCCATTTACGTTCAGGGAACCGCTTATGCTTGTTGTTCCATCGAAACTCACCTCTAAAGCATTCTCGTTTTCCCAGAGTCCTTCACGGTTTTGACCTTTTCCAACTTTTAACGCCTTATAATCGTAGTACGTTCCGTTTGATTCCCTATTAACGTCTTTTGTTGCTCCTGCCCCAATTCGTACAGTTGCAGGGTTATAACCAATCGAATAGTCCGCGTAAAGCGACGCAATGTTCTGCCATGGAACTATTGCGCCACCGGGATTCCCGTTTATTACAATCCTAACAGTTTCGCCGTTACTGTCGTTTTCGCCTGAGGTATAATACATGGTTTCTGTTTTTCCAATCGGCAGAACCTCCATCTCTGAGCCATCTCTAAAAACGAACGCTACTCTTTTCGGCGGTCCGTTCAACACGAACGTTAATTTGAACGTATCCTCATACCGTCCATCATTTTCCATGTCATACGCTAGAAGGTCAACATCAAGGTTGTGCTCTATGTTCTCCGCATCTCTCACCCAGCTGTCACGGAATAGCTCTCCCTCATAAAATCCTTTCACTGAGAACTGCTCCGTGCTTTTATTGGATACGAAAAGCCCGCTATTTGTGAATTCGGTATGTTCCCCAGTTTTTTCGCCGAGTACAATAGTTTTCCCATACGAAGCCACTACCTCCTGCCCATTCCGAATCTGCACATCCTTCTCTGTAATCAACACGTTGTTCTTGGTGGCATTGCTCGGGGTTTCCTTGGTGGCGCCCTTGTTCTCGGATACCATAATACCGGAGGAATCGGTACTGATGTAATTATCCGCTGTTTTGGCGGCTTCGGTGGCGGTGTTCTGAGCAGTCTGAGCCTTATTCCACGCTTCTTTCGCCGCTTCATAGGATGTGGATTTGTTGACGTCGGATACATGTGTCGTTTTGTCACTGAACACGGTCACGTCACACGTGTACAGGGTTTTTGTGATGTCGCAAGCCGGCTCTGACTTTGACCAGCCTGCCGGGGTCTCGTTCGGTTTCACGTTGGACGGCTTATCCGGTGCCGCCAGGGAAGACGATTGCAATTTGTAATACCGTGTCACGCTTTCGGTATCCCGGTACTGTGAGAGCGTGACGGTTGCACTTCCTTTTACTGCCATGATGTTCTCCTTTCGCTACTGCTCCAGCTGGCAAGTATACGCCATGGAATTGGTCACCTCTCCAGCGGTTACGGTGATGCTTTTAGCTGCTGTTCCCGATGTGGCAGAACCTTTATACCATTTGACGGTGCCGATGCTTCCACATGTGCCATCGCTTGCAATGGTCTGTTCCTTTCCACCGACAAACACGTGAGCGGTTAGAACGGTGGAGCCGTTGTTGTTCTTGAACACGGTACCGTTAGAGGATGTGATTGTCAGTGTAATGGCATCGGCTCCATTGTCGCCCTTTTCACCCTGCACGCCCTGGATGCCCTGTTCACCTTGGGCGCCCTGTTCACCTCTTTCGCCCTTGTCGCCTTTCACGCCCTGCACGCCTGCCTTTGCCACGGCGAAAGAGAATTTCTTGTTGACGGTGATGCCGTCTACCACAACCGGAATGGTTGCCTCACAAGCCGTGGAAATGGTCGCCGTTGTCTTGAATGTGATTTTCGGTCTTGCTGTCCCGGAGTTGGTTACCGTGGCGGTGATTCCGGTCGGGCAGGTAATATTGGACGAATTCACGTTCACGGCGGAGCACTGATTGGTGCCGCAATACGCTACTGCTTCGGTCTCGCATGTAGCACCTGCCGCAACTCCGTCGGTACCCCCGACAAAGGTATATGCTTCCGATGTGAGCAATACGGAATACGCATCTGTAACGTCAACGATTGTAATCTGATCTGCTGATTTGATAGCCATTTTCTTTTTCTCCTTCTCTTAAACAATAAGTTCGCACATAAAAGTAACTTTTGTGTCCACGTCTTCCGGTTTGAGCGTGAACGTAAAACCATCGTTCCCGAATCTCGGGTCTGCTGAGGCAATGATTCCGAATGAGTCATCATCCAGCCGCTGCCATTTCCATTGCAGGTATGCACCGCCTCCGAAGGCTTCGCTCAACTCGGTGGCGTTGGTGATTCGCTTTTTCCCGTGGTAGATCACCACGGAAAGCACCGTTTCCACGTGGTCGTTCTTGAATACCGTTCCCCTGGAGGATTCAATTCGAAGCAGCGTTGTGATTTCGTCTCTCAGGTCCTCAATGGCATCCTGCACGTTGGTTCCTGTGGATCCGAAAATCATATGGTCTGCCATGATTTCCAGTGCATACTTCCCGGTCTTTTCGTCTTTGTGATATTTAATATAGTTGTTGGAATCGCCGAAGCTCATCTGTCCGTCTGCTCCGAGGTACATCCCCCTCGTCGTGTTGTCGACGGAACTTTTGACTCCGGAATATATCGCATTCGACGCAATGTTGAATCCGCCGATGGTTGCATCGAACGCGATCAGGTCGTCTACACTGATTTTTTCGGCGGTAATTGTGTTGGCGATGATGTTGCTTCCGTCCAGACCGCTTTGGAGCATTTCTTTGGTGAGCTCCGGAGTTACCGTTGAGCCGCCTTCGATGTTCAGCTTGTAGTACAGCCCATCCTCACCTTTGACCACCAGCTTATCCGCCTTCACGGTATTTCCTTCCAGCAGGTCGCCGCTGATGGTAACGCCCACTAAGTGACCGGTTACGGTAGAATCGCCGATTACCAGGTCTTTGATGATTCCGGATTGTGCGTAGAACTCCTGCAGCCATGCTTTATCGATCTTTGAAAAGTCGATGTTCACATAACGCAGGTCCGCATCCTCTGCAGACAGTTTTTTCGTATCGAGGACCTTTATGCTGCCTTCCGCTGCGTCCAGCCGCCCGGTGATTTTCACATCCTCTGCCTGAAGATTCTTGATAAGCGCATTGGTCGCTTTCAGGTCTTCGATTTCCGCTTTCTTGGCAATCAGTTCCTTCGTGCGGATCAGGTCGGCAGTAACGACTCTGAATTTGGCATCACTGGGAGACAACGGCGCATTTGCCTTCTCTGTTTCCGTCATTAGATGGGACCGAATTTCCACCATCGTTTCCCCGCCGAAGGTAATCTTCTGTGTGGATACCAGCAGGGATTTTCCCACCGCATTGATTTCTTTTTTCAGGTTCAAGATTTCCGCTGCTGTCTTGCCGGCTGAATTGGCCATAGCGTTATTCATGGCCGCATAGTTCATATACTCGCTGTCCGTCATGATTCGGACGAACTCGCCCGGCACCAGCGACGGGTACCATCGTGCCTGCAGCACTGCCCCTGTATAGCGAATCCCTCGATACTGACTGAATATGTTATCCAGCAATTCCTGCGTCATAAAAGGATTATACATATACAGCGATTGGCCGCCTTCTCCGGCTTCGATGGTGTCTTGTTTCAAATTCACGGTACACACTATGCCGTCCACCATGGTTTCCCCGGCGGAGGTCGTTGTTCGAGACAGCAATTCCGATGTTAAAAGCACTTCATCGTTGTACCCGAAGTAACTGATTCCCAGAGTGTTGTCGTCGCCGAAGGTGGCAAACCCGCCTTGCAGTCCGGCCAAATATCCGATGGCTTCCCGGAGCGTGCAGTCCTGATTCCATTCCAGCACCGGATTCAGTTCGGCTTCAAACGTTTCTTCGTCCACGATGATTCCCTTCGCCTGACACTGGGCCCGGATATCGTCATAGAACTGCTGGAAGGTTCCATTTTTCTGAGCAGGTATATACGGATCGTTCATCAGCTGAAATCCGTCGAAGCACTGCAGCGTTACCGTGCCGTCGTTGTTGTTCTGCTGTTTGAATACATAAAAAGTACCGAGTATATCCCAGCCGTCTCCTTCCGGAACCGCCTCTTCTTCGGTGCCTTCCCCCTCCTCTGCAGCTTCCCCGTTCATCACGTCGTACAGGTTCAGCTCCAGAGCGTCCATTTCCGCTTCGGATTCCGCTTCCTCTGCTTCGGTTACGTCCTCTGCCTCTTCGTCCGTGTCTTCGGTTTCTTCGGTGTCCACGTCGTTTTCTTCATCCGTGTCTTCGATGTGCTCGGTTTCTTCCCGGTCTCCGACTTCTGCTTCCAGTGTATCCGTCCGAGACTCCTCTTCCTCGCTTTCCATCGGCAGAACATAGAGATCTACCTTGTCTCCGTCGAAACTCTCCTTGTACGGTTTAATGACCGTGAATTCCAGCATACTGGATGCGGTGCTTCCAATCTGGAAGCCGTTGCCACAGGAACCGGTTACACTGACACCTGTAATTGATGTTGCATTGTCTTTCTGCTCATCCCGGAGCTCTGCTCCGTTTATAATTACTTTCGTTCTGTATTTCATTCAGTCCCTTTCCCATTGTTGTCTACACTTCCGTTAACGTCACCGATACGCTTTTGTACATTCCGTTCGGGTACTTCTCCACTTTACGGTCGGACGGAAAGAACGTTCCGTTCTTCGCCTTCCCGGTCTGCGGATCCAGATACTGTGCAATAATGTAATTGTTTTTCAGCGTGGTTTCGTTGACTCCGGTATACGTGTTCGTCGCGTTCAGCACGTTCAGCAGCTCCTGTCCTTCTTCCGGATTGAGCCCCGTCCATTCCAGTTCCAACGTGACGATATTGGAACGCACGTTGGTATACACGTACGTTCCGGAGTTGTCTCTGGATTCGTTGTTGTTCGCCGTTGAGTTCAGATTCTTCCGCACCTCTGCATAGGTTACATTGACCGAAGTCGGATGCTTCATTCGGCTCGGGCTGTTTACCTGCGTGTCTCCATCGTAGTATACCGGGGAGAAATACGCATAATACTTTCCGTCCGTATCTTTGAACGTGGAGTACGTGGTGGCAACGCTGGGCTTGTCTTTGTACTGCAGCTGATACTGATACGGTTTTGCCGTGGTGTACGTTGTCTTGTACTGCACGCTTTTCTTTTTCACTTTTTTCTTCTTGCCGTAGAATGTGTACCCTCTTACCCGGTAACGCACATCCACCGTTCTTTCTACGCCGTCCACCTGCCTTACGGCAGACTTCGGCATTACGGTTCCGCACACGGTATTGTTGCTTCCAAGCTTCCACCCGGAGGCTTTACCGGATTTCGATTTGTTCTTCTTGTTGTACTTCACCTTCTTGTAAGAGGATTTCTTCGGTTCTTTCAGTTTGGTCCAGCTTCCGGCGGAACCCCAGCTCCAGCTCGTCACGGTTCCACCCTTTCGGATTTCTTTGACGCCGGACCCGGCTAAGAAAAACAATTGTGTTTCTGTCATGTATTCCTCCTTACACGTTCAGCGGACTGGTTCCGAACATGAGCGTCTGGTTGTTGATATAGCGGACAGTGCTCTGGGCGATTGTCTGGCCGTCCAGGTTGATTACCAGTGTCACATTTCCGCCACTGCTTCCCTTCATGTTCTGCATTGCGGCCAGTGTGCTGTCCAGTCTGTCCCAGAACGGCGTCAGCGGAACGATACCTTCCGGTCCCGCTTCCCCGGCACCAATCAGTGTAGCGCCGTCCACGATACCGCCTTTCGCATACCAGTTCACGCCGAAGGACGGCAGAGACCCTTTCCCGCCGATTCCATACGGCGCTTTTCCGCCGCTCACGGAAATGTGAGGAAGCTTCAGGTTCAGGATCCGTCCCAGATTGAACGGGAACATTCCTTTGATTTTTCCGATGATTCCCTTGAGCGTTCCAGATGCTGCTTTTATCGGAGACAACAGCGCCGTCTTCACTCTGCCGAATGTCGCTTTCACGGATCCGACCAAGCTGTTGAAGTTCACGGAACTTTTGATTCTCGCCACGATGGACTTCACGCCCGATGCGGCCGATTTGAACGGTGATGTGATGAACTTTCCCACCTTCGAGAATGCGCCCTTCACCGCACCTTTGATTGCACTTCCGCCCTTCACGATGCCCGCTTTCATTGCGTCCATGGCATACATTCCTTCCAGTTTCAGTGTCTGGCCGAAGGATTTCAGTCCGGATCCGATTTTCGTGATTGCGGTCTTCCCCAGGTTTGCCCAGCCGAATGCACTCCATACGTCCCATATTGCTCTCAGAATCGACGGAATGTTGGCAATCAATGTTGGTATTGCCTGCACCAGTCCTTTTGCCAGTGTCCAGATGATTTTGGCAGCTGTTGCCAGCACCATCGGCACGTTGTCGTTGATCACGTTGGCAATATTGCTGATAATCTTCGGAGCGGTTGCAACAATCGTTGGCATTGCCTGAGCAATCCCTTTGGCCAGATTCACCAGCATTTGCATTCCGGAATGAATCAGCTTCGGCGCGCTTGCCCGAATTGTGCCGGACAGGTTCAGCATTCCCTTAAATGCGTTCTCGATGATTCCGCCGCTTCCTTTCATGGAATTTGCCATAGAGCTCAGTACACCCTGCATGCTGCTGATCAGCATCGGGACCCCCTGACTGATGAATGTGCCCATCGCACTGGGCAGTGCTTTGAACACGTTCCCGACTGCCGGAATTAAGTTCCCGAACAGCCAGGTTGTTGTGGTCGTTACCAGTCCTTTCATGGATGCGCCCACATTCTGCCCGAGGGCTATATTGCCCATGAAGTTGCTTGCGGCTGCCTTCATGGCATTAAAGGACCCGGACAGTGTCGTTTTCGCTTCCTCTGCCGATGTTCCGGTGAGTTTCATTTCCTTCTGGATTACATGGATTGCGCTGTACACATCAGACAGGTTGCTGATGTCGTACTTCTGCCCGGAGAGCTTGCTTGCGTCTGAAAGCAGTCTCTCCATTTCGGACTTTGTGCCGCCATAGCCCAGCCTGAGATTGTCCAGCATCGTGTAGTTCTGCTTTGCGAAGCCCTGGTAAGCGTTCTGGATATCTACGATGCTGGTGCCCATCTTGTTGGCATTGTCGGACATGTCTGTGATTGCCACATCCGCTGCAGCTGCTGCCTTCTTCGTGTCGCCGTTCAGCGACTGAAGCAGTGCTGCGGAAAAGGACGTTGCCTGTTCCATGTAGTCGTTCGCAGATATCTGCAGGGTCTTATACGCATTTTGAGCGTTCCGCTTTACGGTCTCGGCATCCTTCTTCCCGAACAGCGTTTCCACGCCGCCGATGGACTGCTCCAACTTTGCGCCCTCGCTGATGGTCTTTGCCAGAGCGGTTCCGATGCCCGCCGCCACAATTGCTTTCTTGAAAGCGCCGGTGAATTTCATTCCGGTGGTTTTCCCTCCGGAGTCACCTTCATTCCCCAGCTCTTTCCCAAGCATGCCTTTAATTCCTTTGGTGGTCGGAATTACCTGCACATAAGCCTGTGCCAGAGTGGTGCCCATTAATCCTCACCTCCGTATCGTGCCTTCATAAATTCTTCCTTGCTCTCATACACTGCGGTATTCCCACGTCCCTCTGCCTGATTGTTCGTGTTATTCTCAAACAATTCCGCAGTGATTGACTGCGGGTAATCCGCTCCGATGAGGGCCGCATGAATCGCCCGGGTTTCGTCAGCGATTACTGCCAGCAGTAAATCCTTCCGGTCCCCGCGGACCCCATGCATTTTCTGTCCTAATCTTGATTCTTCCCTCAATCCAGAGAATAAGGCAGCCACCACCCGAAGGGGCAACTGCCTGTAATCAAAGATTCCATATGTTTCTGCCAAGTCGCAGATCAGAAGTCTTTCATCGTCCCGGATTACTCTGGTGAGGGTTATCAGTTTTTTAATTCGCCGTCCTGAAGCTCGAAGATTTCCTGCAGCGTTTCCAGCATTGCGGTGGCGGACACGCGGCCCGCCTCACTCCGAATATGCTCTTTCAGTGCTTTGTACTGTTCCGTGCCCAGCAATCTCTTGTAGGCGCTCACAATCTTTCCGGTGTTCTCTTCCCCTTCGTCCAATGCGGCCAAATCTTCCAACAGCTCGTAGTCGTCCAGATTCTCGTCCGGGATTTCCACTTCAAATCCGTTTTTCAGTGTCTCTTTGATCATGCTCTTGATTCTCCTTATTCATAGTACATGTAGAACGGTCTGCCCTCGGCATCCGGAAGTGCGGTCACCGTGACTCCGTAACCCATGGCTTCGTCTCTTTTGTACTCAATGTCCCCGGTATCCGAGATTTTTCCGCACGGAATAACTTCACGGCACTTTCTGCCATCGTTCAGTACGGTATCGATTACCCACGGTCTCTGCGGAAGTTCCGCGGAGCTTCCCTTGATGGTAATTTTACTCCCGGTTACGGTTACGTTATCTTCTCCGTAGTACGTTTTCAGCACGTTCTCATTCAGAATCTCAATCATCGTGAATTCATAAGTTGCTTCATAGTCCTTCTGAATTGTGGCCACGGTGTTGCCGCCCCAGTCCTTGACGGATTCGGAGTCTCTTGAGATTTTCTTTTTCACGCCGTCTTCCGATACGGTGCCCAGACACTCGAAGCCGGTCAGCTCCCCGGTTGCGGTTGTAGGCACTGCTGCCTCTGCCCCGCCAATCCAGATGGCGCCCTGCACGCTCGGTTTAACGGTAGAAATGTTCTTCACATTGTTCGCCATATTGTTTCTCCTTCCTATTCGCAATACGTAATGTTATATATCGCCTGATATCGATACTGCTTCGTGGTGGTGTCGGTAAAATTATAATCGCTGTTCAGGCTTACGGCTCCGATTCCCCGGAGTTCGGCCAATTCGTCCATGGCCGCTTTCACCGTCTCATTCAGTTCCGCTGCCTTCTGCAGGGATTCATCCACCGACTGCAAAGCGATGGTGGCCGACTTGATGCAGTTGTACTCTCCGGATCCGGTCTTTTCCATCACCACGTATGGAGTGCTGTCCATCTCCTCCGGATATTCCATCAGAACCGGCACCGGCTTCAATTTCTCGCTCAGGTATTTAATCACTGTTTTTTCAATCATTATTTTCCTTTCGCGGCGCCCATTGCCTTCACCAGTGTGTTGTTCTTCATGTTGTCGTAATAACCTTCATCGTCTGCCGGGTATACTGCAGCACCCCGTCTTTCCGGATAGTTCCGGTTTTCCACTGCAAAGTGTTCTCCGGCGGTCGTCTGAATCTGCTGTGCATACGATACGCATTCTTTCTGCAGTTCGCTGCTTCTCAGCAGCTCCCGAACCCCGGAGGTATTCAGCTTAATTTTCACGCTACTCATACCGTTCCACCTGCACTTTCTTGTTCCACCTCAGCGGCATCATGTCCTCAATTCCTTCAATCGGTTCCCCGAATGTCCGGAATTTCTTTCCGAAGAATTCCACCTTGCGGTCCTTCCAGTCGTGGGTATCTCCTTTCGGTATGGCCAGTGTGTACACCAGCTTCTTCCCGGTAATGTTCAGCGTGTCCAGAACTTCCGTGGATGTCGGTTCTCCCACCAGCACATCCGGAACCACCTCCGGCAGCTCTTCGTAGATTGGACGGTTGAATTCGTCCGTGCCGATTCTGTTTTTTTCGTACAGGATCACATCTATTCCATGGAGTCCTCTGCCCATAACGATATTCCTTTCATCTGCTGACGCCGAAGTCCCAATCTGGCCAGTTCGCTCTTCTTAATGAAAAGTCCACCCCCGGGCACCAAATACGTGCCGGAGATGGAATATCCCATAGCTGATTCTGCAAACTGAGACACCGGCTCCTGATTGGTGGATGTCATGAGCGTTCTGGCCACCACATCCACGGTCACCGACTTCGCCACATCCGCAAGATACGGTTTTCGCCGAATCATCTCGTCCAGGTCTTTCCCCACCTTATCCGCTTCCATCCGGAGGGAAGAAGCGATTACCGGAAGCAGTGCCTCTGCTCTCGCCTCCTCCTCGGTGCTTAGATTTCTCCACAGGGCTTTGATGTCCTCAACCTCTGCAAAATTATTCATCGGTCTTCACGTCCTTTTCCGCTGCGCTTGTGCAGCGTTTTTTGTTTTTCTGCTGCTTTTTCGCAGCGGGTTTCTGCGGTTTACTCTCTTTCTGTTCTTCCCAGTCCTCTCCGGAGCATACCGAAGCGGTCTCCACGACCGCCCCGGTTCTGGTATTCACGTACTTAGGCATTGTTCTTAACCCGTGCGAAGGACTTCTCGTCCAGGATTCCCCAGCCGAGATATACCTCTGCTCTCAGATAAACCTGGTTGGAGCCCTTCAGGTCCACACCGGTATTATCCGGATCGCCGTATGGAATTACCTCCAGCGGAATCTCCTTCGCATAGCCCCACTTGAACATGTTGGCGAAATCGCCAACGATTACCTGGTCTGTATCTCCCACTGCAACGGTTCTGTTGAAGTCTACCGGCAGACCGTTCACGGTTCCCGGGTTTCCGCCCCAAGCCAGATCCGGATACAGTCTCTCTCCGGCGGTAGTCTTCAGTGCAGCCAGTGCCTGACGAACGGCCGGAGTTGCAGCCATTCCGGAAATGTCTCCGTCGGAGCCCTCTACCATGGCAATAGCTGCCTCAATATTGTCGTCCACCTTAGCGGCCACATAATCCACGGTCTGGGTAACCGCCTTATCGAAGCAGTTGTTTCCAACCACATCGGAAGCAGTGCCGGTTCTCGGGTTGAAGCCGTGGAATGCGGCGATGTCGAGACCTCTTGCCACCTTCTTCGCGAATCCGTCGTTGAATGCCTGCAGGATGTTCAGCTGAGCCTCTTCCGTTGCGGTCATAAACTCATCGGACACACGTGCGCCATACTCGAACTTAATCGGTGCGATCACAATCGGGGTGATCGTCAATCCACCGTGGGTCTTCTTTCCGTTCTCTGCCACGATATCCACGTCCGCATCCAGGGAGAAGGTGAATTCTTTGTTTCCGTTGAAGGATACCGGAGTCTGCCCGGACAGCATTGCCAGGGAAGAGTGTCCTTTAACCTTCGTTGCCAGATCTGCTACCAGTACCGGGTCAAACAGTGTTCCTTTAGTTCCAATTGCCATATCTTATTCTCCTTTCATTGCCTGCAGCATATTTTTCAGTGCTGCATTTTCTTCATCTTTCGCCGTCGATTCCGGATTGTAGTTGATGCGCTGCACCGAAGTGCTTCCGACAATTCCCTTCAGTGCCTCTGCATCCTTTCTAATGTCCTCTTCCGTCTCTCCGGTCAATCTATTTGCAAGGCCGGCATCCAGACCAAATTCCTGTGCAATTCTCGTTTTTACCGAGTCGGACTCGTATTTCTGCACTTTCGCCTGAAGCTCCTTGATTTTCTCGTCGTTGGTGCTTCCGGTACTCTTTGCCTTTTCCAGCTCTTTGCCTAATTCAGTGATCCGATTCTCTTTCTCTGTCAATGTGCTTTTGATGGAATCGTAATCTGCGTACTTCTGAGTGAACTCTTCCTCTACGGTTTTTCGCTCACTGGCTCTCGCCTTCGTGACGCGGTCGCCGATGACTGCGTTCAGCTCTTCCTGCGTTGTAATTGGTTTAAATGCTTCCATAGTGATAATTTCCTTTCTCCACTTAACCCGGTGGGACGGTAAAATATGTATTATAAAAGACAGCCTTTTGCAGCTGCCCTGTATAACTTAGTATGTTACTTTCTGCTTTCTTCTCGTCTTGTCCTCATGACAAACCCAGAACGCCAGTGCCACGCTCTCGGTCAGCGTAACATCCACTCTGTCCTTGATGGAGCGGTAACCAAACCCTCCGGAAGAACCGATTGCCCGGTGTTCGCAGTTGGATACGGACTGTTTCAAGCTCTCCTGGTTGCAATGGCAGATGCTGCCTTCGAACAAACACTGCTCAAACAGCGAGTTGGCCAAAATGACCTCCCGCACAGTCGGCAGAATCACGCCCTTTACGCGGTTCTCTTTCAGCTCTTTTTCCAGAATCTGCTGTGCGCCGTTGGCACCGTCCACGATAATCTTCCGCGGCTTCATATCCCGTAGGTAATTAATCAGCCAGCCGTTCCCCTCCCGGGTTGTCCGGCAGTCCACGGCCTCCACGAACACTTTTCTGCCGGCTGTTTTTACGGCAACAGACAGTGTTACGGTGGTGCTGTCGTGGCTGAACTTCACCGCGGCATAGATATCGCCCACCAGCTTCGGCAGCCTCTGCACAGCCAGTTCCGTCCATTCCTTTTCGGTAATGGCCGACTTCTGGTTGTACCGAAGCCACAACCCCAGTCTCTGAATGTTGAAATCCGTCTCATCCGGGCCAATCTCGTCCGCAACGGATCGCTCGGTAAAAACAGTCCCCAGTGATGGGTTCGTTTCGTACCACAGTTCCCGGTCGGTGGGCTCCGACATTTCCGGAACGGACCATTCCGCCCAGCCGGTATTCTGCGCTCGGCCACTGATGGCCGATTCCCGCATTTTCTGAAAAACGGTTCCGGAAGAAACCGGTGTGGGTGGTGTTCCGCAGAAAACGGTTTGCGGATTCTTTGAAGATGTAACGATGTATTTCAGTGCGGATTCCTGGTCATCGGTATACTCCTGCGCCTCATCCACCACCAGCAGGTCATATCCTTCACCCAGTCCGCCTTTGCTGGATCTGGTTCGGAAGTTCACTCTTCCGTCCTGCTTCAGCATGGTAATCTGTTCCAGTCCGAACTGTTTCAGTGTCTTGTAATCTTCTCCCTCTTTCAGTCCGGTCTTTGCCATCAGCATGCAGAGCCGTTCCCATGCGGAATGAGATGTTGGTGTTCTGTGCGCCGTGTGAAGAATGCTCTCTCCGTTCATGATTCCGTAAAGCTCCCGCATTGCCACAACTTCGTTCTTTCCGTTACGGCGGGGGGCGGAATACCCGTATTTGGTATGTGTCCATAATCCCTCTTCATTGTATGCCATCATGTCGCACAGAAGCAGCTCCTGCCATTCCTGTGCGGTCTTTCCGGTACTGTTATATATTCTGACGGCTTCCGTTCCGTGGGTTTCTCGGTATGGAAGCACCAACGACTGAGTGGGAGTCTGACGGCCTTTTCTTTCTGTCATGTTTTCCCCTCTGCAGTAAATTTTTCTACGAAAAAACCGCCCGAAGGCGGTCTCTTAATGTCTGTCTAGATAATCTCTTACTTTGACCATGTACTTGTTATCTGCGATATACTCAATCCCTTTCGGAGTAATCATCGTTTCGGACGTTAACTGAGGCTTTTCTTTCCCTCGCATCGTCTCCGAATATGATCCTGTTACATATCCTTCTTCGTGCAGTGCTCTGATAATATATTCTGCATACCGCTCCGGAAGGTCTCCGATGATTTCCATCAGCTTGTCACTATCCACATCTTCGCCGGTTTTCAGGCATGTGTACAAGTACTTTAAAATTTTGCATACGATTACATGATAATCATCTTTTGCCATTTTAGTTTTCTCCTTACTATGTAAATGTGAAACTCACTTCGTCAAACAAATCGTTGATTGATTTTCCGCTGTAAAATTTATCATTCATAACATCTTCTACACTGTTGTACTCTTTTACAGTTTCTCCATGCCATGCTTGATATGTTGGTATGTAGTTGTAAACGGTTGAAGTTACTCCAGATGGTTTCCCATTATAAGTAAATATTATGTCATTGCAACAATCGGCTACTATGTTCTCCAGCTCTCCTCTAGTCATAAAATATCACCATTGTCCCTTCGTTCTTGCTCAGTTAATTCGCGTGTAGTTTTATTTTTCAACCTTCCATTCTCATCCCATTCATAATCATGTGCATGTTCTCCATGTTCACCATATGGATGTGTTCTTGAATTACCATGATTTGTTGTATGTATGTCTTTTTCTTTCATTCCATCATTTAAAGTGTGATCAATCACTTCATTTGCTTTTGCTTTTTTCGGTGTATTTGCATGCCCCATAATAACCTTCTCTACTCTTATTGTATTGCTTTTCCTTGTTTTTTCAATCTTTTTTTCTCTATTTTCTATCTTCTTTTTTCTTCTATTTACTCCATCATTTCCAGACTCATATAACAACCGTTCTCGTTGCTTTCTATGTGTTTCCTCTAATTCATTCTGATCTGCTAGAATTTCATTTGCCCTAGCAATTCGCGCTTCCTTCTGGTTCTCATATTGCTCTTTTGACCACACATCAGTATAGCCTTTATCCGTTTTTGCTGTTACAACGCACGTGCAATTATCATGTTTTTTATAGACATCTTTTGGTTCCTCTCCATACTTATAGGTCCCTTCCAGTTTGGAACACCAATCACAACATCCACCTATGGCTTCTCTTGTGATTGTTTCCGTCAACCCCGCTTCCGCTCTGATTTCTGCATTCTCTTTAACAGAATCATCATATGCTCCGATTAGAATATTCTCAAGCGCTGCGGGCTTCAATTTCTTGTTATCTTTATCATCAGTTCCCCGCTTCATCTTCTTCTCCTTCTGCGCGCAGGCTATTATTTACAACCATGTTGAGATAACTCTGAATTTGACCTTCCGGATACCGAATTCTTTTGACTTTGATATTGATATTCTTTTTCCTGTCTGAATCTTTCATCGTTTTAACTGCTATATCGTTCATCTGATTGATTACGTTTTTCAGGAATGGTACCAGTACCGCCTCTGCAATATTCCAATACAGCTTCCCATCCGGAAGATTCTTTGGCTTCATAACGTCTGTAACCGATGCACTCGCAATAGATACCACCTTTCGGATGTACAATGCACAATCTCGCTCGGTTAATTTTCCCACTTCCAGTTTTTTCTTGTATGACCGAATTTGCGGATCTATTGCAACCTTCTGGCCAAAAGTCTTATTCAATTTCTCCAGCAGTTCCGGTGCCACATCTTTCATTCCTAATCTTCCTCAGCCTTTCGAATTCCAGTGAGATCTCCCATCATTTCTTCATCCACATAACCGTCAACTGCCTGATTCAGCTTCAGTACTCCGTCACCGATGGAGCTGAGCATGGATGCATCCGGCTCGAAGATTGGCTCCCATGTGGCAATCGCTTTGCACGCAATATTCCGGGTATACATATGCTCGTCTCTCAGACATGCAGCCAAATATCCCGCATTCCGGAACCCCGAACCAAAGGAACGCTGTGCTGCTCTTGCGGTCAGTCTCAAAGAATCGTGAGCCGCCTTGATGGCATCGGCACTGGATGGGTTCGCCGTCGGGAATCCCAGGTCGTCCAATGTAAGCCCAGTCTCTCCAGCGAACATGGAGGCGAACATCTTGAGATGGTCCGTGTGCGGCGTCATGGACTGCTGCATGAACTGGCCAAAGGTTGGCTTGTCTCCGTCCTCGTCCTTTGTGATTGCGATCAGCGTGGCCATGGTGGCTCTCCACTTATCCGTAATCTCGTTATCCTCTGACAGCCCGGTCACCCATTTCTGCGGATATGAAAAGAACTCGGCAGAAATCTCCGAGCGCTTCATCGTACGTATTGCAGAGCTCATCAGTGACATGCACGCCCTGCTGATTCTGGAATGGCCAAAAGGTCTTTTGGCTCCCGGTCTATAGATCACCGGCACCAGCAGCGGATAGGCCACCTCGTGCCGGATAATATCCATGTAGGATTTGTCCTTGTAGTGAATCTGTGTCTCATTTGGGAGGAAATAGGCCTCGGTCTTCACCACGCCGTACTGATCCCGTTCCAGCACCGCATAGCCCTCCTTGAGAAGGCCGGTGACCGTGTCGATGATTCCGGTGGCATTTGCCCCGTCTATCACCTGCATCAACGGCGCTTCATTTTTCTTTTCCGCAGGCTGAATGTAGATGAACGCACATCCGGCAATCATTGCAGACAGCTCCGCGGACCGAAACAGGATATCCGGGTTGTTCATCTGGTAGATTTCATTCATTGCCAGAATATCGTTTCGGAATTCGTTAAATACCACCCGATCTGCGAGGGAATCCACCGCTTTGGCGCACCACCCCAAACTGGAATTGAACGCCCGCAGTTCCGGAGGCGTACTGATGCCGAAGTCTCTGGTATAGTTCTTCATGTCGTAGTATTTGTACCGGAGATTCACCCGCTGCCTTTTCTGGTTCAGTTTTCTCCGAAGGTATTCCATACCCATGTAGTCGCTCATTCTTTTCCTCCAAAAAAATTTTTTCTGTTCTCGCGCCAATCCGATTCAGCGAGAAATATTCGTAGTGACGGCGTGAAGTTCCGGCCGGGGGCCCCCGGGGTTACCCACCCCCCGGTATAAAATTATTTTTCTTTAAAGCATAACTCTCTGTTTTAGTTTTGCTTTTTCTTTGTTTTCGCTTTGCTTTGGATCTGATATAACTTTACTTTCGTTCCGCTCTGCCTCTGCCTGAATCTTTCGGAAGTTCCTCCAGTCCATCGACTGTGGAAGAACTCTGTTGCTGATTACTTCCTGCACCTTCACATCACTTCTTGCCACCAGCTTATCCGACTTCTGCCGGTTGCATGTCCAGTGTGCCAGCTGTAGGTTGTCCAGGTCGGACGGATGGCCACCCTTGGCTATGGGGATGATATGATCAATGCAGGGGCTTAAAGGATGGGGGTACTTTAAATTAAAGTCCACCGGCTTTCCGCAGATACCGCATACTGTTTGCGTGGCGTAGATTTTCTTTTTATTCCGCTCGAATGCTCCCCGATGCACACCGTTCTGGTCGGGACGGTTACGGTTCCTCTTGCCTGCCATTACTCTGTCCTTGTCTTGCTCCAGTCTCTGCCGTACTCATCAACAATGCAGCGGAAGTCTGTCAGGTCATGGTCCCGAACAAAAGTCTTCAGCGGGTCGTCTTCTCTCACACCGATGTGAAGCAGCTCATGCATGAGCAGAATTCTCAGCTGGTCTATGTCCATTCCCGCACAGTTCGGTTCGTAGATTGTAATCAGGAAATCATAGGGAACGAATGTTCTCCAGTACGTCGGAACCTTCCGGCAGTCCGCGTTCACCTTGAATGTTCCTCCGGATTTCTTCTTTGCTACCTCGCTGGCCACCATGCCGACTGCGATTCCGTTCTCGCTGATGTATGCCAATCTTTCTTCCACCTTCAACAGCTCATCCAGCAAGCTGTCATAATCATGTGTGATGTGATACTTTCCCATGTCTTCCCCTCTGCATTCTTAAATTCGTGTACCAAAAAGCGCCACCTTTCGGTGACGCTTCCGGTTCTCTTTTGTTTTACTTCTCGTTGTGTTCGTTCCAGTCTTTGATGAGCAGCTGTTCAATGTAGTTGCTCAGTGACCTTCCCTCTTCATCCGCTCTTTCCTGAGCCTTTGCTTTCAGTGATGGTTTAATCTTCATGTAAATCTTTTCCGTCCGCTTCTCTTCATCGTGTGTTGCCATTAGTCCTGTACCTCCTCTCTTTCCTCTGCATTCCGCTGATTCTTGAATGAAAGATACAAGCTATAGCTTGACAGAATCAGAGATACAATACTCAGTGTAATCGCTAATGTTCTCATGTTCCTGTTTGAGTGATGAGATTTTGCAGGAGTGAGCCTTGCGGCTCACTTGCATTATCCGTTCTTCAGTGCTACAATTAAGTTAATCAGGGAAGTGATTAAACTTATTAGAGCAGTGATTCGGTCTAGTCGAGCAGCCGGATTGCTGTTCTTTTTCTTTTTGCTTCTCATCACTCTTACCTCCTTTCTGATATTAGTATATCAAAATGGCGGTACTTTGTCAATACTTTATTAGTACTTTTTAAAAGTTTTTCCCATTGGAAAAGGCGCTCCCAGATGTTAAGTCCGGGATGCGCCCTCTCTAATATTCCACGCTATCATTATACTCACACCCTATAGGACATTCTAGGACATTGTAGGACAGATTTCA
>ERZ1026880.571-NODE-571-length-18410-cov-103.488586_pt1 | contig 18410 bp, 26 predicted proteins | sample MGYA00380170_ERZ1026880 | MGnify/ENA primary metagenome ERZ1026880 (study PRJEB33269, sample SAMEA4719806) | human gut metagenome | biome: human-associated habitat; feature: organic feature; material: feces | place: Cameroon | collected 2013-10 ...
TTTCTACGGTACATTATGTGATATCTTCCCTAACCATCACAAGTGACTTGTGAATAATATCACAAGGCAAAAATAAAATCAAATTTATGGTATAAAATACTTGACAATTCACGCATACCATGTTATAATATAGTTGTAAAAAGGAAGTGATAGAAAGAGATGAAAAAAGAAAAACTTTAAAAAGTATAAAATAACTATTGACAAAAAGTTAAAAATAGTTTATAATTAAGATGTAAAAAGAAAGAGGTAAACAAAATGGAAAAACAGCAAAAATATTATTATGGGAATCCTATTAGTGAATACGGTATGCAAAATGGACGCGTAGACTATGCAACACTTTCAAAGTGTTTCGATGCGGTTTTAAATAATGATATAATGTCATTGACTTATGACATAGGTTCATGGGAACAAGTAAGCGGAACTATTGACAACTCGGAAGAAATAGAAGAGCTAGAAGAAAAAAGAGACGAGTTAGAAGATGAAAACGATGAAAGCCCATCACAAATTTTAGAAAATGAAATTGATCTTTTAAATGAAAAAATAGAAGAACTTGAAAACGAGCAAGATGAGGATCAAGAAGTCTTTCAATGGTTTATTGTGGATGATTGGGGCAGCCGCTTATTACAAGAAATAAATGAAATTGTTTACTATAATGAAACACTCGATATGTATTTATGGGGTGTTACTCATTATGGTACTAGTTGGGATTATGTTCTAACAAGTATTGCAATTGATTGGTAGTAATAAATAGTGTTAGAAGTTAGTTAAACCTAACTTCTACACTTAAATTCTACTTAAAATAAGTGAAAATAGTACTTTACAAAAAGTCAAAAATAGCTTATAATTAAAGTGTAAAAAGGGAGGTAAAGAAGACGAGTCTTTGAAAATTAAGACGAAACACCACACAAGTGGTGTCGGCTAGAATGCCGCTGGAGGAATTATTATGTTAGAACAAATGCAGATTATTGACAGATACGACGAAGTACCAAAGAATAGGGGACAAATGTCTCTGTTCTTGGAAGAAGCTACTTGTATATTGCAGGATTTAGAGCATAAAAAAGGTATTGCATTAGAGGACTATTATGTCTTATGTGATTGGGATTATGTCATTGAAGACATTTATGCAAACTATAGAGATTTAGTTAGTGATGAAACACTTTTTAAGGCTCTAGGATTATGCAAAGTATTAAGTCATAGAAGTGCACTTTCTACTATGTTAGATGATGAGGAAAATGACTTATGAACAAAATGGATGCAATTAAAAATAAAAGCTATGTAAATATTAGGGAGGAGGCGAACAACAATGATCACTCTTGAATTAAATGGAAAAACTTGAATCAATATTAGTTGATTTGAGTGATAAGGAGATTAGAGGTGAACTAAAATGATTAAAAAGAATTAATGGCACGGCTGTATATTGTTGGTGTAGAGGTATGAATAATTTAGTAATTTATGGTGGAAGCAAAAAAGGAACTTATAACGAGATACAAGGTTTAATTACTAGATTGCAAATGGGCTATACACTTAAAGATTTGTTAGAATTTAAAGAAGAAGTTGAGCAAGAGGGTGGAATTATCAAATGAAATTATCAGCTAAAGCAACACAACTTAATGAATTAATTGATACGAAATTTACACGCATTAGGATATTAATAGAGAAAGGAGATTTTTTCAATGCAGGATGTTCGTATTGTTATTTAGAGTTGGTTAGAGATGAGATACTAGAGTCTTATGAGATAGGCAATATCGAGAGATGGGAAAAAGAATTGTTATTAGATAACCTATTATATAGCATGGTTCGTATTATTGATTTAGTGAAAGGAAGAATATAAAATGAAACTATCAACAAATGCAAGGGCAATTTATAATGACATGACTATGATGTATACTAGATGCTTAAAGAGAATCAAACAAGAGGAATTTTTTAAAGCAGGATTAGATGCATGTTTAATCACTGGATACAAAGAAGCAATTTTCAATGCTAAAAGAAGTGGTACTATTGATAATCATGATACAACGTATCTTTTAAAATTATTAAGAGAATATTTAATAGATAGTTATAATAAACTAAAAGGAATTGAGGTGATGTTCGATGATGAATAACTATCCAACCAACAATTCATTCATGATACACCTAGCTGAAGAAATGAAGTCCGTGTATGAAGGTGTTGGAGACAATGAAACAAAAGCCTTTGTTCTAGATGATATCTATATTCATAAAGTCCATGCATGGAATTGGACAGATGAAGAACTAGCCTATTTGAACGCAGTGTACGATCGCTACATGAAGGAGCTGCTAGCATGATTCATTATTCAAAGTTCGTTAAGTATCATGGGCAGATGGTAACACTAACACGTATCAGTTTAATAGATGCACGCTACTTTTATAAACATGGATATGATATTTACATTGTCGAGGATTTGACTGAGTTTGATAGAAAAGAGGACTTACGTCTTTTCTTCAACGCAAACAAGAACCAAGGTATTAAAGACTTTGATACAGTTTGCAAAGTCTTCAGGAGCAGAAACAGAAGACAACTAAGAAAAACATTATTGTATTTTCTACTTGTATAAAGTAGAAAAATATGATAGTATTTAGGTAAAAAGAAAGGAGTTAAAAATGAAATATGAATATCTATTTCTATTCTTGTTTGGAATTTATATATTATATTATATTATAGCCGTTTACAATGGTGTAATAAAGATTAAAGACAAGAAGTGCTGGTACTTAGTGCATGTGAGTGTAATGAAGATTATGATTGCAACCGCTATTGCATTAGGTGCTATGTTTATTATTCAATCTTATAGGATTGATGTATTAAAGAAGGAGGTACAGTATTATGAAAGCAAAAAACTAATTTAGAATTATTTAAGAATGAAATCATGTTTGAACTTAAACAACATCCAGTAAAAGATTTATGTGGTGTTATGACTGATATATTTTGTCGAGAAACGAAAAGGAAAGGATGTCTGTTCCCCGATATGTTAGACTGGATCTCAGATGTTCCACGTGAAACATTAGAACTAGGTGCATATTCGTATCATCTGATTAACGAATATTATTCTTTATTGTTAGAAGAAGCTATTATTGATGTCGATAGTAAACCAATTGAGTGGTACACTATGTTTAAAACATTAATTAGACTAAATATTATTCCTTCAAGGTATTCTCAAATGCAATTAAAGGATTTTATGAAGATTATCAGATTGAAGGAGAATAAGAAATGAAAGTCTATTTTTATAAACTTAAAGGCAGTAGTAAAGTTGAAGGTGCTTCCTTATATCCAAACGAGGTTTACAGATTGATGGAAGGAAAGCCTTACAACGACATTAGAATGTATACGGCTTCCATTAGCCCATGCGTTTATGGTCTGTTCAAAATGGCAAGAAGTAAAGGTAAAACACAGGACGATAACTTCTGGATGGCTAGATATATTGAAGAAAATGAAGGAGTGCTGGTGAACAAGATTCGTAAACCAAACATTCATTTCTTAAGAAGTTTTTGGAAAGGGGTGATTTAAAATGTCAATTCTATATAACAAGATTCAGCGAACAATTAATACAACTATTGTGACTGTATTGGTGTTTGATGATGAAACAAACAAGACTCGTGAAGTCTCAACCGTATTCAACAACAAGTTGAAAGCTGATAAAGTCATGAGCGAATTCAGTAAAATGGGATACAAACCTATTAAGGTATTATCTCTATCTTATGGTAAAGAATTCTATGAGATGGAGTTGGATACATTTATTAAATATGCGAAAAAAACAGAAATGTAAGAAGGAGGACAAGCATATGATGAACAAATTATTTATTGAAGGAAGATTGACAAAGGATCCTTATGTGAACGACAAAGGAACTGTAGTGATGTTCACACTAGCGCAAGACACTGGATACAAGGACAAGAAAGGCAACAAAATTACTAATTTTGTCAGCTTAAAAGCCTTTGGAGAAAGATTAGTCAAGGTCATTGGTGAATACTGCTTAAAAGGTGATTTAATTTCAGTAGAAGCCCAAGCAACAACTGAAAACAACAATGGTGATTATTCAACCGCATTGATTGTTGACAGTATGCACTTCTTAACAAAATATGAGCAGAAGGAAGAAGAACCGAAGCCAAAATCAAGAAGAAGATAAATTACAAAAGGGATAGGGTTCTATCCCTTTAATTGTATTATAATGTAAGTACGATAAGCTAGGAGGTAAAGCCTATGGCAAAAAGAAAGACGATAAACATAAAGAAAGTAAAGCTAATACGACCAGCATATAAGCCACCTCAAAAGATAGTCAATGTTTTCGCAAATCCTTTAGGAATAAGACCAGAAGAAGTTAAAGTTGATGTCAAGAAACGTAAACACAAAAGGTCTGTTAAAATTGAAACACCTAAAATTGAAACACCTAAAATAAGCCACAAGCCAAAGAAAACAATATCATTGACAAGGTCCAAGGGTGGAAAGCTTGAGTTAAAGACAAAGCAGAAACGAACTAGGATAAGTGTTAAGAAAGTAAAGCCAAAATCAACACGTATCGGAAGAAAACAGAGAATCGGAAGAAAGCCAGTAAAGGCAGCCTCTAATTTCCCTTTAGCAAATGAACCAACGATAGCATCTGGAATTGAAGAGGTAGAAGACATTGAATTATCTGATGAATACATTGACTGGTCGAGTGCTAAACAGAGTGCAATTGATAGATTATACAGTGCATTGCATTTAATGGCTGATGAAAACCCAGATGCAAGTTCTAAGGAGCTTGCGCATATGGGTGCTGATTATGCAATCAACTATTTAAAAGATACTTTCATTGATTATGATGATGACACACTGGCTGAGTTTTTATTGTCATATCCACTAGCAGACTTTTTTGACAGTTATGTATTGTTCTATGGCGGTCTTGGTCTAGTAACTGGTGACACAAGTCAACTGTATAAACTAGAAGACCCATTGGTAAGATACGCAGATAATCTAAGCTATAATTATAAAAAAGATTTAGCGAATAGTGACAGATTGGACGATATTTAGACATGGCTAGAAAAAGAAAGAAGAAAATACTGGTTGGTGACTTTGAGACCACTGTATACAAAGGTCAGCAGGATACCCAAGTATGGGCCAGTGCAGTAGTTGAACTGTATACAGAGGATGCAAAAGTTTTCCATTCAATCGAAGCTACATGGGAATATCTGATAAGTTTAAAATCAGATATTCTCATCTACTATCATAATCTTGGGTTTGACGGTACATTCTGGTTATGCTATTTGTTAGGTAAACTGAAATTGAAGCAGGCATATGAGGATTTATCTACAATGGACGAGTTCAAAGTCAAATGGATTCCAAACGAGGATATGCCAGACGGAAGTATCAAGTACAGTATATCTAACATGGGTAAGTATTATTCTATCACTTGTTTTGTGAAAGGACATTACATTGAATTTAGAGACAGTCTAAAACTTCTTCCTTTCTCTGTAGCTGAAATTGGAAAAACATTCAAGACAAAGCATCAGAAATTGGAAATGGAATACGAAGGGTTCAGATATCCTAACTGTTACATTTCGGATGAAGAAAAAGAATATATCAAGAATGATGTTTACGTGGTAAAGGAAGCACTTGAATTTATGTTTGAACAGAAACACGATTCCATGACGATTGGTACGTGTTGTATGAAAGAGTTCAAGCATACGTATGATAAATGGACCTACGAAGAAATGTTCCCAGACTTGAAGGCGATCGAACTGGATGCAGACAAGTTTGGTTCAAAAGATGTAGATGAATACATACGAAGGTCGTACCGTGGTGGTTGGTGCTACGTTGTAAAAGGATGCGAGAACAGAATTTTTAAAAAAGGTTGTGTATGTGATGTAAACAGTTTATACCCTTCCGTCATGCACTCATCATCTGGGAATGCATATCCTATTGGGCAACCATTGTTCTGGAAGGGTAACTTTATACATCCAGAAGCGCTGAGGGACAATATGTATTATTTTGTTCGTGTGAGAACCAGATTCAAATTGAAAAAAGGTATGCTTCCATTTATTCAAATCAAAAACAGTGGAATGTATAAGTCAAATGAATATCTGGAAACGAGTGACTTTAAATTTAATGGTAAGTATTATAAAGGATATATTGATAAGGATGGAAACAAGGTAGATGCAAGGCCTACCCTTACATTGACCATGACGGATTATGCTTTATTCAGAAAGCACTATGAAGTGAAGGACTTTGAAATTCTGGATGGCTGCTACTTTGAATCAAGAGTAGGTATCTTTGATGACTATATCAATCCTTGGAGTGACTTGAAAATGAAGTCCACTGGGACAATGCGACAACTGGCTAAACTTTTCTTAAACAACCTTTATGGAAAAATGGCTACAAACTCATGCTCAAGCTTTAAGGTAGTCAATATCATTGATGGTAAGATTGACTATGACTTGGTGATTGAGTTTGAAAAGAAGACTGGATATATTGCTTGTGGTAGTGCCATTACCAGCTATGCAAAGAACTTTACTATCACAAATGCTCAGAACAATTTTACAGGCAGTGTCAATCCAAAGTTTGTTTATGCTGATACAGATAGTATCCACTGTATGTGCTCTCGTGAAGAACTTGTGGATGTAAGAATCCATCCAACAGACTTCAACGCTTGGAAGTGTGAAAGCTATTTTGATGAAGCCATATATGTGAGACAGAAAACATATATTGAGCATATCACACATAAGGACGAAGAACCTTGTGAACCACACTATGATATCAAGTGTGCTGGCATGGGGAAGAGGTGTAAGGAACTGATGAATATATCTTTAAGTGGTGGGGAAGTGCCCATGGATGCGGATGAAAAAGAAAAAGAGTTCTTGCAGACAAGAAGAACTTTAAAAGACTTTAAAGTAGGATTGAAAGTTCCAAGCAATTTAAAACCACATCGCATTGAGGGTGGTATTCTGTTAGAAAAATTTGACTATGTTATGAGATAATGTTATACTATAAGTGTGTTGAATGTAGCTTTAGCACGCATAGACTCTTTCTTTAAAAATCGTACTGTAAGGCCCAGTGTTCCACGTGAAACATTGGGTCTTACGTATTATGGTATTGCCAGACGTACTCATTCATGAGGTGAAAATTGTGGATCTCTTCACTTGGAAAATAGTGCCACACACCTAGTCGAAGTAAGATATCGCATGGTCTTGAGTTGTCTGTAACAATATAAAAGGTACTCTAATGAGTACCTTTTTATTTTATCCATATGACAATGCAGTCATAAGGCATTCTTTACAGTTCAAATCTTTGAAACGGAACAGTCCGCAGTCATACATTGTTCTAAGTTTTTGAATAATAAACGTGTTGCTTCTAAGAAGACGATAATTTATCTGGTGGTCGGAGTTTGTCACGGCCAGTTTAAATGGGGAAGTCTTGTCGTAGGATGTGGAGCAGTAGTAATATCCTTCTTCCATATAATCAAATATACCATAGTTTACATTATTGAATTTCAATGTACATACATAGGTACACTTACCACTTGGCTTATCGACAAAGGATTTATCATCACGAAGATATATACCTTCACTGGAGTATTCTACATATGCGTTGTTTGAAAAAGCTTGATTGAATCCAGATTCTTTTTGACATTCACTTGCACTTTCATTGAAGCCTTGTTCCAGTACCCACCCCACACCACGTAGGAATTTAGTATTCCATTGCAGTCTTTTGATTAAGGAGTACTGAGTGCCACTTCCAAGGGCCAGATAATATGGATTCAGTAATGTGACTGGGTTGGATATCATATAGACTGGAACATAACGTACTTGCTTGCCACCACCACGTGCCACGGAAGTATGGATAGAAATGAATTTTGTTATTTCATCTGGAGCATACTTGTTAGTTTCAGACTGAAACTCATCGAAGATGATACACGTTGCATCAGCTAGAAAGTGGGAATACTTTTTAACTTGATCCGCCTTGTTCAATGCAATGGCATAGCCACATGACTTCTTTTCGGTCTGTTCACCTTGGTATACCATTAACTCATAGATAGTTCCACCAGCTCGCTTTTCCGTAAACATAGAACAGTTTGGGAAAAACAGTTCACGTATTTCCTTAAAAAATCTATCACCTATATTAGGAAGTTCGTAGTCAAATCTTGTAAGGATGATGAACTTTTCTTTTTTCTTTAGCCATTTTTTAAATGCGTATCTATTAAAGAATGTTGTTTTTCCAGCAGAACGGTTTGATGTACAGATAAATATTTCTGGGGTGTTCCCATTTATGTCTTTCATACCCATGATTTTTGTACCGTCATAGAATTTATTTTCAATCATAAATTTCACTACCTTTCTACTATAATTATACCATACTTTTATGATATAATAATGGTATAAAGTTAGGAGGTGCAGTCATGGTGCTAATTAAAATTGCTATGCTATTCAATGGTTTTGATTTAGTGACTGGGATTCTTGGAGCTATTAGAAATGGCGAAGGGATTCAGTCAAGTAAATTAAGGGATGGGTTATTTAAAAAAGTAGGCTTTATCTGTATGTATATTTTCGGTATTATTGTGAGTTATGCTCAAAACTACATTACATTACCATATGCAGATGGACTATTGCCAATTATATGTGCTTATGCGATTGGTACTGAAATTGTAAGTATCTGGGAAAACATTCATAAAATCAATCCAGATATTTCAATTGAAAAACTTAAAAATTTGATTGGTTATAAAGGGGAGGGCAAATAATGTTTTATAAAAGAACAAACATTCAAGGACTTATGGATTCAGAATGGATGTCATATGCTATTCAAAGAACAGGTGTAAATATGCCAAACTGCTTTACGTATGCAACGGCCAGACTATCAGAGATTCTGGGGGAAGTAATTCCTATTGATGGTTATACACGTGTACATGGCGCTCAGGACTTATGGACAACACATAACTCAAGACTAAAGCCAAGCAAGTATGCAAGCAAAGGGGCATTGATGATATGGTCCTATGGTGAATATGGGCATGTAGCAGTATGCGAAGATATCATTGATACATATACAGTCGCATGGTCTCAGTCTAATTATGGTGGCAATCTATTTGACTACGTTGAAGGAAACCCAAATGGATATTGTGGTATGACTTTTCTAGGATATCTAGTGCTAGATGTGGTATTGGATGAAGAACCAGTCAATTCAGTATTCAATATGAAGGATGTTATTCTGGAAACTGGCACGGCAAAGTTTCTTGTTGATTGTGTTAACGTAAGAAAACAGAACCCAGTATGCGGTCGAGTTGTTGCTCAATACAATAAAGGAAATACAGTCCATTACTGGGGTAAATGGGTCGGCAATGGGCATAGATATGTTTGCTATACTGGCGCAAGTGGCAACACAAACTTTGTAGCCGTAAGTGGAAGTGAGATTTATGGAAAAGAAAAGTGGGCAGAAATTGTGTAACTTTTCTTCCATATATCAAATGAAAGAAGAAAAAGATATACCATACAGTTTACCAGATGGAATGAGCAAGGAATGGTATATTGAATTTTATACTGTAGCATGCAACTTATTTAGAAAAACAAACAGAGAAAGATATGATGTGTGCTTTAGTAAATTAATGGAGTTATGCAATGAAACCAAATGAGAAGTTGAGTTATAAAGGGTATCAAGTTTGCTTGTTCCCTATGGAAACAATGCATATTACACAATGGTCAAGTCCAGATGCAGACTCCCATTGTTGTGGACATCCATTCGACTGTAAAGTTGAAGGGCGTACTGACGTACCTTTGTATGCACCTTGCGACTGTCATTTAATAAATGCAGGTAGTGCTCAAGATGGTAATACACGTATTTATACATCCGATAAAAAAGTGTGGACACCAAGTGGGTTACGGCAAGTTACATTCAGTTTTACGCATGATAACAACCCACCCACGAAAACTACTTTCAAACAAGGCGAATTAATAGCTCATACTGGTGTTACTGGTATGGTTACTGGCGACCATTCGCATATTGACCAGACATTTACAGTGAATGGTACTTTAATATACTATGGCATCACGTGCAGATATGGTAACAAATGTTACGCATTGAATAGCTCAGTTCTTCCTACATTATTTTGGTATGTGAATGATACAGTCATAGCAAATGACATGGGTCACACGTTTTCAACTTTCAAAAAAGGAAAACCAAGCTATGACACACTGGAATGGATCATAACAAACACAAGTTTAACAGAACCGTCAAGGCCATTGACAGATGAGGAAATGAAGAATAATGCCAAGTGTTTCTATGGCACTATGAATATTCTTTATGGATGGACATTGAATGCTTGTTGTGGTGTGCTTGGTAATATGCAAAGTGAAAGTACAATTTCACCTTGCCGTTGGCAGAATGATACACCATACGGAACACCTACGGAAAGTCAAGGGTATGGACTAGTGCAATGGACACCATATACAAAGGTTCTTGACTGGCTGGCTCAGAATGGATTTACCATAGATAATTTTGGCTATGGTGAGTGTGCACGCATAAACTATGAAGTTGCGACAAATACTCAGTGGATAGCGACAAGCGCATATCCAGAAAGCTTCAAAGAGTTTACACAAAGTAAAGGAAGCCCTTATGACTTGGCAATCGAGTTTCTGGCAAACTATGAAAGACCAGCAGACCCTAATCAACCTATAAGAGGTACGCAGGCAGAACAATGGTATGAGTATTTAAAGGACTGGAAGCCAGTACTTCCAGGAAGTGGAGAAATAGAACCAGAAAAGAATAAATCAAAATGGATATTCTATATGGGTAGACCATTTTAAAAGGAGGAAAAGAAAATGGCAAAACTAAGTAAAGAAGATTTAATTAAAAAGGTAAATGAAATGTTTGGAGAAGATGCTACAGATGAACAAATTTCATTGTTAGAAGATATTTCAGATTCAATGGGAGATTCAAACAATGATGAGTTGGAAACGACAAAGCAAGCGTTAACCCAAGCTCAAACAGATTTAAAGGAATTTAAGCAGAAATATCGTGAGCGATTCTTGGGTGGTGTGGATAATAACCCTTCCCCTAAAGATGTACATGATGAGCAGAATGAAGACGGAGAAGAGGAAGATAAGAAATTATCTTATGACGATTTGTTTAAAACTGAGTAAAAATATGCTATAATAGATATGTAAAGATTACCAACATTAGATTGGTAGGAAAGGAGATATTTATGGCAGAAAAACCAACTAAAGCAGAGTTGAATGCTAAAACTCCAGAGATTCTGAATACCATTCGTGAAAGCATTGGTGGTGATTTTGAAGCTGGAACACCACACGTTTTAAGTGCTGGTGATGAAATGGCAGACGGAGTTATGGCTACAAGTAACGATTCATTAATGAGCATTCGTGCTTTTGGTCAAGCGATTATGTCAAACGTAGGTTGGCAAAACGCATTCCTAAATGAGTTATTGAATAGAATTGGATTAGTAATTATTTCTTCTAAGTCATACCAAAATCCATGGGCTAACTTGAAGCGTGGCCGTTTGGAATATGGTGAAGTGATTGAAGACATCTTTATCAATATTTGCGAACCTTTCGTGTATAATCCAGAACTCGCAGAAACCCAAGTTGAAAAACGTGTTAAACCAGATGTGGAAGCGATGTTGTATCGTATCAACTCGCAGATTTTCTATAAACAGACTATCGAGCAAGTGACTTTACGACAAGCATTTACTTCAAGTACTGGTGTAGTAAACTTGATTACTGGAATCATTGATGCAATGTATACGGCAATGGAATATGATGAACGTTTAGCAATGAAGTACATTTTAGTTCAAAGACTTTTGAATGGTACAATGTATAAACAAATCATTCCAGTAAATGCTACAAGTGAGCAATTGATTACGGCGGTCAAGACAGTTTCTAACTTGTTGATGACACCTTCACGAAAATACAACAGTGCTGGGGTGTTGAACTATGCGTTAAAAAATGACCAGTATGTATTCGTAACGAGTGCTTTTGATGCTCAGTCTGGAGTTGAAGTTTTAGCAAAAGCATTTAATGTAGATTATGTTCAATTCAGTGGCCGTTATATCGTATTGGATGATTTTTCGTTCACACCAGATGAATTGGCTAGATTGGATATTATCTTTGCTGATGAACCAAGTTACATTAGACCAACGACTGACCAGTTGACTAAGTTGAAGGAAGTACCATTAGTTACAGTGGATAAAGACTTCTTCATGGTGTTCGATGTAGAGCAGTACTTCGACATGAGACGAAACCAGCAAGGTTTATATGAAAACAACTTCTTGCACGTATGGAAAGTATACGCAAGTGGTTACTTTGCAAATGCGATTATGTATGTGGAAACAGAACCTACAGTGACTAGTGTTGCAGTAGCACCAAGTGAAGCAACAATGCCAAAAGGTTCAAGCTTGACTATGAAAGCGACTGTTACGGCTTCTGACTTCGCGGACAAGACAGTTCACTGGGAAGTATCTGGTAATGGAGTTGATGTAGCAATCAATGAAAAGACTGGTGTTCTTACTATTGGTAATAATGCTACGGCTCAAGCATATACTGTTAAGGCCGTTTCAAATGGAGACCCAGAAAAATCTGGTGAAGCAACTATTACAGTGGCATAGCATATAGAAAGGTGGGTGGTCCCACCTTTTATTTTAAGGAGGTAAATATATGGCTTATGTAATTCCAAACAGTACAGTGGTACTTTTAAAGAATATATCACTAACACCAACCTATGAAAATACAGTGGATTATGATAATGCTACGGATCAGTATAATGATATGTATGCTCATAAATTAGGACAATGGGATAGATGTACGTATGTTGGTAAGAATAAGCAACAAGGTACAATTCGATTAGAATCAACCCAAGGCTTGCTTATGCAGCAGGCTACCTACATGATGTTTAAGAATACTAACTATGAAAATAAATGGTTCTATGCATTCGTTACAGATGTAACATGGGTTAACAATGTTACATGGGAAGTTTCCTTCATTCTGGATGTTATGCAAACTTATTATTTTGATTTTACGTATTCGCAATGTTTGATTGAAAGACAACACGTTGAGGATGATAGTATTGGTGCTAATTTGATTGAAGAAAATCTTGAAATAGGTGAATATGTGTATGAAGGTGGTGTAGGCATTCGAGAGTTTCAACAAACACACACTTGTGTTGCTACAACACTGTCACAAGATGGGTATGAATGGGATCCAGAAAAACAAGAAGACCAAAACCCAACATCTGTTATTAATGGTGTAAATTATGGGTGTAAGATATATAAATTTCTTAATAAAGATAAGTTTGGAAGGTTTATTAGAAATGCTAATGAAGGCGGTGTGACAGACCAAATAATTGATATTTATGAAGTACCAGATTTTACAACTGGTGATGAAGTATCATCTACAGGAAGTGTCGAAATTAAAGACACTCATAGTATCGAGAAAACAATTTCAAAGCCTTATTCAAAAATAGCTAATACATACACACCAAAAAATAATAAATTATTTACATATCCATATAAATATTTAAAAGCTACTAATCATGCTGGAAATATAGCTAATTATAGATATGAAAACTTTTTATCAGACGCCTGCGTTTTCGACGTACATTGTACTATCACACCAAATCCAGAAGGATATGTTTTCCCACGTGAATATTTACATGATGCAGAGTATATTGACGAGGGGCTTTCTATCAATGATTTCCCTAAAGGTGGTTATGTCTCTGACCAGTATAAAGCTTGGCTTGCCCAGACGGCTAACTCAAGAACTTTACAAATGCTTGGTATTGGTGCTTCCGCCGTTGTAGGTGTTGCTGGTCTTATGACTGGTGCTGGAGGTATGATGTTGGCTAGTGCCACATCTATGACGAGTGCCCAAGCTACTGCTTTCGGTGTTGGTGCTGCTAGTCTTGCTTCTAGTTTTAAACAAGCTTCAAATATGTATGCCCAGAAGAAAGATAGAATGGTCAATTCGCAACAAGCGACTGGTAACAAATCAAATTCAGTAGTTCATGAAATGGGATACCACTATATCGCTTTATATAGTATGTGTATCAAACCATATTTTGCTAAAAGAATTGACGATTATTTTACTAAATATGGATATGCTATTAATGAACTAGGAACACCGAACCCAAAAGCTAGACCACACTTCACTTTCATAAAAACAGTTGGATGTGATGTGAAAGCAAGCTTGCCCTCTCAATTAGTTGGTCAAATCAATGCCATACATGACAATGGTATCACATTCTGGAAAAATCTTGATTCAATTGGTAATTATAATCTAGACAACAGACCAGTTTAATTCTATAATAAATATGGTCCTAATTAATAGGTCCTCCTATAATCATTTCAGTCTTGATTTACTAGCTAAAAGTGGTGCGTGTTATGCGTATCACTTTTAGTCTATTTATGGTATAATAATAGTATAGAAAGTGAGGAAAACGCATGGGAAAGAAGAACAGATGTAAACCATATAAATTACAGAATACGTGGAATATGCCAAACATCCATAACAAGAACTTCTTCTCAAGTCTTGGTTTAAATAAATGGACCTATAACAAATACTGGGTTCAACTGTTAGATTTGACACTGGCCTTATTCAAATATGAGAACCTTCCAGATACGATAGACCCGAGATTTATGGAACTTGTTATGATAGCTCAAGGATCAGTATTATTAAGCGAAGACCCAGACTTTAAAGTGGATGATACAGATAGTGGCCATATATGCACTATGTGGAATTACAATGGTTCATTGAATATCTATGGTATTCCAAACAAACGACATGCATGGGCGTATGGCGGATATAATAGAAACTTAACGAACAAAGATTCTGTTATCATGTGGGATAAATTTTCACACATGCCTACGATTGATACAATCAATTATTATGCACAAAGATTATGGGAGTGGGACAACGTTATTAATGTAAACATGAACGCTCAAAAGACCCCTTTAGCGATTCTTACGAACGAAGAGGATAGGCAGACATGGTTAAATATCTATGCTCAGTATGATGGTAACGTACCAATTGTCTTTGGTACAAAATCACTGGATTTAAAAGAATTCACTGTATTAAAAACAGATGCTCCGTTTATTGCTGATAAGATTCAAGAAATGAAAAAAGAATTGTGGCATGAAGCCCTAACAGAAATTGGAATTCGTAACATGAATATTGGAAAGAAAGAAAGACTTGTACAAGATGAAGCACGAAACAGTTTAGGTGATACAAACAATATTCTAGTCAATAAATTACAGTCACGTAAAAATGCTTTAGAAGAATATAACAAAATGAAGGGTTTAAACATTACAGTTGAAGTCAACGAAAATATCTTGACTCAAGCCCAACAACTTGATACAACTGGAATTTTAGACCAAACAATTGAAGGAGGTGAATAGAATGGCAAAATATACTATTCAAGTAAAAACTATTGTTGAGTCACTAAGTGGAAGAACTGAAAGCGTTGGTTTATCTTCACTTGACGAAGCGATTGAAATAGCACGAACTAAAATATTCGATTTTGACTATCCATTCTATGACCCTTCACAAAAAGCTGACTTTGAAAAATGGATTATAGAATCGATCCTTATGGATGAAATCAACTATGAAACATATGGTTTATGGCACTTAAAGTTAAGGGTGTGGATGAAAACAAATATGGATTATTATTCTAAAATGTTCAAGTCTTTAGATTCTATCATTGACCCATTCGTAAACTATAACCTTACACGTGTCACGCAGGGAAATGAAAAAGGGTTGAATGTAGGAAATAACGAATCCAGCAGTTCTTCTATTGGATGGAATATGTTTAGTGATACCCCACAAGGTAGCATAGAAGGGCTTGAAAATGGAGACTATTTAACAAATGCTACTAAAGATTCAAATGAAGGAACAAGCAATAGTAAAAGTGCAACAACCTTCACAAATAACACAAATGGTACTGAAACAATTAGTGGATTCAGTGGTATCACATATTCCAGAATGTTGAAGGAATATCGAGAAAGTTTTGCTAATATAAAGCAGATATTTATTGATGATTTTAAAAGCAAATTAACACTTAAACTTTGGTACTAAATATGGTATAATTAATATAAAGAAAGGTGGTAAATATTATGTCAATCTCCGCTAGTACTTATAAAAAAATCCAATCTATTAAAGCATGGGCAACTGAAAAACTACCAACAGTTACAGAAAGCTCATATACAGAACTTCTTACAGATTTATTAAAATATTTAGATGTTTTAGTTACAAACAATGATTTTTTTGAAACTGACATTAAAGTAATTATTGATGAATTAAACAAACTTTTAAATATGACATTCCCAAGCCAAGAAGATGTCAATAATGCAATCTCAAAAGCTAAAACAGATATTACAAATGAATATACAACTGCTATTAATACGTCAAAATCAGAACTTACATCAGCATATACAAAGGCTATTAAAGCTTCAGAACAAATTCTAAATAGTAAAATTGATAAGGTTCAAAATAATCTTAATTCAGCCAAGGAAACTTTACAAACAAACATTGATAATGTATCAAATAAAATTGATACAACAATGAATGCACATAAAAAGAACATTAAAGACACCATTACAGGTGCTATGGAAAATATTTCTAAGGAGGATTAATATATGCCGATAACACATAACAATTATGAAATTTTACACCCATTTCAAGCATGGGTTCAACAGTCACTTCCTGCCGTGTATGATGATTCGTTGTCTTACACTGATCTTCTATCTAAAATGCTTTCATATATTAATAAGTTAGTTACAAATAGCAATTATTTCTCAGAAGATATCAAAAAAATGTTTGACTATGTTAATAATTATTTCCTTGAATTAGATATTCAAAACAATATCGATAAAAAATTAGATGAAATGGTTAAAGATGGGACAATGGATGCAATACTTGGACCATACTTAACCCCATATATCATGCCAGAAATGTATGGAGCTAAGGGTGATGGTACAACTGATGATACAAATGCCCTACAACAAGCTATTGAAAAAGCAGTTGAGACTAAAAAAGATATTGTTCTACAAAACAAAATATACCTAACTACTCAACCTTTGCAAATTCAAGAAAAAATTACACTTCGTGGTATAAGCTATACAGATGAATATTCTGGTCAAGCTTGCATTAAAAATAATTTAACAAATATATTCGTTGGTAAAACAGATGCACTTGAAGTAGGTATCAAAATATTGAATATAAAATTTATTGGTACTAAAAATTTTATTGCTAATACTACTTTTAACTGGAGCCAAATTAGACATTGTGGCTTAACTGGTTTCTCTAAAGTTTTTGAAAATGTTGGTTTTTTAGGTTGTTGGTTAACTGACTTATTTATTAATGAAATCAAAACCCTTGGAATCTTGAGGGGAAGTGATAATAACTTTGAAAATTGGTTTATTAATGGGTATATGGCTACACAACTTAACAATGAACCATTAATAACTTTATATGGACAGTCATTGTCTAGATTTACAAATATTTATTTTACTGGTGTAGAAGCTGGAGTACAAAATACATATGGCTCTAATACTATTTTGTATATCGATGGGTATACTCAAAATATAGTGTTCGATAAATGTTGGTTTGATTACGCTAATAGTAATTTAATCAAAATTAAAGGAAGAGACAATGATGTTCCAGTAAGTGCAGTTAATAACATTACATTTAATCAATGTTGTTTACGTGGTGGATGTTTAAAAGAAAAAAGTTCGTTTGTTGATGTTGATATCTGTTATGGAATAACATTCAATCAGTGTTTTTTTGATAAGCATCATGCTGGAGTTGCTAGTGTTCAAGGATCTACGATTTTCAATATTGGTTCAATATTAGTACATGGATTCTTCAACAACAACAACACATATATGATACCTAGAACTGTAAGTGGTAATAACGATAGTATTACAGAATTGTTTCATGCCACAAATAGTAACAATCCTAAAGCAATAAATACTGGCACTGGATTATCTGGAAATATTAAGAATTATGTAGATTTACAAAATACACATATTGAATATAGAACTCAAGAAGTAACAACAGACTCCCAATATGGTTCATTTTCAATCCTCCTTAATTCACAAGCTAAAAATAGTATTATAATTGCTCAACCAATTTTGCATAATGCAGTATGTTGCATTAATTCAAGGTCAGATAATTCAGCAGAATTTATAGTTCGTGACTTTAGTTCTGGAGGTGCAGCATTGACATCTAGAACACTAACAGTTATCTTATTTATAATTTATTTTAAAGATAGTAACTGGGCTAATTAATTATAGATGAAAATGGGAGAATCTCATGATAAATTAGAAGTGAGATTTTCTCTTTTTTATACCTTGACAAGTTCTGTATTTTATACTATGCTAGGTGTAAAGGAGGGGACGTAGACTTGGTAGACGGCAAATCCCATAATGTACCGTAG
>ERZ1026880.572-NODE-572-length-18389-cov-4.793553_pt1 | contig 18389 bp, 17 predicted proteins | sample MGYA00380170_ERZ1026880 | MGnify/ENA primary metagenome ERZ1026880 (study PRJEB33269, sample SAMEA4719806) | human gut metagenome | biome: human-associated habitat; feature: organic feature; material: feces | place: Cameroon | collected 2013-10 ...
GCTTTTCCTCCCCGCCGCTCCGGCGGTACAGGGCATCCACTCGGGCGGTCAGTTCCGCCGGAGAGAAGGGCTTGGTCACATAGTCGTCGGCGCCGGTCATCAGGCCGGTTACCTTGTCCATCTCCAGCGTTCGGGCGGTGAGCATGATGATGCCCATCTTGGAATTGGTGGCGCGGATGCGGCGGCAGACCTCAAAGCCGTCAATACCGGGCAGATTCACGTCCAGCAGGGCAATGCGGGTCTCCGGATGTTCTCGTAAGATCTCCAGCGCCTCCTCCCCGGTGGTGGCCTCCAGGGTGTCGTAGCCGGCGCGGTTCAGATTGAGGACGACAAAACTGCGAATGTTGTCTTCATCCTCTAAAACAAGTACCTTTCGCATGAAAATGACCTCCAAATGATAGAAAAACGATAAAAGTTCCGTTGCACGATCAGTCGTTAGACCAGTGGGGCTGGATCAGATGGAACTGCTCCTTCAGGGTATCCTCAGTCAGCCCACAGTCCCAGTCGCAGTCGAAAAACTCTGCCGAGTAGACGGCGTTGGATTCAGAGCGCAGGACGAAGCGACCGCTTTTCTGTGTCCGGTCGAAACGGCTCTGCCGGTCGCTGCTGGTGGTCTTGTAGATGGCTAGGAAGGGGGTGGGGGTGTCCCGTTTCGAGCCTCGGTAGTAGAACACGATGCCGTGCTCCATTGTGGCGCTGGAAGTGTTCTCCGTCCGCATCAGGCTGATGTGTCCTGTCCAGTGGTTGGGACACATCAGATACCAGCCATCATTGGTGTTGTGATAGGTGGAGCAGGCCAGATGGAAGGCGCCGGAGATGTCATACTGCTGCCAGTGGAGGGAGTAAAACTTCTCCTTGCCGGCGGACTGCCCATAGCTCTCCACCAGGGAGGGGATGGGGATCTCTATGATGCCATCCGAATTGATGTCCTGTTCCTGGGTCAGGTTGCTGCGCAGGGTGGCGGAGCTGTTCAGCTCTCCTTTGCCCATGGAGATGTTGGTCAGATCCTCCTCCTGGACGGCTAGAATATCCGTGATGACCGTAGAACTGCTGGCCTCCCCGCTGGGAGCCAGGGCAGAACCGGTGACATACAGGGCGGTGTGCCGGTTGGGCAGAGGGGAACAGGTGACCCGATCGATGGAACTGAGTTTTTTGGACAGGAAAACACTGTTGTGCATGGTCATCCTGCCGCCCTCGGCCACATAGTAATCTGCTCGGTTGCTGTCCTGGTCAGAAGCGCGCAGCTGAATGAGGACGATCTCATCATTGCCGTCCTGATTCAAGTCGTCCACGGTGTATTTGGTGTAGGTGGAGCTGCTGAGCATTTCCGTCAGATTATAATTGTCCAGGGAGTAGGCAGACAGCGCGTAGACAGTGGGGGAGAGCTGCCAGCTGATGAGCAGCTCCCGCATAGAGTCGGGGCCGCCCTGGAGCTGGCAGACCACCACCGAGTTGATAGCCGTGCCGTTGCCCTCGATGACTAGGGCGGGGGCATAGCGGTTTGGCTCGATCTGCCGGAAGATATAAATTTTCAAGGACTGGCTTTCCGCCGAGCTGTCCCGGAAAAAGGCGATGGCCTCATCAGTACCATCGTTGTCCAGGTCGGTGAGCTGGACGGACTGGAGGTTGGAGCCAGTGAGGGGGGCAGAGTACTCCAGCCCTCGGTCTAAGATGTCCTCCAGACAGGTCTGCAAGCTCTCATATTCGGCGGATGCTTTGGGCAGCTGATAGAGATCTTCGCCGGACTTGAGACCGCATCCGGTGAGGGTGATGGCGGTCAAACAGGCCAGCAGCAGGGATAACAGGTTTCGCATGGTGTTTTCTCCTGAAAATCAGGTGGATTCTGATTTTGACAAACAAAAAGGCATTGGCGGCACAACGGACACAATGCCACAAAGGTTCAACTTACATTTTAACATAAAAAGGGGGGAATTCCTACACCATTTTCTAGCCAATTTCTCGCCAAAGAAATTCCTTTTTTCTATTGCCTTTTTCCGGTTTATCCTGTATAATAGCTTGTACAGTCCGCTGATAGGCGGACGTTTTGCCCGCCGGTGTGTTGGAACTGGTAGACGAGGTGGACTCAAAATCCATTGCCAGCGATGGCGTGCGGGTTCGATTCCCGCCACCGGTACCAAGAAACCCGCCCAGAGTGTTATGTTCTGGGCGGGTTCTTTTTGTTTTGCCGTGTTTGTGTCGATAAACTGTTGTGTTGTCAACCTGTGCTGTTTTTGGTTACCCCAATTTTGCCCCCTTACAGCGCCGAAAGATGCCCTCCATATCTGTCCCTCATATCCTGCTGCATCATGTGGAGATGGCGGCAGAGAAATCCGTTGCTGGGCAACAATCAAAAGTCACGATAGCTTTAAAGGGAAAACGGTTGAATTTGTCTGAAAAACCACCAATCTTCGGAGCGGTGGTTTTCTTCATATCCAAGAGCAGGAGTGTAATAGGTTGGCGTATATGTTACGGGCATGAGATATGATACTCTGCCCGATGCAGGACGGGGGAGCAGGGAAATAAAATGCCGGAACCATTCCAGATACATCCAAAAATCATTGCTTTGCCGCAGAAAAGCGGCTATAATAACTTTATTGTTCCATTATAGTCCAGACGATATGGGTTTGGAGTCTCTACCGGAAACCGTTATTTTCCGACTAATGGAGGGTCACGGGGGCGCAGTCTGCGTACTCCGCTTGTGACGTTTCAATCTCGGAAAGCGGCAGGCTGTCTTGTGCAGTTGGCCGCCTTTTTGCGTTTGTCCGGTGGGGCAGGGGACAAAAAACGAAAAGAGAAGAAAGGGAAGAAACATGAATCAGATTTTGACCGACATCATGGCAGTCATCGGCGTGGTGCTCAACGGCCTGCCCCAGGGCTTGCTGGCACTGACCTTCGGCTTTGCCTCCATCCCCACCGCCCTGGCCTTCTTCGTCGGCGCCGTCGGCAACACCGTCACCCAGAGCGTGGCACCCATCTCCTTCCAGGCCGAGACCATCACCTACGCCGGCACTGCGGGCAAGAACCGCTCCGAGTGCTGCACCATGGTGTTCTTTGGCGCTGTCATCATGACCATCATCGGCTGCTGCGGTATGCTCACCAAGATCGTGGACTTCATCGGCGCAGACATCGCCAACGGCATGATGGCCGGCGTGGGCATCATGCTGGCCGCCACCGCCATCGACATGGTCAAGAAGGAAAAGGTCGCCGGCGGCGTCTCCCTGGCTGTGGCACTGGTCACCTACGTCCTCACCAGCCAGAGCAGCAACACCTTGGTCTACACCATCCTGGCCTCTGTTGTGGCCTCCTGTGTGGTCACCATGATCTATGGCAAGGTCTCCAAGAAGGAGCAGGAAGCCATTGTGGTGGTGGACGACAAGTTCAAGCGTCAGAAATTCACCATCAACAGCCGGGTCATCATGGGTGCCCTGGGCATGGTCTGCCTGAACATTGGCTCCAACATCTCCTTCGGCGCCATCACCGCCTCCATGGCTCCCAACGCCAACTTCAACGTGGATAATCTGACCGTTATCTCCTCCCTGGCCGATATGGCGTCCTCCTTCTTCGGCGGCGCACCCGTCGAATCCATCATCTCCGCCACCGCTGCCGCTCCTCATGCCGTCTGGTGCGGCGTGGCCATGATGCTGGTCATCGGTGTCCTGCTCCTGGCCGGCATCCTGCCCAAGATCAGCAAGTTCGTACCCCCTGCCTCCATCGCCGGCTTCCTCTTTGTCCTGGGCGTCTTTAAGACCGTTGCGCTGGATGCACCCGCAGCCCTGGCCAATGCGCCCGCCGTCGGCGGCATCACCATGGTGGCCACTGCCATCACCAACCCCTTCATCGGCATGATCGCTGGCCTCCTCGCCAAGTTCATTGGTCTTTAATCCCTTCATCGCACCCAAAGGAGTTGTCACTATGGAACATTATGAGATCGAAGTCTGCGGCGTCCGCCGTCAGCTCCCTTACATCCCCATCAAAAAAGATCTGGCCTTCGCCAGCTTCGTCATCATCAGCGACACCGAGCTGATCTCCGCCTGCGGCAAGGAGCTGGCCGACCGCATCGGCCCCGTAGATGCCCTGGTCACTGCGGAAGCCAAGGGCATCGCTCTGGCCTATGAGGTCAGCCGTCAGATGGGCTTGAAGGAGTTCATCGTCATCCGCAAGAGCGTGAAAGCCTACATGAAAGACGTGGTGGAGACGACCGTCAATTCCATCACCACCACCGAGATGCAGCGCCTGTACCTGGACGGGGTGGAGGCGGACAAGATTCGGGGCAAGAATATCTGTCTCCTGGACGATGTCATCTCCACCGGCGAGTCCATGCGAGCGATGGAGACGTTAGTCCAGCAGGCTGGCGCCAACGTGGTCGCCCGTGCTGCCGTCCTGGCGGAAGGGGAGGCGGCAGACCGGAAGGACATCATCTTCCTGAAGAAGCTGCCGCTGTTCCATGTAGATGAGCAGGGGCATCATACGGAGCTCGAGTAAATTTCCAAGACGAAAGGCCGAACCCACCTTGTGGGTTCGGCTCTTTTCATATCCTCCTTTTCTTTCCGGCTTCTTTTGCGTATAATGGCAGTAAGAGCAAAAACTCTACATTAGGTTAGAGTTTTGTGTCCACTTTGTGTTGGAAATCCATCGAAAGGAGAGGCAACTATGGATCACAATCAAAGAGAACACCTGTTGTCCATCGGCGAAATGGCAAAGACGAACCGTGTCTCCATTGCCACGCTCCGATTCTATGACCAGATGGGTCTGCTGAAGCCAAGCTACCGAGACGAGGCGTCCAACTACCGATATTACGACATCTGCCAAACGTCTCGGCTGGACATCATCCGGTACATGAGAAATCTTGGCATGAGTCTGAGCGAGATCCAGACGCTGCTGGAAAAAGAGGACATCATCCTCATCGAGCAGAAGCTCATTGAGAAGAACAACCAGATCCATCAGCAGATGCGGGAGCTGAAAGCCATGCATGAGGCTGTAGAGCGAACCATCCAATCCATTGAGCGCTATCGGAAATCCCCAGCTAGTGGGACGCTCTCCCTGGAATTTATTGATCAGCGATACATTTTATACATTCCCTGCACGGAAAACTTCTATGACGGCGGTGTGGTGGCCTATGAGAAGGCCGTCCGCGCCCTGCGTCGAGATCTGATGAAACGGGACGTGCCCCAGTTGCTCTCCTACAATCTGGGAACCAGCATCAAGAAGGAGCGCTTTGAGCGACAGGAGATGATCGCGGATAAAATCTTTATTTTTGGGGATAAACATTTAGGGGACTATGGAGAGAATATTGCGCTTGTGGAGAGCGGGATGTTCGCCTGCATCTACCTGGATGATTTCGACCAGGAGATGGAGGGGGCGAAAAGGCTGCTGAACTACTGCCGGGACAATCACTATATTTTGAACGGCGATTATATCTGCGAGGAAATGACGGAGCTGAATCTCTTTGAGAACAAAAAGCGGAATATGTTCATGCGCCTGCAAATTCCGGTGGCATTTTCAAAAAGTAAGTGATAAACCCTTGACTCTCTCCTAACATCATACCATATACTAAAAATATAGAAATTCTGAATACGCATTAGGAAAGGAGCTATTATTATGGATAAGATCAAAATCGTGCAGTATGGTTGCGGCAAGATGAGCAAGTACACCTTGCGCTATGCCTATGAGCATGGAGCACAGATCGTCGGCGGCATCGGCCACGGTGCGTCTGTCGGTCAGGACATCGGGGATTGGGCAGAACTGGGCGTTAAGACCGGCATCCTGATCTCCGACAATGCGGAGAAGGTCCTGGACGAGTGCGATGCTGATGTGGCCATCATCACCACCCGCAGCTTCATCGGCGACATTTACGAGGCCATCGAGCAGTGCGTGACCCGCGGCATCAATGTCATCACCACCTGCGAGGAGGCCATCTATCCCTGGACGACCTCCGCAGCCATGATCAACAAGCTGGACAAGCTGGCCAAGGAAAACAGCTGCACCATCACCGGCAGCGGGATGCAGGACATCTTCTGGATCAATATGGTCGGCATCGTGGCGGCAGGCTGTCACAACATCACCAAGATCAAGGGCGCCTACAGCTACAACGTAGAGGAGTACGGCATTGCCCTGGCAGAGGCTCACGGCTGCGGCCTGACGCCAGAGGAATTTGAAGCAGAAATCGCACACCCCACCGACTTTGAACCGTCCTATGCGTGGAACGCCTCTGAGGCCATCTGCAATAAGCTGGGTCTCACCATCAAGAGCATCTCCCAGAAGCACGTCCCCTGTATCCTGGACAAGGACATCTACAGCGAGACGCTGGGCAAGGAGATCAAGGCGGGCAACGCCGTGGGTATGTCGGCCGTGGTCACCATCGAGACCATGCAGGGCGTCACCATCGAGGAGGAGACCATCGGCAAGGTTTACGGCCCCGATGACGGCGATATGTGCGACTGGGAGATCTTTGGCGAACCCAAGACCGAGTTCCGCGTGGTGAAGCCTGCCACCGTTGAGCACACTTGTGCTACGATCATCAACCGTATCCCGTCCCTGCTCCACGCTCCCGCCGGATATGTCACCTGCGACCAGCTGGAGCCGGTAGAGTATCTCACCTACCCCATGGAGTATTACTGCTGAGTCAGGCACAAAGTCAAACAGAAGGCATTTATAGGAGAGCGTCCCACTTTTGTGGGACGCTTTTTTCTTGGCGCAGGCAAAGAAAGAACCCCCCAGCCTTTGGCTGGGGGGTGCGTGAGAATCTCAGGAGGGATGATGCTCTCCGCAGTTGTGGCAGTGACCGCAGTCACCGCTGCATCCGATACCGCAGGGGGACTTTCCCGCCTTTTTCAGCTTGACCATATACCGGATGATGGCGGCAACGATGGCCAGAAGCAGAAGGGAGATCAATACAGTACCCATAACACATCCTCCTTAATGCAGGGATTTTTCTCAGAATGCTGTACTCAGCGAGAGCCGACAGCGGAAGGGGTCTTGAGGGTGTCCGCTTCCTTGTAGGGGCGCACCAGCAGGTAAATGATGGCGGCTACAAAGAAGATGGCGACGATAAGACCGACGATGTGCAGGTTGCCCGTGAAGGCGCAGCCGATCTGGTTGATGATCAGGGCGATGACATAGGCGAAACCGCACTGATAGCCAATGGCGAACCAAGTCCACTTGGCGTTGTTCATCTCCCGCTTGATGGCGCCCATGGCAGCGAAGCAGGGAGCACAGAGCAGGTTGAAGGCCAGGAAGGAGTAGCCGGAGACAGCAGTGAAGGTGGCTGCGATGTTGTTATACACATTGCCGTCGCCGCCGCTGAACAGGATGCCCATGGTGCCAACGATGTTCTCCTTGGCCACCAGACCGGTGATGGAAGCCACGGCGGACTGCCAGTTGCCCCAGCCCAGAGGAGTGAAGATCCAGGCGATGGCGCTGCCGATGGTGGCCAGGATGGAGTGGTCGATCTGGTCTTCTTCAAGCATCTGGAATGCACCGTCTACGAAACCGAAGTAGGTGGTGAACCAGACCAGGATGGTGGACAGCAGGATGATGGTGCCAGCCTTCTTGATGAAGGACCAGCCGCGTTCCCACATGGAGCGCAGAACGTTGCCCACGGTGGGCCAATGGTATGCGGGCAGTTCCATAACGAAGGGAGCGGGGTCGCCGGAGAACATCTTGGTCTTTTTCAAGATGATGCCGGAGACGATGATGCAGGCCATGCCCAGGAAGTAAGCGGAAGTGGAAACCCAAGCGGAGCCGCCGAAGATGGCGCCGGCGATCATCGCAATGAAGGGCATCTTGGCGCCGCAGGGGATGAAGGTGGTGGTCATGATGGTCATGCGGCGGTCACGTTCGTTCTCGATGGTACGAGAGGCCATGATACCGGGCACGCCGCAGCCGGTGCCGATCAGGATGGGGATAAAGCTCTTGCCGGACAGGCCGAACTTCCGGAACACACGATCCAGGACGAAGGCGATACGAGCCATGTAGCCGCAGGCTTCCAGGAAGGCCAGCAGCAGGAACAGAACCAGCATCTGAGGCACGAAGCCCAGAACAGCGCCCACGCCGGCCACGATACCATCCAGAATCAGGCCGTTGAGCCAAGGCGCTGCGTTGGCAGCGTCCAGGCCGTTGCCGATGAGGACGGGGATGCCCGGAACCCAAATGCCATAGGTGGAGGTGTCGGGAGCGCCATAGGCTTCCTTGTACTCGGTGTTCTCATACTGTGCCACCGCATTTTCCAGGTCAGCCTTTTTGACGTTGTCTACTGTCTCGACAGCCAAGGTTTCTTCATCTTCTACGTCATAGGAAACATTGGCGTCAGCAGGTGTTGCGGCAACCAGGGCGTCCAGGGCGGCCTTGGCACCTTCTTCGGTGTAACTGTCAGACTCTGCATCCAGTGCGGCAGTGATCTCATCGTTGCCGTATTCGCCGGCAAAAGCGTCAATGATCAGGTCGGTGTCGCCATATTTTTCTTCGGCGTCTGCAAATTCAGAGGAGCCGATGCCCAGCAGATGCCAGCCGTCCCCGAACACGCCGTCGTTGGCCCAATTGGTCGCAGCGCTGCCCACGGTGACCATGGAGATGTAGTACACCAGGAACATGATGACCACGAAGATAGGCAGACCCAGCCAACGGTTGGTAACCACCTTGTCGATTTTGTCGGAGGTGGACAGCTGACCTACATTGGCCTTTTTATAACAGCTCTTGATGATCGAGGCGATGTACAAATACCGGTCATTGGTGATGATAGACTCGGAGTCGTCATCCAGCTCGGTTTCTGCCGCCACAATGTCCTGTTCGATGTGTTCCAGAATGCTGGGATCCAGCTTCAGGGATTCGATGGCCTTGCTGTCCCGTTCAAACAGCTTGATGGCGTACCAGCGCTGCTGTTCTTCCGGCAGGTTGTGGACGGCCACTTCCTCGATGTGAGCGATAGCGTGTTCCACGGGGCCGGAGAAGGCGTGCATGGGGATGGTCTTGACTCCCTTGGCAGCGGCGACTGCGGCCTGAGCGGCCAGCTCCACGCCATCGCCCTTCAGAGCGGAGATCTCCACTACCTGGCAGCCCAGCTCCTTGGCCAGCTGCTTGGTGTTGATGGAGTCGCCGTTCTTGCGCACCACGTCCATCATATTGATGGCGATGACCACGGGGATGCCCAGCTCGGTCAGCTGAGTGGTCAGGTACAGGTTGCGCTCCAGATTGGTGCCATCAATGATGTTCAGGATGGCGTCCGGACGCTGGTTGATCAAATAATTTCTGGCTACCACTTCCTCCAGGGTGTAGGGGGAGAGGGAATAGATCCCGGGCAGGTCGGCGATGATGACATCGTTGTGCTTTTTCAGGCGGCCTTCCTTTTTTTCCACCGTAACGCCGGGCCAGTTGCCGACGAACTGATTGGAGCCGGTGAGGGCATTGAACAGGGTCGTTTTACCACAGTTTGGATTGCCCGCCAGAGCAATGGTGATACTCATGTTGGTGTTCCTCTCTTTCTGCAGTTCTGTGCCAGATGGTAAGTTTCAGCTAACCATTAGGCCAAAGAATCGGGGAAATTCCGTTCCCCGTACCGTGTTGGATCAACTGACTTCGATCATCTCTGCGTCCGCTTTCCGCAGGGACAGCTCATAGCCTCGGACGGTGATCTCAATGGGGTCGCCCAGAGGCGCAACCTTCCGCAGATAAATCTCCACGCCCTTGGTGATGCCCATATCCATGATACGGCGCTTGACCGGGCCAGTGCCGTGGAGCTTGACGACCTGAACGGTATCGCCGATGCTCACGTCTCTCAGTGTTTTCATCAGAAAATCCTCCTTTTTCTCCATATTCTACAAAACAATGGCCACCCTGGCGCAGAGCCAGACTCAGACCATGATCTTCCGGGCCATTTCCTCGCTGATGGCCACCCGTGTCTCCTTGACCTGGACGATGACGTTGCCGTTGAGCGCAGTGATGAGCTTTGCTGTGCTGCCCACGACGAACCCCAAGTTCTCCAGGTGCTTCTTCACGTCCGGCTTCCCGCCGATCTTCTGGATGGTCAGTTCCTCCCCGACATTAGCCAAGGTCAAAGGCATCATACGAATCCCTCCCGTTTTTGCAGGTAAATGTTAGCGCAAACTAACTCATCACAATAAAGTGTAGTTAGTATCAACTAACCAACTGCTATCATAACACGTTCTGGAAAATTGTCAACGCCCTTTTGACAGAAAATTCACCTAGGAAGGAAATTCGGCAAAACAGCAAAAAAGAGCGGACGAATATTGGCGGAAGTCAACAAAAATGCAAGTGCCATCTGCGGGCGCAGGCGGTAAAACGAAAAACCGACCCAAAGGCCGGTTTTTCGGAAGAGTTGACGTTTTGAGAAGATAGCGGGTAGAAACCGTCACAGCACACCCTGCCAGACCAGGAAGCCCAGGATACAGGTGATGAGGATGAGCAGGGAGACCAGGATGGTGCCCAGGTGCTGCTTTTTCTGCACGGGAGCTGCATCGCTGGAGGAGGGAGCCAGCAGGTTGGCCTTGCGCAGGGCGGTGACGATGGGCTTATAGATGAGCATCGTCAGGGCAGCGTTCAGGATGTACTTGCCCAGGTTGAAGGGCAGGAACACCGGCACCAGCATGGCGGCGACAGTTGCCCGGGGGACACCCATGTAGATGGGGGTGATGAGGAAGTTCCACAGCAGCATGACGGCGGTGGCAGACAGGCAGCCCACGATCAGGCCGATGATAGCGCCCTTCAGGGTATGCTTGCGCTTATAGATCAAGGCGGCCACACAGGCGAAGCAGCAGCTGGAGAGGATATTCATGATCAGACCGATGGGGCCGGTGGCGCTGATGGTGACCATCTCCACGGCGGCGACCACAACGCCCACCAGAGCGGCGGACAGGGGGCCAAAGATAAAGCCGGCGATGGCGATGATGGTGTCCTTTACGTCCAGGGTCAGGAAGCCGGCCACGGGGGGGATGAGGAAGTGGCAGACGAAGATGACTGCGTAGGCGATAGCGGCCAGCATACCCAACAGGGTGACTTTCTTGGTGTTGGTGATGTTTGCACTCATGATTGATCGCTCCTTGATGAAAAAATAACACCTGAAAACAGAGTTGTCTTCCAGGTGTTAACTATCATTTTGGCGTGCGAAAAAGGGTGATGAGACTCCCACCACAAAGCTATCATACACGACATTAACACGTCTTCTTCCATCCAGACTATCACTGTTGGTTCCGGAGTTGCACCGAATCCTGCGCCGAAACGCTCGCGGACTTTGACCGCCAATCGGGAATTTCACCCTGCCCTGAAGACACCACTATTCAGCTGTAACTATAGTATAACACGGTCGATTTCCGTTGACAAGGGGGTGGATACGAAAAATTGCACAGGAATGTGGACAAGCGTTTGATCCCAGCGGAAAAAATCCCCACCGTGCCCTGTCCGCAGGGGCTCGGTGGGGAAGGTGAGTTAGAGGAATTTGCTGATGTCCGCCGGAAACGCTTGGTTCATGGTGATGCCGGAGGACAGGAGAAAGGCTGATGCATCGTTCAGGCTCACATGAGCGGGCACATCGAGAACCAGCAGATTTTCCTTTTCCGGATACATCATGGGCAGGGACACATATCCAATGCAACCATCGGCCAGGAGCGGCCAGCCGTGGTCATCCAGAGCCGTCCCTTCCGGGCGCAGGAGCAGGTCAGAGCATTGGGAGGAGGTGAAATACTCCAAGGTCTGGGACGCTTCCTGCCATTCGTCTGCCACAATGCCGCTGAAATAGGGCTGCAGCTGCTCCAGGAAAAAGGCATCGGAGAACTGCTCCTGGGTCACCTCTCCCAGCAGCTGTACCAGCTGCCCCAGGGTGACCTCCGTTGGGATCTCCAGCCGCAGTCCCATTAGGTTCTCGCCCTTCTGGTCGAACATTTTATACAGATCTACAATGACCGTGCTGGTGAACAGCGCCCCCTTGCCGTAGCGCACCATGTCGTCCAGGTCTGCCTCATAGGCTCGCTGTCGGGCGGCCTGCATGGCAAGGATGTCTTGCAGCGTCATAGCGTTCATGGATTCACCACGTTCTGCGGCTTGCCGTCCAGGAAGCAGCGGAGGTTGTCTACGGCGATATTCATCAGCCGCTGGCGGGCTTCCTTGGTGGCCCAGGCGATGTGGGGGGTCATGATGCAGTTCTTGGCAGTCAGCAGGGGACTGGTGGCAGGCAGGGGTTCCACAGCGGCCACATCCAGGCCGGCGGCGTACATCTTGCCGCTGTTCAGGGCGTCTGCCACGTCCTGCTCTACGATGAGCGCACCGCGGGCGGTGTTCAGCAAAATCACGCCGTCCTTCATCTTGGCGATGGCGTCCTTGTTGATCATCTCACGGTTCTCCGGAAACAGGGGACAGTGGAGGGAGATGATGTCGGACTGGGCGTACAGGGTGTCCAGGTCTACATAGGTGCCGATGGCCTTGCCCGCCTCGGTGGGATGAGAACCGGTGGCCAGGACGTTCATGCCCAGGGCGCGGGCGACCTTGCCCACAGACTGACCGATGGAGCCGAAGCCGATGATGCCGATGGTCTTATGTGCCAGCTCCATCAGGGGGAAGTCCCAGAAGCAGAAGTCGGCGCAGGCAGACCATTCACCGGCGTGAACCCGCTCACTGTGGTGCCCCACATGGCTGCAAATCTCCAGCAGCAGCGCCAAGGTCATCTGGGTGACGGCGTCGGTGCTGTAGCCGGGGACGTTGCAGACTACCACGCCGTGTGCCTTGGCGGCGTCAATGTCCACGATGTTGTAGCCGGTGGCCAGGATGCCCACGAACTTCAGGCTGGGGCAGGCAGCAAAGATGGCGGCGGAGAGGGGGGTCTTGTTGGTGAACACCAGCTCGGCGTCCCCGATGCGCTCCAAAATGGTCTTGCGGTCAGAGGGGGTTCGGTCATAGATGGTCAGATCCCCCAGCTTGCGCAGCTCGTCCCAGCTCAGGTCACCGGGATTGCCAGCGTAGCCGTCCAGCACTACGATTTTCATCACAATTACCTCCTTAGATGTATGGTTCTATCTTTCTGGAAATCAGCTGAGTTTGGCTTCCAGATGCTTCCGAATCTCTCTCAAAAAGGCGATGCTGCTGACCTTTTGAGCCGGGGCTTTCCCCTCCCACAGCAACACCAGATCGCCGGTCATGACGCCGGAGCGGATGGTGTCCAAGGTAGCCCCTTCCAGTGCGTCCGCGAACTGACCCAGCTCTGCGATGCCGTCCAGTTCTCCCCGCTTGCGCAGGGCGCCAGACCAGGCGAAGATGGTGGCCACCGGATTAGTAGAGGTCTCCTCGCCCTTGAGATACTTGTAGTAGTGGCGGGTGACGGTGCCGTGGGCGGCCTCGTACTCATAGTTGCCGTCGGGGCTGACCAGCACCGAGGTCATCATGGCCAGGGAGCCGAAGGCAGTGGAGACCATGTCGCTCATCACGTCCCCGTCATAGTTCTTGCACGCCCAGATGAACCCGCCCTTGCTGCGGATGACTCGTGCCACGGCGTCATCAATGAGGGTGTAGAAATAGGTGATGCCCAGCTCGTTGAATTTTGCCTCATATTCTGCGGCAAAGATTTCCGCGAAAATATCCTTGAATCGGTGGTCATACTGCTTGGAGATGGTGTCCTTGGTAGAGAACCACAGATCCTGCTTGGTATCAATGGCGAACTGGAAGCAGGAGCGGGCGAAGGAGTAGATGGAGGAATCCTTGTTGAACTGCCCCTGGAGAACGCCGGGACACTCGAAGTCGTAGATGGTCTTGCGGAATTCCGTCCCGTCCTCTCCGTGGAACAGCAGCTCTGCCTTGCCGGGGCAGGGTACCCGATAATCGGTGGCCTTGTATACATCGCCGAAGGCGTGACGGGCGATGGTGATAGGCTCCTGCCAGTTCTTGACCACCGGAGAGATGCCCTCCACCATGATGGGGGTGCGGAACACGGTGCCGTCCAGGATGGAACGGATGGTGCCGTTGGGACTTTTCCACATCTCAGTGAGCTTGTACTCCTCCATCCGCTGGGCGTTGGGGGTGATGGTGGCACACTTGACGGCCACGCCATACTTTTTGGTGGCGTTGGCGGCGTCAACGGTCACCTGGTCACCGGTCTTGTCCCGTTCCGGCAGACCCAGGTCGTAGTATTCCGTTTTCAGGTCCACAAAGGGCAGCAGCAGTTCCTCTTTGATCTCCTTCCAGAGGATACGGGTCATCTCGTCCCCGTCCATTTCCACCAGGGGAGTGGTCATTTTGATCTTATCCATATTTCATACCTCGTCTCTGTGTTGGGCGTTGCGGTAAATTTGGCAATAATACTATTGTAACCACAACTGAGGCCGGAGGCAAGAGCCAAAGTGCCCAAAAGAACTTTCCCAAATGAAAGTGGGACGGGAGAACCTTGCAAAAGGTTCTCCCGTCCCTGTCTGTCAGTCCTTCAAATATTCATCCTGGCAGTTCTGTAACAGCTGCCGGAACCGTCTGGCGTGCATGGCCTCATCCTCGGCAAACTGGTCAAAGACCCGACACACGTCATCGTTGTCCTTGATCTCCTGCTTGTAGGTCTGGTAATCCAGCACCAACTCCATGGAATTCTCCCAGGCTCGGAGCAGCCGGTCCCGAGTGTTGATCTTTACGGCGTTGTCGCCTAAGCGTTCCCGTCTCATGGTCATCCTCCTGTTGTCTAAACTGGGTACAGGAGTAGTATGGACGAAAAATCACCCCTTATTCGGCCTGGATCTGTCCTCCGCTGTCGGGGGATTGACCGGCCTGACGGGAGAGGGTATGATAGGAAAAAAGGAGGAAGTGTCTTATGAGCCATGTTTTGATCCTAGTGGGCAGCGTCCGCCGCAATGGCAACACCCAAGCCCTGGCGCAAGCCTGTGCAGAAGGCGCACGGGCGGCAGGGCATCAGGTGGAGATTGTCTCGGTGGCGGACTACCACGTTCACCCCTGCATCGGCTGTGAGGGATGTTCCCAGCATCCGGAAAACCAGTGCGTCCAGCAGGACGATATGCAGAAGATCTACCCCAAGCTCCTGTGGGCAGATGTGGTGGCGGCGGCGTCCCCCGTGTACTTCTACGGCGTCAGCGCCCAGCTGAAAGCGATCATCGACCGATGCCACACCCCTTTGCGCAATCAGTTCCACATCCAGAAATTAGCCCTGCTCCTGGTGGGTGGTGCCACCCTGCCCACCCTGTTCGACGCCATTCTGTGCCAGTACCAGATGATTTTAGATTACTTCCGCCTGTCCGATGGCGGACGGGTGCTGGTGTCCGGCGTCCGAGCACCAGGAGAGATCGCCGGACATCCGGAGCTGCAAGCGGCGTATGCGTTGGGGAAAAATTTGTGAAATTTTTAGATAGGCAGATAAGAAAAAAGAGTCCCAACGGGACTCTTTTCGCAATTTATACCGTTACAGGCTCCTTCGCAGCCTGCGCTTCCTTTGCAGCCTCCTGAGCCGCCCGCCGTTTGGCCATGGCTTTGCCATTGGCCAGCATCAGCTTGATGCGGTTTTCCTGGTTGATCTTAGTGGCGCTGGGGTCGTAGTCGATGGCCACGATGTTGGAGTCGGGGTAGTCGTCCTTCAGGCGGCGCACCATGCCCTTGCCCACAATGTGATTGGGCAGGCAGCCAAAGGGCTGAGCGCAGACGATGTTGGGGGTGCCCGAGTGGATCAGCTCCAGCATTTCCGCTGTCAGCAGCCAACCTTCCCCCATCTTGCACCCTTCGCCCAGGTAGCCGTGTACCAGCCGGTGCAGATCCTCGAAGGTGCCGGGGGCTTTGAAGTAGTGGGAGTTGTTCAGGGCATCAATCATGTCCCGCTGGCACTGTTCCACATAGCCTTTGAAGATTTGGCACACCTTCTTTTTGATCCACTTGCCGCCGTAGATGTTCACATCCACTTCTCGGTTAAAGATCTTAAAAATCAGGAAGTCGGTCAGGCCAGGCACCACCGGTTCCGCCCCCTCGCTGAGGAGGAACTTTTCCAGCTGGTTGTTGCCCAGGGAGGAGAACTTTACATAGATTTCGCCGACCACGCCCACACGGACTTTGGAGCCGAAGTTTTCTACCGGAACCGCCTTGAACGCATCGCAGATCTCTTTGAACCCTGCCTGCATCTGCTTCCGGCTCATGCCCTTGCCCTGCTGGAACCGGTCGATGAGCCGGTTCTTCCACGTCTCCACCAGGGCATCCGTCTCACCGGCGTTGACCTCATAGGGACGCACCTGGTTGGCCACGTTCATGATGAGGTCGCCATACATCATGGCGTAGATAAGACGGCGGAGGAGGGGGATGGTCAGGTGGAACCCAGGGTTCTTCTCCAGGCCGAAGCTGATGGAGATGACAGGAATGTAGCCCATTCCGGCCTTTTCCAGCGCCTTGCGGAGCAGGTGGATGTAGTTGGAGGCACGGCAGCCGCCGCCGGTCTGGGTGATGAACAGCGCCACCTTGTGGGGGTCATAGCCCCCGTGCTTGATGGCGTCCAGGAACTGGCCAATGACCAGCAGGGCGGGGTAGCAGGTGTCGTTGTGGACGTACTTCAGCCCTTCGTCCACCACTGCCTGCCCCTCATTGTTCAGCTGCACCACATTGTAGCCTTCCAACTGAAGCATCTTTTGGAACATCCCGAAGTGGATGGGGAGCATCTGGGGCATCAGGATGGTGTATTCTTTCTTCATCTCCTTGGTGAACAGGAGACGACCAGTCTTGTCATATACTAACTCTGCCATAGGCGTCCTTTCCTTTCCGGGCAGTTGTGTATTGTCGCATCAACCCTGACTTTCTCGGGCATTTCGGGCTTCGATGGCGGCGATCAGGCTGCGGATGCGGATCTTCACCGCACCTAAGTTGCTGATGTCGTCGATCTTCAGCTGGGTATACAGCTTCCCGCCGTCCTCCAGAATGGTGCGCATCTCATCGGTGGTGATGGCGTCCACGCCGCAGCCGAAGCTGACCAGCTGGATCAGCTCCATGTCCGGCTGGGTGCAGACATACCGAGCGGCGTTGTACATCCGCGCGTGGTACGTCCACTGGTTGAGCACCTTCCGAGGCGCCTTGTCCATGTGATAGGCCACGCTGTCCTCGGTGATGAGCACGAACCCGAACCCGGTCACCAGCTCGTTGATGCCATGGTTGACCTCCGGATCAGTGTGGTAGGGGCGGCCGGCTACCACCATGATGGGCAGGTTCCGCTCTCGGGCATAGGCAATGTATTCCTCCGCCGTCTTGCGCAGATCGGCATGAAAGGCGTCATAGGCAGCGTAGGCGGCCTTGACGGCGGCGGCAGTCTCGTGCTTGGGGATGTTGAATTCCTCCATAAAGTAAGTCTCTGCCCGCTTCTTGAAATCGTGGGGACGATGGAGCCCAAAGTAGGGGTGGAGGAACCGGGCGTCCTTGAGCTGGGGCAGGTTGGCGGCGATCAGGTCGGGGTAGTAGGCCACCACCGGACAGTTGTAGTTGTTGTCGCTGATGCCCTCGTCAAAGTTGTAGCTCATGCAGGGGTAGAAGATGGTATCCACACCCTCCTCCAGCAGGCTCAGCACATGACCGTGTACCAGCTTAGCCGGATAGCACACCGTGTCTGAGGGGATGGTGCGCTGTCCCTTGATGTACAGCTTCCGGCTGGATTCCGGAGACAGCACCACCTCAAAGTTCAGCTTGGTGAAAAAGGCGTACCAGAAGGGCTGGTTTTCGTAGGCGTTCAGCCCGAAGGGGATGCCGATCTTGCCCCGGATGCCGGTGCCGTCCCCCTTGCCCTCCATGGCGCGGAGCTTTTCATACTTGTACCGCATCAGGTCAGGCAGGGGATGTTTCTCCCCGCCCAGAGGCTTGGAGCAGCGGTTGCCGGAAATGAACCGGCGGCCGCCGTCGAAGGTGTTGACGGTGAGACTGCAATGGTTGGTGCAGCCGTTGCAGGTCAGGGGCTTGGCAGTGTGCTGAAAGTGTTTCAGCTCCTCTGCCGTCAGGATGGTGCTCTGTTCCAGCGCCAATTTTTTGGCCGCCAGAGCCGCGCCGAACGCACCCATGATGCCAGCGATGGTGGGACGGATGACATCCCGATGCAGCTCCTGCTCAAAGGCGCGGAGCACTGCGTCATTGTGGAAGGTGCCGCCCTGAACCACGATGTGCTGCCCCAGGTCGTCGGCGGAAGCCATACGGAGCACCTTGTAGATGGCGTTTTTGACGATGGAGATGGACAGACCCGCCGAAATATCCTCTACGCTGGCGCCGTCCTTCTGGGCTTGCTTGACCGAGGAGTTCATGAACACCGTGCAGCGGCTGCCCAGGTTCACCGGATGCTGGGCGAACAGACCCAGCTTTGCAAAGTCGGCGATGTCATAGCCTAGGGCACGGGCGAAAGTTTCAATAAAGGAGCCGCAGCCGGAGGAACAGGCTTCGTTGAGCATGAT
>ERZ1026880.577-NODE-577-length-18291-cov-16.058565_pt1 | contig 18291 bp, 16 predicted proteins | sample MGYA00380170_ERZ1026880 | MGnify/ENA primary metagenome ERZ1026880 (study PRJEB33269, sample SAMEA4719806) | human gut metagenome | biome: human-associated habitat; feature: organic feature; material: feces | place: Cameroon | collected 2013-10 ...
CATTCTCCATATAGTAATTGATGGTTGCCTTTACCTGTTCCTTACCCTCTGGGGTATAGATGGCCTCGGCAGCACGCTGGCTGATGTAGCTGGTACCATTGAATTTGGTACACTGACGGCGGTCCCAGATAGGGTTCAGTGCTACTTCGTCGCCCGTCAAAGTCTTAGCCTTCAACTCCTTAGGAACAATGGTGTATCCGCAGCGCACACCGGTGAAACCGGCTGTCTTTGAATAACTGTGGAATTCTATCGCCACCTTTCTGGCTCCACGAATCTCGTAGATAGAATGAGGAATTTCCGGGTCGGTGATATATGCCTCGTAGGCAGCATCATAGAGGATGATGCTCTCGTTCTTGATAGCATAGTTTACCCATTTTCTGAGTTCCTCTTTCGAGATGACCGTACCTGTTGGGTTGTTTGGATAACAGAGATAAATCATATCCACACGGTGGTCTGGAATCTGAGGGATGAAGTCGTCGCTCTCATCACATGGCATGTAGGTTACGTTGCTCCACTTGCCGTTCTCAAAGACTCCTGCTCTGCCAATCATCACGTTAGAGTCGATATATACAGGATAAATCGGGTCGGTGACACCGATGTTGTTATCCCATCTCAAAATCTCCTGAATATTTCCAGTGTCGCTCTTGGCTCCATCGTTTACGAATACCTCGTTGGCGTCGAGATGGATGCCACGAGGCAGGAAGTCGTTCTTGATGATAGCCTCGCGGAGGAAGTCGTAACCTCGCTCCGGACCATAGCCACGGAAGGAAGCCTGTACTGCCATCTCATCCACAGCCTTGTGCATCGCCTTGATGACGGCAGGGCAGAGAGGCTGGGTTACGTCACCGATGCCCAGACTGATTACTCGCTGCTTAGGGTGGGCAATCTTGTAGGCTTTCACCTTCTTTGCGATGTCGGCAAACAGGTAATTGTTGGCCAGTTTCAGGAAATGTTCATTAACTAATGCCATATTTTTGTTCTCCTTTTATTGCGGTCTCTTCAGATATCTCTTTTTCTGATGTATCTTCATCGACCTTATTATTATTTAAGTTTGCTCTTTCTTATTCTGGAATCTCAATTTCTCCTTCAAAGGCGAAGGCGGCAGGTCCCGTCATATACACATGGCCATCTGCCTCGCTGTATTCTATGTGGAGTGTTCCGCCATCCATCACAATGCTGCTTTTTCTGCCAGCACGCTTGGTCAGGGCTGCGGCTACGGCAGTGGCACAAGCACCTGTTCCACAAGCCATTGTAATTCCGCTTCCCCTTTCCCAAACTCGTGTTCTTATGATGTCAGAATCAGTAACCTGCGCGAATTCGATGTTGCAGCGCTGCGGAAAAGCCTGGTTTCTTTCCAGTATCTTGCCGTAATGGGCAATGTCGATGGAGTTGATGTCATCCACGAAGGTAACGAAATGTGGATTGCCCATGCAAACGTAAGTGCCTTCGAAGATTCTTCCGTCGGCTTCGAGTACTGAAGGACCGATAAACTGCTCTGGATTTTCCAATCTTGGTTTCAGCATATCCACTGTTACTGAATCCACAACTTTCTTGTTATCCTGAAGATGCAATTTCAATATCTTGATGCCTGATAGCGTCTCCAGTCGGATGGTTTCCTTTCGGGTCAGTCCTTTTTCATAAAGATACTTTCCGATGCATCGGCTAGCGTTGCCGCACATCATTGCTTCTGAACCATCGGCGTTGAAGATACGCATCGAGTAGTCTGCTCTTCTGCCATTCTGCGGTTTTCCGATGAGAACCAGTCCATCGCTTCCAATTCCTGTGTGGTAAGCACTCCAGGCTATGGCAGCCTTTTCTGGGTCGGGGATGTCGTACAGCTGGGTATCTACATAAATGTAATCATTTCCAGCACCCTGCATTTTCGTGAAATGAACTGTTTCTTTCATTTTGCGTTGTCCTTTAAGTTTGAATACTCTTCTTCTATCTCTCACGCCTTGTCTCTATCTTGAGATTCGACATTCTTTCCAGTTTTGTCTCTTTCGAAACTTTACTTTTTGATAGCCTTTCGAATGTTTCGATGACTATTTGTTTGATTTCGGTTGCAAAGGTACGACTATTTGTTGAAATATGCAAGAAAAGATATACAGAAAATGATAGTTGTTTTTTAGTGTCTTACAATTTGCAATGAAGAAAAGTAGGATAGATTACAAATTGTAAGCAGAATATAGGATAGCCGGATAAATTTATAATATCAGTAGAAAAGTAGAAACGAAATGCTTTTAATATCTTTGAAATTCTGACAAAATGTATTAATTTTGCAGCCGAAAACGAACAATATGTAAAAGGATGGCTTGATTTGAGTGACAATCAATGAAAGCCTGTTTTTCGTTGGAGACAATCAATAAAAGTATTAACACATTATTAATTATTAAAGGATTATGAAGAAGATTGAGGCAATTATCCGCAAGTCTAGATTCGAGGATGTCAAGAAGGCACTTTTAGCTGCCGACATCGAGTGGTTCTCTTATTATAATGTAAGGGGTGAGGGAAAGATGCGCCAGGCACGCATTTATCGTGGTGTGATGTACGATACGAGCAGTATAGAGCGTGTGCTCCTGAACATTGTGGTTCGTGATAAGAATGTGGAGCCAACCATCGCAGCCATCCAGGGGGCTGCCCAGACTGGCGAGGTAGGAGATGGCAGAATCTTCGTGATTCCGGTGCTGGATACCGTTAGAATCAGAACCGGCGAGCGAGGCGACATCGCATTGTATAACGCTAAGAAAGAGGAATAAAGATACTTTGAATTTTGAGGTTTGAACATTGAAGTTTTAACATTGAAGTTTTAACATTGAAGTTTTAACATTGAAGTTTGAACATTGAACTTTATGATTGGTATTGAAGTTTATATTTGAGAGACTATATTATAATATTGTATTCTAATTTAACTATAAGATATAAATATGAGCAGTTTATTATTGACGACACTTGATACGGGTAACACAGCGTGGATGATCATGGCCACCATCTTGGTGCTCTTGATGTCAATCCCAGGTATAGCACTTTTCTATGGCGGTTTGGTGCGTCAGAAGAATATCCTGAGCATTCTGATGCAGACGGTATTCATCGTGGCAGTGGTCAGTTTGATATGGGTAGCCTTCGGATATTCCTGGGCATTCTCCACGGAATATGCGGATAGCGGCAATCCTCTGGCCTGCATCATCGGAGGTTTTGACAAGTGTTTCCTCCACGGCATCGGTTTGGATGCCATCATGCCAACGGGCATTCCTGAACTCACCTTCGTGATGTTCCAGTGCATGTTTGCCCTCATTACACCAGCCCTGATACTCGGTGCCTTTGCTGAGCGTGTCAAGTTCAGCGGTTATGTACTTTTCACCATTCTCTGGGTTATCATCGCTTATCTCCCTATGGCCCACTGGGTATGGGGCGGCGGTTTCCTGCAGCAGATGGGAGCCATCGACTTTGCGGGTGGTACCGTGGTACATATCAATGCCGGTGTGGCCGCTTTAGTCATGGCGCTCTGTGTAGGCAAGCGTGATGATTACCGTGCGGGTCATCCAATCACTCCTCATAATATCACCTTCGTGTTCATGGGAATGTCGTTTCTCTGGTTGGGATGGTTCGGCTTCAATGCCGGTAGCGGATTGGCAGCTGATGGTCTGGCAGCCAATGCCTTCCTCGTAACCCATGTCGCTACAGCTGCAGCAGCCACCACCTGGATGCTCATCGACTGGATTGTCAACAAGAAGCCAACCACGGTGGGTGCATGTACAGGTGCCGTAGCCGGATTGGTAGCCATCACTCCAGCAGCCGGCAGTACCGATATTTTGGGTGCTTTCTGCATCGGAATCATTTCCACCATCGTCTGCTTCTTCATGGTAGCAGTGGTGAAGGAGAAGTTCAAGTATGATGATGCCCTCGATGCCTTTGGTGTTCATGGCATGGGTGGTATCCTGGGATCTGTCCTCACCGGTGTTTTCGCCACAAGATACGTAACAGGTGCCGAAGGCGTGCAAGGTGCCCTCTATGGCGACTGGCATCAGCTTTGGATTCAGGTGGTAGCCACCGTGGTAAGCATCATCTACAGCATCGTAGTTACCTATATTATCTTCAAGGTAGTAGATAAGACTGTAGGTGTACGTGTTGACAAGCGAGTAGAGGAGGAAGGTCTCGACATCTACGAGCATGGTGAGAGTGCTTATAGCAACTAAAATATATTTTTAAGGATTTGTATGTAGAATAGGCAAGAAAGTATCATATAAAGCCCTGGTGCGTTTCGCATCAGGGCTTTTTGGTCGTTTGGGCGGAAATTTTATTTCTTTATCACCTTCAGAACCTGGTCGGCAAGGCTTCTCATTCCCTTGATAGTTGGGTGACCGTTCTTCTTGTCTATGTCATGAAGGGCGATGACCGGAACCTGATAGGTCTTGCAGATCTTTTTTACAGACTCGTTGATTTCATCTTTCAGCTCAGAATTTAGAATGAAGTAGATATCTACATTCGGATGGCGCTGACGGAGATCGGAAAGCAACTTCGCCAGGGCAGGACGGAAACAGTAGAGGTCGGCACGCTTCCAGTTGCTGTACTGGTAATTGCCGATAGGGGCATTTGCCCAACTGTCGTTCGTTCCGCCGCAAATCAAGATGATGTCTGGATTGCCCAGCAGGGTGGTGCGGTTGATGAATGAACGGTCGCTGTAATCCTCATCGCTGTAGCCGGTGTTGCAGATGGTGGAACCGGAATAGGAATTGATATTGCCCATCTTGTAACCACCTTCCTTGATAACCTGCCACCACCAGGTTTGTTCCACTTTGTTGACATCGGTTACTTTTTGAACCGCAGTGGTGTACCAGGTGGCATATCCCTTTGGAATGAAACCCTCGAATGTTGAATACGAGTCGCCGAGAACGGCAACGGTCTGCTTCACCTGTGCCAGAAGAGGCATCAGGGCGAACATAAAGAGGCAGACGATAACTGATAATCTTTTCATGACGTTTATTTGTTTATAGTTTGATTTTTTTTATATGATCCTCTTTTTGGGATAGAGTCTGAAACCCGATTGCAAAGATACAATATTATTTATGGATATACAAATGTTTTGGGCAATAATTTTATATGAAATTTTCCTATGGATTCCTAAATATAATAATGTGTAATCCCCGTTTCTCCTTAAATCTTCTAGTTCTTCCTATATTCAAGTGCTTTTTTATGTTAAATCTCTATGTTATTTGGTGACAATATCGAATATTCTTTTTATATTTGTCAACAAATTAAAGAGCTGACAATTATGACTAATGACTCATTTTCAATAAGATTGCGGGAAGCGCGACAGATGATGGGACTCAGTATGGATAAACTCGTAGAGCGAACCAGCGGAGCCATCACCAAGCAGAGCATATCCCGATATGAGAAAGGCATCATGCGCCCCAAGCGTGATGCCCTGCAAGCCATAGCTAAAGCCCTCAATATCAGCGAGGCATATTTCGATGGTACCAATCTCAAAATAGATGTTCCGATGCTCCGTACCACCTCCAATGGGAAGGTATCCGAAGACGAGTTGCAAGCCCTTGAAGCAAAACTCTCGTTTTGGGCGGAGCAGTATCTTGCTAAGGAGAAAGAAGCGGGTTTTCCTACCCAGTTCAAGAATCCGATAAAGGGCACCAGGGTATCAACGCTGGAAGATGCCATCCAGGCATCTAGTCTTCTTCGTGAAAAGTGGCATTGCGGTGATGGTCCCATCGCCAGCATTCTGAGACTCTTGGAAAGAAAAGGCATCATGATACTTGCTGCAACTCTCCCGGATTATATTTTCGGAATGAGTACCTGGGCAGATAAGAAGCATCCGCTGATGATTCTCGATTTTAATCCGGAAAAGAGTAGCGTAGAGAAACTTCGTTTCACGGCAGCTCATGAGTTGGCCCATCTTCTTCTCCTCTTCCCGGAAGACAGTCCGTTGAAACTGGAGAAGCGCTGTGATCTCTTTGCCAGTTTCTTCCTTCTTCCCAAGTTGACGCTTATTGAAGAATTGGGTTCCAGGAAGCGAGAGTTGATAACGCTGGAAGAGATGATAGACATCAAGGAGCTATATGGCGCCTCTCTCGCCGCTTCCATCATTGCCGCCAGAGATTACGGCATCATCACCACCGAGTATAAACGTGCATGGTATGCCGAGCATATAGAGCCTAATCCTCGTGAAATAGGTAATGGCCACTATGCATTTCCTGAGACATTGGGAAGGGAGAAGAGAGTCAATTCAATCATCAAAAGTATGGAGGAATAGAATATGCAGAATGAAAGTCAAAATATAGAATATAAGGAATCATGGCGTGATGAATATCTGAAATGGATATGTGGTTTCGCCAATGCCCAAGGTGGACGTATTTATATCGGTGTAAACGACCAGAAAGAAGTAATCGGTTTATCTGATGCCAAACGGTTGTTGGAAGATATTCCTAACAAGATAGTTAATTATCTGGGCATCGTAGAAGATGTAAACCTTCTTGTGGAAGGTGATAAAGAGTACATAGAGATTGTGGTCTCACCAAGTAATATGCCGATAGCCTATAAAGGTACGTATCATTATCGTAGTGGTTCTACCAAGCAAGAACTCAAAGGGCTTGCTTTGCAGCAATTTATTATGGAGAAGATGGGACATTCATGGGATGATATTCCTGTTTATGGTGCAACTCTTGATGATATTGACCGCAATGCGATAGACTATTTCTTACAATGTAGCATCAAAGCAGGTCGTATGGATGAATCTGAGGCCAATTCGTCAACCGAAGATGTATTGCGTAATCTTGGCTTGTTCACCAAGGAAGGTGAATTGAAAAATGCTGCCATCTTGCTTTTCGGAAAGCATGTTGGTCAGTTCTTCCCATCTGCGGTATTCAAGATTGGACGTTTTCATACAGATGAGAGCGATTTGATTATTCAGGATGTGATAGAAGGCAACCTGATTCAGATGGCAAGTCGAGTGATGGAAATACTCCGAACCAAGTATCTGCTTTCGCCTATTCACTACGAGGGATTGCAGCGCATAGAGCAGTTGGAGATTCCTGATAAGGCATTACGAGAGTTGATATATAATGCCATTTCGCATAAGGCTTATACTGGCCCTGCCATCCAAATGCGCATCTACGATCGCAGTATAGAATTGTGGAACTATGGTTTGTTGCCAAAAGAGTTGACTCCTGCAGCCTTAATGCAGAAGCATTCTTCTTATCCTCGTAACCATAATATAGCCAATGTTTTTTACAAAGCAGGCTTTGTGGAGTCATGGGGACGTGGTTTCAAGAAGATTGCCGAGGAGTTTGAACGTGCCAGCTTGCCATTGCCAACGATAGAAGAAAATGGAGGTGGTGTGATGGCGATTGTTCAGCGTAAGACGATAGACGAAGTTATCGCAGAGCGTGATGGAAATGTCGGTGTAAATGTCGGAGACATGTCGGAAACAAATGTCGGAGATGTGTCGGAGATTAAACTGTCTGATAGGCAGCAAATTATCGTTTCTATAATAAAGTCTAATCCAACTGTTTCTGCGAAACAAATGTCGGAGACTTTGTCGGTGACTTCGAGAACGATAGAAAGAGATTTGGCGGTAATGCAAAAAGCGGGTGTCATAAGGCACGAAGGTAAAGATAATGCCGGTGTTTGGGTGATACTCGAACATGGAAATACGAATTCTTAATAGTGTTAGATATGAAACAGAATAATAATGAATAAATCGTCTTCGATATGTTCGAAGAGGTTGCAACCGAAAGCATCGCTGAGGCTAGGAATGCATACACCTATGAAGAAATTGATGGGTGCTATCAGGAGGCGAAAGAGATTGCCAAGGCTACAAAAGAAGTTTTAAAAACTTTTATTGGTTGATTTTTTTATATTAATAGTAGCAATGAAGACAAATGCTGATATGGAAAATATTGATTGTAAATCTACGCTAAAACAAGATACGGAGGGGGCTTTATACATAGCCCATTCCGAAAACTGTTATGGCGAACTGCAAACGATGAAACAGCATAGCGAAGGTGTTGCTCGAATGATGAAGTCGTTCGCTTTATCTGGTGAATATCTTGACGTGTATACATATTGTGGTTTGTTACATGATGTCGGAAAATATAGTAAAGGATTTCAGAAATATATTAGAGCAGAAGGAGAAAAAGAACCTCATGCAAAATGGGGAGCTTATATGGCAAGAATGGACAAGTTAGTCAATGTTGCTTTTCCTGTCTTTGGGCATCATGCAGGATTGCCCAATAGAGATGCTATGTTCGAAACTTTCAACCAATGTGGAAAAGAAGAGAGTAAATGGCTTGATGTGCTGTGTGCGTTAAAAAAAGATGGCCTATGTATTCCTCCTTGTGATAATTCTTCTTTTAATAGAATAAAGGAAAATACAACCAAAGAACTGTTTGTACGAATGCTATATAGTTCTCTTGTTGATGCAGATAGTCTTGATACTGAGCGACATTTTGAAAAAGAACAATATGATGCACGCTCGCAGTTATCCCTTGACGTAGATGTGCTTTTAGATGCATTAAATCATAAGTTGAGTTCTTTTTCTCTTGAATCTTCACTAAACAAGCTCAGAACAGAGGTGAGATTGTATGCACAGAGTCTTGCAGCGCAACCTCAAGGATGCTTCTCTATGACGTTGCCTACTGGTATGGGAAAGACATTGTGCAGTTTGAATTGGGCTCTACATCATGCAAAAGTTCATTCAAATATTAAGCGCATTGTCATAGTCCTGCCTTTTCTTAGCATCATTGATCAAACTGTAAAGGAATTGAAATCAATTTTCAAAGACCATGATGTTATATTAGAGCATCACTCAAATGTTATCTATGAAGGAAAAGAAAGTGGAGAAGAAGAGTTTTATTGCAAAGACCCAAAACAATTAGCGGCAGAAAACTGGGATTATCCCATTGTCGTTACAACGACAGTGCAGTTTTTTGAGTCTCTCTTTTCGAACCAGCGATCGAAATGTAGGAAATTGCATAATCTGCAGGATTCAATTGTCATTTTTGACGAGATACAAACATTACCAGTTCATCTGGCAGAATGTACAATGAAGATACTGAACGATATGTTGCATCTGTGCCGTTGTAGTATTTTGTTTTGCACTGCTACGCAACCGAACTTTCAAACCCGTGCTGACTTTAAAGGTATTGACCGTATAGTGCCATTGGTTGAGAATCCTACGGCCATATTTGCTGCCACGAAAAGAGTTGAATATTATCCGATTGCTGACTACGAAGTCCAATCAATGGATAGTATAGCACAAAAAGTTTGTGAAGAAAAAGAGCCTGTTCTCATTGTATGCAATACTAAGAAGAAAGCTAAGGCTCTGTTTGATAGTATAAAAGAAAAAGGCAATATGCAGGTCCTTCACCTATCAACAAACATGTGCCAGAAGCATAGAATGGCTGTTATTGATAAGGTCAAAAGTAAACTTAAAAATGGTGAGAAATTGATACTGTGTTCTACCCAACTAATAGAGGCAGGCGTAGATATGGATTTCCCTATAGTATTTCGTGAACTTGCGCCATTGGAATCTATTATCCAATCGGCAGGAAGATGCAATAGAGAGGGTAAGCTTAAAAAAGGCAAAGTGTTTTTGTTTCAGTTAGAGGAAAAAGGACAGCCTTCTGCAGAGTATAAAACTTTCACTCAATTTGCTCAGTTATGTTATCACAATAATGAAAATCGACTAACTGATGCAGATTTCTATGCTGAATACTATACGGATATAGTTAAGCTATATGCACCTGAGGACACCATAACTCCTAAACGAGAAAAATTGATGTTTCAGGATGTAGCAGATAAATATCAAATTATTGATAGTAGTGCGACCTCGTTGTTCGTGTATAGATATAATGAGAAAAGTTTGCAATTGTATAAAGAGATTACTAGTAAAGAATTTCTTTCTCGAAAAGATTATCAGCAAATAGCACAATACTGTGTGCAAGTGTATAACAAGTTTGAACGTGACAATTCCGATAAGATAGCAGAAACTACAAATGGAATAAAAGTTTGGAGTGGTGCTTATTCGGAAGATTTTGGATTAAGTAACGAAGAAGAAATATTTTGCATATGATAGATAGTAATATTGTAAAAGTAAGGGTAAAAGGCGACTATGCCTGTTTTACACAACCTGCGCTTAAAGTGGAGCGCATGACATATCCATGTATGACTCCGTCTGCAGCAAGAGGCATATTGGAATGCATCCTTTGGAAACCAGAGTTTCAATGGGTTGTTAAAAGTATCAAGATATTGAAGCCGATATCATTCTCTTCAATTAAGAGAAATGAAATTAGCTCCATACAAAATGGTACGCCTATTGACATACTAGATATGAGCAAACGTTGTCAGAGAAATAGCATCGTTTTGCGAGATGTAGAGTACATTATAGAGGCCGTTATTTATATGTCAGAAGATAATATTCAAAAGGTCAAAAACAGAGATAAAAAAGAAGGAAGAACTGCTTGTGAACCAATAGTCAAATATCGTGAGATGTTTAACCGACGTTTGAAAAAAGGTCAGTGTTGGCATCAGCCTTATTTGGGTACTCGTGAGTTTACCTGTGATTTCTTCCCTGTTACACAAGAGGATGTGGATAAAGCGACAGAGCTTAATCTGACCTATCCTATAGGTAGTCTTTTGTTTGATATTTGGTACGATAAGGATCATAATGCGACTCCAATCTATATGACAAATGCTGTCGTAAAGAATAGTACGCTTGTGTGTCCTGATGAGCTGAATGAAAAGATGCTTTCAACATCTCATATACGTGCAAAACTAGAAGACTCAGTTAATCGCATATTGTATGACTTTAACAGAAAGGAGGAATTATGTTCGCAGAATTAGTAGAATTAGGCAAAAGAGTTTACAATGGTCACGATGCTTTAGGTACAGAAAAATGTAGTTGGGATATTGTCATTGATAGTGAGGGCAATTTCAAACAGTTGATTTCTTGTGATATAATGATTGAGGCAGAAAAACTATCAGCTAAAAAGGGAAAAGCTAGGTTGTTGCTTGATAAGCCTGAAGAAACTTTGTTGGGATACCATACACCTATAAGTGGTTCTACTACTTTAACAGAAGTAGAGAAGAAATTTGAGCGATATTTCAACAAGCTTGAGGAATATAAATCTATTCAAGAGTTAGCTCCTGTTTTTTTATTTTATAGTAAACCACAGGAGGTAAGTAAGGCTATTGATGCATTTAAGGCTAAAAAAAGTGGAAATATGACCTTTATGCTTGAAGAAACCCATATCCGCTTTGTTTCTCTACAATGCGTTTATGATGCTATAAAAAAGAAATATGAGAAGGGGTTGAGTGAAAGAAACAATGGCAATCGTTTGTGCGCAATTTGTGGTTCTAACAAATATCCAATATTAGATGAGTCGCATGGTTCTGTAAAATTACCAAAAGGTCAGATGGCAGGAAGTATGTTGGTTTCATATAATACCAATGCTTTTGAATCTTACAGCTTGAAAGGTAATCTCAATTCTGGCATTTGTACAAACTGTGCAAGAAACTATATAGAAGCTCTTAAGTTCCTTACTACAAATGGAATCGAAACACTCAATTCTAAGGAGGAGAAAGAGTTCAAATATACTAATCGTCAAAAGATTAGTGACGATACTGTTGCCTTGTTTTGGACAAAGGTGCCAGATGATAATATCGACCCATGGTCTGATATTTGCCAGCCTACAGTTGAAAGAATAAAAAAAATGTTTTCCTCTGTAGCTATTGGTGATTCTCATAGAGCAGAAACGGAAGTAGACAACTATTTCTATTGTTGTACTTTGTCCTCTGCTGCAGCTCGAATTGCTGTAAGAGATTGGCTGGCTGTTAGTGTTTCTCAATATCAGAACAACCTAAAACAATGGTTTGAAGATATTGCAACTATAAAAAATGGTGAGGTGTACTATCCAGGCATAAATACCATTCTTTATAATTGTATTAAGAAGAAAGCTAAGCCTACACAGAACGACTTCAAGGCAAGAGCTCGTGTTGGAACTATATTATGGCATGCTGCTCTAACAAATACATCTTTGCCGTTGATGATACTTCAAAGTGTATTAAGTCAAATAGAGCATGACAAGGCTAAATATGGTTGCTTTAGTGAGGAGAAATCAACTGTTATTCGATTAGTTTTAAATAGAAACAATAAAAACAAGTATAATATGAAGAATGAATTAGATGAACAAAATGCCAGTAAGGCATATCTGTGTGGACGTTTGTTTGCCTTAATCTGCAAATTGCAGTTTAAGGCGCAAGGTGAAGTAAATAGTTCGATTAAGGATAGATTTTTTGCATCTGCATCAAATACACCTGCGCGAACTATGGGCATTCTCTTGACAAAATATGTACCAGTTTATGAGAAGAAAACCAAAGGAGCATACAGTAAATCCATTACTGAGATTGCTGCTCGAATTGGTCACTTCCCAAATAAGTTTTCAATAATGGAACGTGGAGAGTTTGCTTTGGGATATTATTACCAATATAACACAAATTCAAACAAAATGAACAATGATAGTAATAATTTTAACAATTAATTAATATGGAAGCAATAAAGAATCGTTATGAGTTCGTTTTCCTCTTTGACGTTAGAGATGGAAATCCAAATGGTGACCCTGATTTCGACAACATGCCTCGTACAGACGAAGAGACTGATCAGGGGTTGGTGTCAGATGTGTGCATCAAGCGCAAAGTACGTAATTATATTCACTTGCTCAAGGGGCTTAAGACTCCATATGATATTTTCATCAGAGAGGCCAATATTTTGAATCCTCTGATTCAAGAGAAAAGAGATGAGGCAGACAAGACTAATAATGAAGAAAAGAAGGCTGTCAAATCTGGTAGACAGGCAATGTGTGCACAATACTTTGATATTCGTACTTTTGGTGCAGTTATGAGTACTGGTGAAGAGAAAGCCGAAGAGGAAGATACTGAAGAGAAAGGAAAGAAGAAAAAAGCAAATAGTAAGAAGAAGATAAAGGGACTTGGTGTTGTGCGCGGTCCTGTTCAGTTTACTTTTGCTCGTTCTATTAATCCTATTTTCTCAAAATCAAATTCACTTACTCGTTGTTGTATTACAAAGGAGAGTGATGAGAGTAAGAATAATACTTTTGGTAATAAATATACTGTAAGTTATGGACTTTATCGTATGCATGGTTTTATCTCAGCTTCAGATGCTGCAAAGACAGGCTTCTCAGAGGAAGACAAAGAACTCTTGTTCCAGGCACTTATTAATGCTTTTGAGAATGATCATTCTGCAGCAAGAGGAGAGATGAACCCTAGAGCTTTGATTGTCTTCAAACACGATTCTCCTTTAGGTAATGCTAGAGCTGGTCAATTATTTGACCTTATTCGAGTAAAACTAAAAGAGGGAGTAGAGTTCCCACGCGCATTTGGCGATTATGAAGTTACGGTACCTTCCCAAGAGGAGTTGGATAAGATATATCCTGGTGTAACAGTTGAAGAATTGATTTAGTATCATCATGTATACTGAAGACGAAATGCTCATGTTGTCGGGGATACAGCACTTTATGTTCTGCCCTCGACAATGGGCTTTGATTCATATCGAGCAACAATGGGCAGAAAATAAGCTGACGACAGAAGGGCAGATTCTACACAAGAATGTAGATAATCCCTTCTATCGTCAGAAGAATGGTGATGTTATCACTCTTCGTTCCCTCCATATAGCCTCTAAGAAATTAGGACTATATGGTGTAACTGATGCTGTAGAACTTATTCCTGCTGATTCATCAGAAGATGCTATAACCCATAATCGCTACAAAGGATATTGGAAACCATACCCTGTGGAGTATAAAAGAGGTCATCATAAGCCTGATGAAAGAGATGAAGTACAATTGGCTGCCCAGGCAATGTGTCTCGAAGAAATGTATGGTATCCATATTCCATACGGTGCATTGTATTATGATGAAGTAAAACATAGAGAAACAATTTCTATTTCTGAGTCATTAAGAAGTACGACTATTCAATGTGCCCGTCAGATGCATGAGGTATTTAAAAGCGGTATCTTGCCAAAAGCTAACAAACAGCATCATTGTAAGAATTGTTCTCTGGTAAATCTCTGTATGCCAGAAATGAGTGATTGTACTCTTGTATCAACCTATTTAAACAAGAATCTATATGAGGATATTACTTAATACATTATACGTGACCACACCTGAAGCCTATCTAAGTAAAGATGGGTTGAATGTTGTGGTATCTGTGAAGCAAAACGAGATATTCCGTATTCCTATCCATAATATAGAGCAAATTATTACTTTTGGTTATATGGGGGCAAGTCCAGGATTGATGAAACTGTGTGCAGATAATAATGTTTCTTTAACCTTCCTTTCACCACAAGGAAGATATATCAGCCGTTCGCAAGGCCCGACTAGGGGAAACGTTTTGCTGAGAAAAGCACAATATAAGAATTCTGATGAACCTAACTATGCTCTTCATCTCAGTAAACTTTTCATAGGAGGAAAAATCCAAAACTATCGTAATATCTTGCGTCGCTTTATTAGAGACAATGGAGATGATGAGGCTATAGAACGTGTTTGCGAGGAACTGCTTCGGTGCAAAAGAAGAGTTTTGAATGCTGAATCTATAGATAGTGTGAGAGGAATAGAAGGAGAAGCTGCCACTGCTTATTTTGGTGTATTCTCACGTCTTCTTCTAAACCAGAAAGAAGATTTTGTATTTGAAGGTCGCAATCGTCGTCCACCAAAAGATGCGATTAATGCGATGTTATCTTTCGTATATACTCTTATATGTAATGATATGACATCGGCTTTGGAGACTGTTGGCTTAGACCCATACGTAGGGTTTATGCATACTTTAAGACCAGGGCGTGCATCTTTATCTTTGGATATGATGGAGGAGTTGCGAGCATATTTGGGTGATAGATTGGTTCTATCTTTAATCAACAGAAAACAGATTACCATCAAAGATTTCATCAAGCAGGGTGACGAAGGTATCGTCATGACAGACTCGGGGCGTAAGATTATACTGTCTGCTTGGCAAAACAGAAAGAAGGAGCAGATTATTCATCCTTATTTAAATGAAAAGGTAAGTATAGGTCTTCTTCCTTATGTTCAAGCAATGTTGTTGGCGAGATTCATTCGTAAGGATATTGATGATTATCCAGTATTTTTAATCAAGTAGTGTATGTTTGTATTGATTACTTATGATGTAAACATTACCTCGGCTCATGGTGCGAAACGTTTACGCAATGTAGCAAGGGCGTGTTTGAATTTCGGAAAGAGAGTTCAAAACTCTGTTTTTGAATGTATTTTGACGGAATCTCAGTTTTTCGTATTGAGGGACCAGTTGAAAGGGATTATTGATACCGAACAAGATAGTATTAGATTCTATATTCTTGGGAAAAATTGGAAACGTAAAGTTGAGACTTTGGGTAAGGATATTGGGCTTGACTTTACTGGTGAGCTTATCATTTAATGTATGAGGGTGCGAACCTATAGTATTGCAAAATAATCTGTAGTTTCGCACCTTCTTAAAATCAGTGACTTACAAATATTATGCCTTTTATAATATTTTACGTGTAATTATTTTGCCATCTTTCGCAAAATAATTATCTTTGCATTGTAATATTCAGTCGATTACTGAATATGCAGTCGCACCCCATGTGGGTGCGTGGATTGAAACGGATCAATCTCAAGCATGATGTATCCCAAAATGCGTCGCACCCCATGTGGGTGCGTGGATTGAAACAATACGGAGAATATCAGCAAAGATAAAGTTAGTGGTCGCACCCCATGTGGGTGCGTGGATTGAAACGCAACAGAAACGAGAGAAGCGAGAAGGGAAACCCGTCGCACCCCATGTGGGTGTGTGGATTGAAACTGTTTATAATCAGCGCACAGCCGCTGACGCTAAGTCGCACCCCATGTGGGTGCGTGGATTGAAACTCTGCATCTTGTTTGACTTTTTCGGGTGCAAATAGTCGCACCCCATGTGGGTGCGTGGATTGAAACGCTTGTAATGTTGGGAGTTGTTGCAAATTGTATTGTCGCACCCCATGTGGGTGCGTGGATTGAAACTCTAGCACGTCAATAACTTTTGAGCGCAAATTTTGTCGCACCCCATGTGGGTGCGTGGATTGAAACCAGTTTAAGCACCTCACCACATTGAGCCAACGAAAGTCGCACCCCATGTGGGTGCGTGGATTGAAACCAAACGTAATCGGCTGGCCGTTGAAGAAGTACTGCGTCGCATCCTATGTGGGTGCGTGGATTGAAACTTGTACAGACCGAAGTCCGCATCAATCTGAGACTGTCGCATCCTATGTGGGTGCGTGGATTGAAACTCAGTATCGGCATCAATATTCGCAATCTCATGTGGTCGCATCCTATGTGGGTGCGTGGATTGAAACAGACGATGAACGCTAACAAAATCAGGTTCTTCTCAAATTTTAGTACAAAGCCCCAATTTTTATATGAAGGAGCAATATTCTTGAAAAAGTTTAATATAAAAAATTAGCGATTGTCTCCAAAAATATGTAAGTTTAAAGTGATCATAAAATATGACTTACAATGGATACAATCGCTAACAGATGCAAAATTATAAAAAAGATAAGGAACAACCAAATAAAATCCGATATAAATGCTTCTATGGCCGGAGAAAAACTTCTTATGGACATTTTTCCTGCCATAGATGGCTTTTTTATCACAAGTTGTGACTTCTCTTCCACGGAACTCAAAATGGTTCTCGTGAGTACGGCTACCCATGCCTTCTGCGACCGTTGTGGCAAGAAAACCACTCATACCCGTGGCTGGCAAAAGAGAACGGTCACGATGTGTCCTTTAGGGTGTAAACGGTTTGTTCTCACCCTTTACATGCGCCGTTTTTACTGCCAGTCTGATAAACATATATTTGTAGAGCAACAGACGAAGTGGCTAAACAAATATGCAAGATTCAGTGTAAGATGCATAGAGTTGATGAACCAGCTTCATATACATATGTCATCTGTGTCGACCTCCAAGGTCATGAGAAAGATGGGAATCACCTGCTGTCCAAATACTTGCATAAATCATTTGAAAAAGATCCAAAGACTTCCAGACAGGACTGCCAGGAATATAGGCATAGATGACTTTGCCAAGAGAAAGGGACATACCTATGGCAGTGTTATCGTAGACCATGACACAGGCGAGATTTTGGAACTGATAGACTCTAGAGATTCTTCGATTGTGGCAAATGTCTTGAAACAATACAAGAAAGTCGATACTATCACTCGTGATAGGGGACGATGCTTCATTAAGGCTATCAAGCAAGGAGCCCCATCAGCACATGCCATCACAGACAAATTCCATGTCATTGAAGACTTGACGAGCGCAGTCTTTCCAAAGATTCTGCAGGAGTTTTTGCATAAGAGAATGGAGTTGCTGACTCAAGGTCTAGTTGGTCCCATTAAGCCACAAATAAGTAGAGGTCGGCTTTATACCAGCATATATGCAGTCTTGGAATCGATGTGCAAGGATGCAAGAAGAATCAAGAAAATGGCTGAATGGAACACTTTCATGGATCTTTATGCAAGGCAAGGACTGACTTTGAGTGAAATCCATGACAAAACAGGGTTTGATGGATTTAAGATGGGAAAGCTAAGGAACACCAAATATGAGGACTTGCTCAACCCAACACAACTAAGGGCTTACAAAGCCATAGAATCTATTACAAACAGGATTCTCTGCAAAAAGTCATTGGATTACTCTGTGGTTACCAAGGGGTTACATTCTACAGAGAAGAAAGAAATACTGAAAAGACTTCTTTTTCTACTGAGAGAAAAATGGAAGGAAGACTGGAAGGCATACGATGATGCCTACAAGGCATTTCTTGCAAAGGCAACTATCAGGAGCGAAGAGTATGACCTTTGGAATTCAATAGTTCACTTCAACTGGAAAACCAAGACTGATACAGTCAGATTGTTTCTGCAGGACTTGCATGTTACCGATTTAGCCTATTATATAACAACATTTCAAGGCATTTTGAGCGGAGAGGTCAAAATGAACTTGTACAAATGGATTAACATGGTCATAGGATGTGGTAATGAGAAAATGGAAAAGTTTGCCAAAGGACTGATTAAGGACTATTCCGCCATCAATAATTCTATTGCTAGCAAATTGAACAATGGAATCCTTGAAGGTTCGGTCAACAAGATAAAGACCGCAAAGCGAATTATGGGTGGAAGAGCATCGATTTCTCTTTTGCAGATAAAGGTCTCCTCAAACTTAGATACATAAATGTACCAAAATTTGAGAAGAACCCTTT
>ERZ1026880.578-NODE-578-length-18278-cov-4.409208_pt1 | contig 18278 bp, 15 predicted proteins | sample MGYA00380170_ERZ1026880 | MGnify/ENA primary metagenome ERZ1026880 (study PRJEB33269, sample SAMEA4719806) | human gut metagenome | biome: human-associated habitat; feature: organic feature; material: feces | place: Cameroon | collected 2013-10 ...
GACAGTTGTAAACTACAAATGTATGACAAAATCTAAAATATTATTTCAAGAAACAAATAAGGAGACTATATTTCTATAATCTCCTCAAAATCATCGTAATCTTTCAGTATTTAGTTTGTTTTATTTCTGTGACAGATATTCATGAATACCCTTTGCGCCGGCTTTTCCGGCACCCATAGCAAGGATAACTGTAGCTGCTCCGGTCACAGCATCGCCGCCTGCGAATACGGCAGCCTTGGATGTCTGTCCATTTTCTTCTTCAGCTACAATACATCTTCTCCGGTTGGTCTCAAGTCCCTCCGTTGTAGATGCGATCAATGGGTTTGGAGAAGTACCAAGTGCCATGATAACTGTATCCAGTTCAATCTCGTACTCAGATCCTTCGATCGGTACCGGACGTCTTCTGCCAGATGCATCTGGTTCACCAAGTTCCATTTTGATTACTTTCATGCCTTTTACCCATCCGTTATCATCGGTAAGGATCTCTACCGGATTGGTCAACAGATTGAAGATAATGCCTTCTTCTTTTGCATGATGTACTTCTTCTGCTCTTGCCGGAAGCTCTGCTTCGCTTCGACGATATACGATATGTACATCTGCACCAAGGCGAAGTGCTGTCCTGGCTGCATCCATAGCTACGTTACCACCGCCGACTACAGCGACTTTCTTACCAGCTGCGATCGGTGTGTCATAATTATTATCAAAAGCTTTCATCAGATTACTTCTGGTCAGATACTCATTTGCGGAGAATACTCCATTCGCTGTCTCGCCAGGTATTCCCATAAACATCGGAAGACCTGCACCTGATCCGATAAATACAGCTTCGAAGTTTTCCTCTTCCATCAGCTGATCAATTGTAGTTGATTTACCAATCACTACATTGGTCTCAAATTTAACACCAAGCTCTTTAACCTTTTCAATCTCTTTCTTAACAACTTTTTCTTTTGGAAGACGGAATTCCGGGATACCATATACCAGTACTCCTCCCAGTTCGTGAAGAGCTTCAAATACAGTTACTTCATATCCAAGTTTTGCAAGATCACCGGCACAGGTGAGTCCAGACGGACCGGAACCGATCACAGCCACCTTATGACCATTTGTCTTCTCTGCTTTCTTAGGCTTGATATCATGCTCCAGTGCATAATCTGCCACAAAACGCTCCAGCTTACCAATAGATACAGCATCACCTTTAATGCCACGGATACATTTGCATTCGCACTGTGATTCCTGAGGACATACACGACCACAGATTGCCGGCAATGCAGAAGACTCACCGATCACCTGATAAGCACCTTCAATATCGCCCTCTTTTACTTTGGATATAAATCCGGGAATATTGATTGATACCGGACATCCCTGGATACATCTTGCATTTTTGCAGTTCAGACATCTGGTTGCTTCTTCCATTGCCTCTTCTTTATTATATCCATAACATACTTCTTCAAAATTAGTTGCACGTACTTTTGCATCCTGTTCTCTGACAGGAATTCTCTTTAACATATCAGCCATTAGTTGTCACCTCCGCAATTGCCGCATCCGCCATGATGTGTATTGCCTTCCTGCAGCTTCAGTAAGGCACGACCTTCCTGCGTCTTATACATCTGCTGTCTCTTCATGGCATTATCAAAGTCTACCAGATGTCCGTCAAATTCCGGTCCATCTACGCAGGCGAATTTCACTTCTTCACCTACCAGAAGACGACAGGCACCACACATACCGGTACCGTCTACCATGATCGGGTTCATGCTAACAACAGTCGGGATTGCAAGCTTCTTCGTAAGGAGACATACGAATTTCATCATGATCATCGGTCCGATAGCGATACAGACATCGTAATGATTGCCCTGCTCTACCAGTTCCTCCACCATAGTGGTAACCATTCCGGCATGTCCGTAAGAACCGTCATCTGTACATGGATAGTAATTACCAGATACCGCACGCATCTCATCCTCCAGGATCAACAGATCCTTATTCTTGGAACCGATGATAACATCAGCATCAATACCGTGTTCTTTCAGCCATTTTACCTGCGGATATACCGGTGCAGCACCTACACCACCGCCTACAAACAGGATCTTCTTCTTTTTCAAGCTCTCAATATCTTCTTTTACAAATTCAGAAGGACAGCCAAGTGGTCCGGTAAAATCACGGAACGCATCTCCTTCTTTTAATTCAGCAAATTTTCTTGTAGATGCGCCAACCGGCTGGAATACGATAGTAATCGTACCTGCTTCTCTGTCATAATCGCAGATGGTCAGCGGGATACGTTCTCCTGTCTCATCTATTTTTACAATAACGAACTGTCCAGGCTCGCAATGTCTTGCCACACGAGGAGCTTCTACGACCATCAGATAGATATTCTCGTTCAGCTTCTCGGCTTTCTGTATCTTGTACATCTTGTTTCCTCCTGTCTATTGATTTTACTAATAATGTTAATGTATACATCTGAAAATTTCAAGGAAAGTTTACAAAAGAAAAGCAGATCCCCTGAAATTGCCTGAATTTACAGAATCTGCTTTCCTGAATTTCTGAAATTTAGAAGTCTACTTCTGTACCATAATATGTACATTCAAACAGTTTTTTCATTGTTTCCGGATCGATAGTTCTTGGATTAGATCCTGTACATGCATCACCGACTGCAAGCTCTGCAATCTTATCAATCTTTTCTTTAAATTCATCCTCATTGATTCCAAATTCTTTCAAAGTCTTTGGAATATTGAGTTTTACATTGAACTCATCAATCTTCTCACACAGACTGTTGATCAATGCTTTTTCAGATATTCCTGCCAGTCCCATTCTACGTGCGATCTCGGCATAACGCTTAGCGGCTATCGGATCCTTGGCGTTGTATTTAATAACATATGGCAAATAAATTGCATTGGCACATCCATGCGGAATATGTCCGGTAGAGAATGCAGCACCCGTCTTGTGCGCCATAGAATGAACAATGCCAAGTAAAGCGTTAGAGAATGCCATACCTGCAAGACACTGTGCGTAATGCATCTGTTCTCTCGCTACCTTGTCACATTTATAGGATGCCGGCAGATAATCAAGAACCATCTCGATTGCCTGCAATGCAAGCGGATCTGTGAATGGACAATTCAGTGTAGATACATAAGCTTCAATCGCATGTGTCAGCGCATCCATTCCCGTGTAAGCAACCTGTTTGATTGGAAGTCCCATAACGAGTTCCGGGTCAACAATTGCCACATCAGGTGTAATATTAAAGTCAGCCAGCGGATATTTTACTCCGGTCTCATAATTTGTAATTACAGAGAATGCAGTAACCTCTGTAGCTGTACCAGATGTAGAAGGAATTGCACAGAATTTTGCTTTCTGACGCAGTTCCGGGAAATTAAACGGAATACAAAGTGCTTCAAATGTGGTATCCGGATACTCATAGAAAGCCCACATAGCTTTGGCTGCATCAATCGGTGATCCACCACCCATTGCTACGATCCAGTCTGGTTGGAACTTACGCATTGCTTCGGCACCTTTCATAACTGTCTCAACAGACGGATCAGGTTCTACACCTTCAAAAAGCTCGACTTCCATTCCGGCATCTTTCAGATAGCCGACTGCTTTGTCAAGAAATCCCTGTCTTCTCATAGAGCCTCCGCCAACTATAAGAATTGCTTTTTTACCTTTCAGGTTCTTAAGTTCCTCCAGGCAACCCATTCCATGGTATATGTCTCTAGGTAATGTAAATCTGCTCATAATTAATCGCTCCTTTGTATAATGGATTACTTTTTCGACACTCACATCATACACCCGTTATTTATTTAACACAATAGTTAAATAAATAACGGATTGTACTTTTCCACGCACAATCCGTTTATGTTGTCTTCTATATTCTATTCTGTCCGTTCGTAATTACGTGTAGTAACACCACTCAAACGTCCTTTTCCATTCACAAGAACCGCTTTGAAAATAGTAGTTCCTTCCGGCATGGAAATCGGATCTGTATATTCTTCCGAATCTTCATCTGGGGTAGATCCATCTGTTGTATAATGAGCTGTATAGCCATCCGGCACAACAATACTGATCTTTGTATCGGTATCATACTGGCCAGTAGACGGAGATACAGCAGGTGCATCTTCGATTGGCAGCTCTACTTCATAAGTCTTACTTACGGTAAGACTTGGAATGCCGTTCGCATTGACAGATACTGCTTTGATTTCTGTCTCACCCTCAGAGATCTGAATTGGTTTTTCGTATTTGATACGAGTTTTAGATGAGAATGGATCACTTCCATCATCGGTATAATAGATATTCTTCTCTGTTGTAGTCAATGAAAGCTGCTGAACATCGTCAAAACTTTCACTGTCATCCAGGCTGAATTCTGGTGATTCCGATGCATATTCCGTAAGCTGATCAGCCACACTGGACTTAGCCCCGTCTAATATTAACGGAATCTCGCCCTGATTCTTAGTATCTTCATAGAATTTAAAACATGCCTTATATACATCAACACTATCCGAATATTTATCTACCGCACTTAACAGGATCTCTTCCGCCTTGTCACTCTCATTCTGCTCAATATACAGTTCAGACAATCCCTCATATGCTTCTGCTTTCTTAGGCTTCTTCTTAATAGCTTTCTTAAACTGTGTTTCCGCTTCCGTATAATCTTTACTGCTCAGTGCTTTATAACCTTTCTTCACATAACCATTATACGAAAACTGATACATGATCAATCCAGCGATCACAAGAATCACAAGAAAAATACCGGTAAGAAGCAGTGCTCTTTTTCTCTTTTTCTTCTTCAGAGCTTTTTTCCTGGCAGCACGTCTCCTGCGTTCTTCCTGCGGAGTAAGCTGTCTTCTGGATCTGTCCTCTCTTTCAGGTCGACGTTGTCCGGACGAAGTCCTGCGCTGACCGGATGAAGTTCTGCGAGAAGACTGACCTCCACGTGTACCGGAATTTCTTCTCGCCGTTGGTATCGTGCTTGTCTGATAATCATAGTCATCAAGTGGTGTGTCAGAACCATCGATTGCACCTTTCACCTGTGCAGCAAGCACATCGTCTAAAGGATTGTAATCCGGTACAATGCGTATCTCTGCCCCACATTCTTCACATCTAAGCGCGCCCTCCGGCATCTCTGCACCACAGCGTCTGCATCTCATGTTCTACTCTACCTCCTGACCCTTCGCTGCTTCTACACAATTGTACATCAGCATAGCGATTGTCATAGGACCAACTCCACCTGGTACCGGAGTAATTGCTGATACTTTATCTTTTACATCATCAAAGTCCACGTCACCACACAACTTATTTTCTTCGTTACGGTGCATACCTACGTCAATAACTACCGCACCTTCTTTCACATAGTCTGCTGTGATGAATTTCGGTTTGCCGATGGCAACTACAAGGATATCAGCTCTTCCTGTAACTTCTTTCAGATCTTTGGTCCTGGAGTGCGTGATCGTAACCGTTCCATTTTCACGAAGAAGCAGAATAGACATCGGTTTGCCTACAATGTTACTTCTTCCTACAACCACACATTCTTTTCCTTCTATTTCAATTCCGGAGCGTTTCAAAAGCTGGATGATTCCCGCCGGTGTGCAGGATACAAAGCCCGGTTCTCCGATACAGAGTCGTCCTACGCTTTCCGGATGAAATCCGTCCACATCTTTATCCGGTGAAATCGTACGGATAATCGTATCTGCATTAATATGCTTTGGAAGCGGAAGCTGTACCAGAATACCATGTACATTATCATTCTCGTTCAATTCTTTTACTAACTTCACCAGTTGATCTTCTGTAGTCTCTTCAGGAAGCTCGTAAGAAAGTGATTCGATTCCTACATAGGCACATGCTCTTTTTTTATTGCGTACATAAATGCTGGATGCAGGATCATCTCCCACCTGAATTACTGCCAGGCAGGTCTCCACACCCTGTTTCTTCAATTCTTCAACGGTTACCTTCAACTCATCCTTGATCTCGGTAGAGATTTTCTTTCCATCAATCAATAACGGCATAATTCCAATTCCCCTTATATTTATATATTATGATGTTGGGGTCAAAAGCCCCAACTATGATGCCTGCGGATTGTTCCGTGCTATGCACTCCCACAATCCTCCCAATTATTCGCATATCGTGGGATTAATATCCCACTTTTAGGCTCATATTGGGGCGGGTCCCAAGGTCTAAATCCACTTATGAGCGAGCTCATGTGGATTTAGATCTTTTGACTTTTGCATCATATTATATACTTTTCTAGAATAATCCTGTGATCTGACCATCTTCAGTTACGTCAATATTATTGGCAGCCGGAACCTTCGGAAGTCCAGGCATCGTCATAACAGCTCCTGTCAGTGCTACTACAAATCCTGCACCTGCACTTACATAAGCTTCACGGATATGTATATCAAAATCTGTCGGTCTGCCAAGCTTCTTAGCATCATCAGACAGTGAATACTGATTCTTTGCCATACAGACAGGCATGTTGCCAAATCCCATCGCTTCAATCTTGGCGAGTTGTTTGGCTGCCTTAGGCTCAAAGATCACACCTCTTGCACCATAGATTTCTTTAGAGATAGTCTCAATCTTTTCCTGCAGAGACAGACCGTCCTCATACAGCGGATGGAAATGACTTTCCTTGTTCTCCAATGTTTCAAGTACTTTTTCAGCAAGAGCGATACCGCCCTCTCCACCTTTTTCCCATACCTCAGAAAGAGCAAATTCACAGCCTCTCTCTTCACAGAATCTGCGGATATATTCATTCTCTGCATCCGTATCTGTCACGAAAGAATTCAGCGTAACAACTACCGGTACATCATATTTCTGAATATTCTCAATATGTTTTTCCAGATTCACAATACCTTTTGCAAGCGCTTCCAGGTTCTCATCAGAAAGCTGATCTTTTGGTACTCCGCCATTATACTTCAATGCGCGCACTGTTGCAACCAATACTACTGCATCCGGCTTCAGACCGGACATACGACATTTGATGTCCATAAATTTTTCAGCACCAAGATCTGCACCAAATCCAGCTTCCGTAATCGTAATATCTGCCAGTTTCAATGCCATTCTGGTAGCACGTACACTGTTACATCCGTGGGCAATATTAGCAAATGGTCCACCGTGTACAAGCGCCGGTGTATGCTCCAGCGTCTGGATCAGATTTGGTTTGATAGCATCTTTTAAAAGTGCTGTCATTGCTCCGGTTGCCTGTAAATCATCTGCTGTTACAGGATCACCCTGGAAGTTATATGCTACGATAATGCGTCCCAGTCTTGCTTTCAGATCTTTTATATCTTCTGCAAGACAGAGAATAGCCATGATCTCAGAAGCAACTGTAATTACAAAATGATCCTCTCTTACCATTCCATCCGTCTTGTTACCAAGTCCGACTACAATATTACGCAGATTACGGTCATTCATATCTACACAACGTTTCCATACCACCTGGCGTGGATCAATGCCCAGCGCATTACCCTGCTGAATATGATTATCCAATAATGCTGCAAGCAGATTATTCGCTGAAGTAATTGCATGAAAATCTCCTGTAAAATGCAGGTTCAGATCTTCCATCGGCACAACCTGTGCATATCCGCCACCGGCAGCTCCTCCTTTAATACCGAAACATGGTCCGAGCGATGGCTCACGAAGTGCAATAATAGCTTTTTTATTCATCTTGGCAAATGCTTCACCAAGTCCTACTGTAGTAGTAGTCTTACCCTCGCCTGCTGGAGTAGGATTGATTGCTGTTACAAGAACAAGCTTGCCGTCTGGGTTATCCTTTATCTTATCATATAAATCATCCGAAAGTTTTGCCTTATACTTACCGTATAATTCCAGATTGTCTTCCTCAATTCCGATCGATGCGGCTACATCTCTGATATGGCTCATTTCTGCTTCCTGTGCGATTTGAATATCTGTTTTCATGTTCTTCATCCTTTCTTTCATTCATTAGTGTCCAGTAACTATATTAAACATACTCTTCTATGTACTGTTCAAACTCTTCCATAGACATGAGTACCTTTCTTGGCTTTGTTCCCTCTTCCGGTCCAACCACACCTGCTTCACAGAGCTGATCCATAATTCTTGCGGCACGGTTAAAGCCGATCTTGAACATCCGCTGTAACATTCCAATAGACGCCTTTTCTTTGTCGATGATCAGCTTACCTGCATCTACAAAATAGGCATCTCGTTCGCTTGCACTGTCACTGCCAGACATCATATTTCCACCGGCAGCGCTGGAATTCATGTGTTCTACCACTTCCTGGCTGTAAGCAGCATCTCCATTGTGATCTTTCAGATAATCGGTTACCTTCTGAACCTCCTTGTCCGAAACAAATGCTCCCTGCACACGGACCGGTTTCTGATAACCGCTCGGATAAAAGAGCATATCACCCTTTCCGAGGAGTTTCTCAGCTCCGTTCATGTCAATGATCGTCCTTGAATCCACACCCGATGATACAGAAAATGCAATTCTGGACGGCATATTGGCTTTAATCAGACCAGTAATGACATTAACAGACGGTCTCTGAGTTGCAAGTACCAGGTGAATGCCGGCTGCTCTTGCAAGCTGGGCCAGACGACAGATAGATTCTTCCACCTCACCTGGTGCCACCATCATCAGATCGGCAAGTTCGTCCACAATGATTACAATCTGCGGCATAGTGTCCGGCTTATTGCCGTTCTCATCCGGTTCCATCTGACTTACTTTCTCATTATATCCTTTCATATCACGGACTTGATGCTCCGCAAATGCCTGATAACGTCTTGTCATTTCTGCAACTGCCCAATTAAGAGCTCCTGCAGCTTTCTTCGGGTCTGTTACTACAGGAATCATCAGATGCGGAATGCCATTGTATACGCTTAATTCTACTACTTTCGGATCCACCATGATCAGTCGCACCTGATCTGGTGATGCTTTATATAAAATACTCATGATCAATGTATTGATACACACAGATTTACCGGAACCGGTCGCTCCTGCAATCAGAAGATGCGGCATCTTGGCAATGTCAGCCACAACACATCTTCCTGCAATATCCCGGCCTACCGCAAAGGATACATTTGATGCACTGTTTTTAAATTCAGTAGACTCCAGAAGATCCCGCAGCATAACTGCAGAATTTTCTTTATTTGGTACTTCGATCCCCACCGCTGCTTTTCCTGGGATCGGTGCTTCAATACGAATATCCGCAGCCGCAAGATTCAACTTGATATCATCAGCAAGTCCTACAATCTTGCTGACTTTCACACCCTGCTCCGGCTGAAGCTCATATCTGGTAACAGATGGTCCACAGCTTACATTGGTAACCGTTACATTCACGCCGAAACTGTGCAGTGTATCCTGCAGCTTTCCGGCGGTTTCGCGAAGATGTGTATCCGAATCCCCACCGCCTTTTTTACCTCTTGTAAGCAACGAAAATGGAGGCGTATGATAAGTCTCATTCTTAACTTCATTTTCTGAAACTGCCTGAGCTACGCTTGCAGTCTCCTGAGCAATCGCATCTGCCCCTGCCTTTTTCCTGCTTCTCTTTGCCAGAGCTTTGGACTCCGCTAAAGATTCCACAGCCGAATCAGTATCAAACGGATCCGGCAGATCGTCTGGCTGCGCAGCCATCTCCGGCTGTGTCCTGTTAATCACCAGATCCTGTGTATCTTTCGTGTTTGGCTGAACTGCTGACGGAATATCGGTCTTAAGTTCGTCAGCTTTCATCTCTTTCATCTCCGGAGATCTTCCGCTCAATGTTGTATCAAAAGATACTCCCTCCACGTGACGGTCTTTTCTCTTTGATGCAGTCTTCTTTTCTGCTTTAGCCTGTTCCAGTTCTTTTTCTTCTCTGGCTGTGCGTCGTTCTTCTCTGCGTCTTGCAGATGCCTCGCGCCTTCTGGTATTGGACTCTTTTGCATGTGAATAAGCGCGATCGCTCTGCTTCTTTACACCTTTGAGAACGGAACGCCCGGTGATGATCACTATTCCAATGATCATCATAATAATCAAAATCACATATGTACCTGCCACTCCGAGAGCCGGTGACAGGATGTCTGCAAGCGATCCTCCGACAGTACCTCCCGCATCACTGATCAATTCAAATAAACCACATAAAATCAGGAAACAGATCACAGCTGCGCCGGATTTCCAGTATGCGATACGATTATGCTTGTTCGATACCAGAAATGCTGTTACTCCAAATAGCAGAAAAGGTACAAGATATGCACCTGCGCCAAAGCTTTCCATCAGGAAAGCCGAAGCTGACGCCCCAAGTGTCCCACCAAATCCAAAATTACTGATCAGAAGAAGTATGCTGACAGCCAGCACGATCCATATAATTATTTCATCAATTACAAAATTCTCTCCCGCTTTCTTCGTTGTCTTCCCGGTGGTCTTTTTAGACGTACTTTTCTTCTTAGACTTCGAAGCCATATAATCCCCCCTGTTTCGCGCATCGTATCTATAGGCATATCATCACAAAGTATAGATACACATACTATTTAAAGTATATCATTTTTACAAGAGACTGTCATTATTTAATTATCCATTTTCTGTTCCATTTTCATCGATCATTTGATGCAGTTTCGCCAGTGCTTCTTTTAATCCTCCCACTTCATCAATGAGACCGACTGCAACTGCTTCCGGGCCTTCCAGCATTGTTCCCACATCTTTGACAAGCTGTGTTGGATTCAACATCAGTTCTTCAATCTGATCCTGCGTCATATGGGAATGTTTTGAGAGAAATGCCGTAATCCGATCCTGCGTTTTTACCATATTGCGGAAACTCTGTTCTACCCCGATGAACATTCCATTGGATCTTACCGGATGGATGATCATGGTTCCACTTGGTACAATAAAAGAATAATCAGCTGCTACTGCAAGAGGACCACCGATAGAATGGCTTCCTCCGAGCACCAACGACACCGTAGGCTTACTGAGAGACGCGATCATTTCTGCAATCGAAAGTCCTGCTTCCACATCGCCACCCAGAGTATTTAACAGAATCAACAGACCATCTATCTCACAACTGTCTTCTATTTCCGCAAGCATGGGAAGCAAATGCTCGTATTTGGTTGCCTTCGTGCTTCCGCTGACCGCATCATGTCCTTCTATCTCTCCGATGATTGTGATTAATTTAATTCTGTGGTGCGCACGGCTTTCATCAAGATCTAGTGAACCGGTTTCTTTGATCTCTGCTTTTTTCTCCTGCTTTTCTTCATTTTCCTGCATATAAAAACACCTCCATACCCTTTAGTATGGAAGTGTTATATAGTTCTTATTCATGTATACAGGATTCTTATACCTGTTCCAGTGCCTGTTCTACATCAGCGATAATATCATCAGCATTCTCGATACCTACACTGAAACGAATCAAATCCGGCTGTACCCCGGCTTCCATCAGTTCCTGATCATTCATCTGGCGATGTGTGTGACTTGCCGGATGCAGTACACAGCTCCTTGCATCTGCCACATGAGTTACGATCGCAACCATTTTCAGGCTGTCCATCATCTTCACTGCGCTGTCACGTCCGCCCTTCAGACCAAATGTAAGCACACCGCATGTTCCGTTTGGCATATATTTCTGAGCCAGTTCATACTGAGAATCACCTTCCAGTCCCGGATAGTTAACCCACGCCACCTTTTCATGTCCCTGCAGATATTTCGCAACCTTCAATGCGTTCTCACAATGACGAGGTACACGAAGATGTAATGTTTCGAGTCCCAGATTCAGCAAAAATGCATTCTGCGGTGCCTGGATAGAGCCAAGGTCACGCATCAGCTGTGATGTAGCTTTTGTTATGTATGCAGCCTTGCCGAATTTCTGTGTATACACGATGCCATGGTAGGTCTCATCCGGTGTGGTGAGTCCTGCAAATTTGTCACCGTAAGCTTCCCAGTCAAAATTACCACTGTCTACGATCACACCACCTACACAGGTCGCATGTCCGTCCATATATTTGGTAGTTGAATGTGTTACAATATCCGCACCCCATGCAAATGGTCTGCAGTTGATCGGTGTGGCAAATGTATTATCTACAATAAATGGTACACCGTGCGCATGTGCTGCTTTGGCAAACTTTTCAAAATCAAGAACAACCAGTGCAGGGTTTGCAATAGATTCACCAAATACAACCTTTGTATTATCACGAAACGCGGCATTCAAATCTTCCTCACTGCAGTCCGGCTCAACAAAAGTAGCCTCAACGCCCATCTTCTTGATGGTGTGAGCGTAAAGATTATAAGTACCGCCGTACAGTGCAGATGCACATACAATATGATCTCCTGCTTCCACAATATTCATGATCGCATAAAAATTAGCTGCCTGTCCCGATGAAGTAAGCATCGCTGCCACTCCACCCTCCAGATCACAGATCTTTGCAGCTACCGCATCATTGGTCGGATTCTGCAACCGTGTATAAAAATATCCGCTCTCTTCCAGGTCAAAAAGTCTTCCCATCTGGTCACTGGAATTATATTTAAATGTTGTACTCTGATAGATTGGCAGAACTCTTGGCTCTCCATTACCCGGTTTATATCCTGACTGAATACACTTAGTTTCAATCTTATAATCACTCATCCTCTCGATGCCTCCTTTTATCCATTATCCATAATTATTCATCCCAGTTATGATATACATCCTGTACATCATCGTCATCATCCAACAGATCCAGGGTTTTCTGAATATTCTGAATATCCTTAGGATCAGTAAGTTCTACATAAGTCTGCGGAATCATGGTTACTTCTGCAGACGCCATATGAATTCCTGCTTCTTCAAGTGCTTCACGCACCTCACTGAAATCATCTGGATCCGTCAGAATCTCAAAGCTGTCATCTTCCTCAGCAAAGTCTTCTGCACCTGCATCCAGTGCCTGCATCATAAGATCATCGGCATCTCCATCGTATTCTTCCTTATCTACAATAATCTGTCCCTTACGGTCAAACATAAAAGATACACATCCCGGTGTACCTACGTTGCCATTACCTTTTGTAAATGCACTCTTAACATTAGATGCCGTACGGTTCTTATTATCTGTCAGTGTCTCGACTATAATTGCCGTACCATTCGGACCGTAACCTTCGTATGTAATATGTTCGTAATCTGCTGATCCGCCTTCGCCTGCAGCTTTTTTAATATTTCTCTCAATCGTGTCATTTGGCATATTGTTAGATTTAGCCTTTGCGATAACATCACGCAGACGGCTGTTGTTAGCCGGATCAGCGCTTCCACCTTCTTTTACCGCTACTGCAAGCTCTTTACCGATTTTTGTAAAAATCTTACCTTTTGCAGCATCATTTTTTTCTTTTTTATGCTTAATATTGGCAAATTTTGAATGTCCTGACATCTTCTTCTCTCCTTATCTTCTATTAGTTCGCATACATTTTATTTTATCATGCATATTACATTTTTTCAATCTTTACTGATTGAATCGCATTATTGTCTACTTCCAGCACTGTAAACAGATATCCTTCATAAAGTACTGTGCTGCGCTCATCCTCTCCGGGGATTCTGTCAAGCTGATGGATCAGAAATCCGTTTAACGTCTCATACTCTTCCTTATCAAAATGAATATTCAGCAGATCTTCCAGATCCTCCAGGTCAGTAAAGCCATTGACTTCATAGGATCCATCTGCCTGTACTTCGATATCCTCTTCCTCTTCATCGTATTCGTCCATAATATTACCTACGATTTCTTCCAGAATATCTTCCATAGCTACCAGCCCTGAAGTCTGTCCATACTCATCAATGACGATTGCAATATGATTATTTCCTTCCTGCATTCTGCGGAACAGTGTATCTATGCTCTTGGTTTCAGGTATGTAATCTACCGGACGGATATACCCTTTCAGTTCTTTGATCGGACGATTGCGGTTGGCTTCGGTAAAATAACAGGTCATAGCATCCCGAAGATGAATGGTTCCTATAATCTCATCAATATCCTCCCGATATACCGGGAATCTGGAAAAACGTTCTCCCAGCATAAACTTGAGTGCAGTTTCCAGTGTTTCCTCTTCATCGATACCCACAATATCACGTCGATGTGTCATAATGTCTTTTGCATCCTTATCAAGATAGCGGACAATATTGCGGATCAGTTTCATTGCCTGACTTCCGACTTCTTCTGTCTCGCCTTCTTCTCGAAATATCTGTCTCATCCGATGAAACAAACTTCGTTCTTCCATATCCATACTCCTTTTTATGTATGAAGCGCAAGGCTGACCCTTATCGCTTCATCAACGCTTCTCATTCGTTCTTTATCCAGATGACCGATCATATCTTTTAGCCTCTGCTTATCAATCGTTCTTATCTGTTCCAACAGAATTACAGAATCCTTCATGATCTGACATCGTCTGGAATCAATCTCAATATGCGTAGGCAACTTTGCTTTATTCATTCTGGATGTAATCGCTGCGCAAATGACAGTCGGACTGTATCTGTTACCTACGTCATTCTGTATGATCAGCACCGGCCTGATGCCTCCCTGTTCCGAGCCGACTACCGGGCTGAGGTCAGCATAATAAATATCTCCACGTTTTACCTGCACCTGTTTTCACTCTCCATATTTCTGATAAAAACAGTATTTCCATCTTTTTTCAGATGTATTCTATTGCAGTTCTTCATTCGATATATTTATGCGAAATAATCAATCTGCTCTATGACTTTTCCATCTTTCAGAAATTCTCTCGGTATTCTCTTACCCAGGTCACAAACAAATTCATAGCTGAAACGACCGGACAGATCACTGAGCGTCTCTACCGGAAGGTAATTGTCTCCGTCCCGACCGATAAGTACCACGCGGTCTCCATATGCCACATTTTCAATTTCTGTACAATCTACCATAAACTGATCCATACAGATTCGTCCGAGGATTGGGGCTTTCTTGCCATGGATCAGCACAAAGCCTTTATTAGACAGACTTCTCGGATATCCATCTCCATATCCTACCGGTACAGTTACAATCTTGGTCGGACGTTCGGTCACAAACGTACCGCCATAACTTACCGGAACTCCTGCCTCTACCCATTTCACATGGGAAACATGACTGATCAGTTCCATAGCTGGTTTCAGATGTACATGCTGCTGATCTACTTCGTCTGAGGGATACAGGCCATAAGTAGAAATACCTGATCTTACAATATCCATATAGGTCTCTGGCAAATCAAGAATCGCCGCACTGTTTGCACAGTGATAATGCTTAAATGTGACATTTCTGTCCTCCAGTGCTTTACGCATCCACAGATAGCGCTCCAACTGTTTATGGGCATAAGCTTTGTCTGCTTCATCTGCTTTGGAGAAATGTGTATACATTCCTTCCATCTCAATGCCTGGAAGCTTTGCAATCTCTGCGATTGTATCTGCATTCTCCTCATCGATCTGGAATCCAAGTCTCGACATTCCAGTGTCTAATTTGATATGGACGTACGCTGTCTTTCCAAGCTTTACTGCTGTCTCAGAAATCTGCTCTGCGATTTCTTTCGTATAACAGGTGAAACGGATCTCATGTTCAATTGCTTCTGCCTGCTGTGATGGAAAAACAGGACCCAATACAAGTATCGGTTTCCTGATACCGTTTGCACGCAGAATCACACCCTCATCCGGTGTGGCTGTAGCAAATCCCCACAAGTAATTTTTTTTCTCCAGATCACATGCGATTGGTACCGCACCGTGACCGTAGCCATCCATCTTGACAACAGCCATGATTTTAGTCGCATCACCAACCGTTTCATGCATCTGATCCATATTATATTCTATGGCGTCCAGATCAATTCTGGCACACACTCTTGTATATTCTTTCATCATTTTTCCGCCTTCCAGTTTTCTGTCATTTGGATCGCTGATCCAAGTGCATCAGCAAGATCCCTCGCCAATACACTATAGCACCCCATTTCATTTCTTGCAATATCTCCCGCAAGTCCATGGAGATAAACTCCAAGAACAGCGGCATCATAATTATCGCATCCCTGCACCATAAGTCCGCCAATAATTCCGGCCAGCACATCTCCGGAACCTGCTTTTGCCATTGCAGCATTTCCGGTAAGATTCACATACATTCTTCTGCCCTTTGCTCCCACAAAAGTACGTGCATCTTTTTGTACCAGAGTAACATCTAAAGTTCTTGCCGTCTGTTCCAGGATCTCTCTTCGATGCATTTGTATCTCGTTGACAGGCCGTCCTGTTAATCTGGATAATTCCTTCAAATGTGGAGTCAGTACATAATTGCCTTCTGCCAGCCGGTCCTTCCATTCCGGATGCGTCGCCAATATATTAATTCCGTCCGCATCAATCAGACATGGCACATTTATTTCTTTCAAAACGGTATTTACAATCAGATCTGCTACATCAGATCTTCCAAGACCTGATCCTATACAGACTGCATCAGCCCACTCCAGTACCGACAGAAGACTTGCTTCGTCATATTCCGTATATGTTGTGATAATAGCTTCCGGAATCAGCTGCTGTAAAATACTTCGGTTATCTTCAGTGGTATAAATGCGTACAAGTCCTGCTCCCATGCGATAAGCAGCACAGGCGCTTAAGAATGCAGCTCCTGCCATTCCACTGCTTCCGGCAATTAATAATAATTTTCCAAATGTACCTTTATGCGCATATGGCGGACGTTCAGGCAGAAGTTTGGCAATATCACTCATTTCTAATGCATATGCAGTATCCAGCTGTTCCTTTACTGTAAAACTGTCAATTCCGATATCTGTCACGCAGACTTTTCCGGTATACAATGCACCGGGAAACAGAAACAGACCCAGCTTTCGATCCTGGAATGTTACGGTTGCATCTGCCTGAAACGCTTCACCGAATACACGACCATCCGTAGCTGAGATACCGGACGGAATATCAACCGCGAGTTTCCGTCCCGATGACATATTCATATGTTGAAGTATTTCCAGATAGTGTCCTGTAATCTCACGATTCAATCCTACACCAAACAATGCATCAATTACAATGCTGTAATCATTATCCTGCCATTCTGTGAGAAGAATTCCTCCACGCTGTTCGAACTGATCCATCTGATATATACACTCTTCGGTTCGGCTTGTCATCCGTCCGGCAAATACTGCTGTCACCTGGCAGCCTTTCTCTTTCAGAATACTTCCAATAGCAAAGCCATCGCCTCCGTTATTTCCTGATCCACACACAATGCATACATGTGTCAGCGGCCACTTTTGTTCTTCTATATAATCAGTACAGGCTGCAGCAGCCCGTTCCATCAGTGTTCTGGATGAAACTCCCAGATCCTGTATAGTATGACTGTCCGCACTTTTCATCTGTTCCGCATTTAATAAATACTGCATATACTTCCTTTCTGCCTTAGGCGCAGATCACTGCAAAAAAAACGACGTGTAAAGAAGTCTGCTTTCACAGCCCGCATTACACGCCATTATTCTGTCTGTTATTTGTCTGCATGATCCTCATTATATCGACTGATATTATAAGATAATCTCATTAAGCTTTCTGATAAATGTACACTTTCTACAATTACATTATCCGGTACATTCAGATCTACATGCGCAAAATTCCAGATGGCCTGAATACCGGCATCTACCAGATCCTTCGCCACATCAATTGCGCATTCCTTCGGAATTGTAAGAACTGCAATCTCGATATTATTCTCTTTAATGAAATCTTTCATCTCACTCATCATACGAACCGGCACATCACGAATTGACATACCTCTCAGTGTAGGATTCACATCAAAGATACCTTTCAGGATAAATCCCTGATTTTCAAAATGTGAATAATTTGCCAAAGCCTGTCCCAAATTACCTGCGCCAACGATTATAAAATTATGCTTGTTCTCCAATCCAAGGATTTTACCAATTTCAGTATGAAGATATTTTACATTATAACCATATCCCTGCTGACCAAATCCGCCAAAGTTGTTCAAATCCTGTCGAATCTGTGATGCAGTAAGTTTCATTCTTTTACTTAAATCATTAGATGATATACGTTCGACACCATCTTCTAATAATTCACCAAGATATCGGTAATATCTTGGAAGTCTGCGAATTACCGCCTGAGAAATCTTTCTTGTCTCCACTGTTGTTCACCTACCCATAATATTATGGAATAATTATATCGGATTGTTAACACAAAGTCAAACTTTTGTACAAACTTTCATTAACTTTAGTTGTATTTTCTGTTCTTTTCGGTATAATGATACACAGAGAATTATGGAGGTGTATCATGATTTTAGCATGTCATGATGTTTCCAAAGCATTTGGGGAACACGTTATTATACAAAATGGCTCTTTTCATATAGAAGACCATGAAAAAGCAGCCCTTGTCGGTATCAATGGGGCCGGCAAGTCT
>ERZ1026880.587-NODE-587-length-18083-cov-11.715609_pt1 | contig 18083 bp, 24 predicted proteins | sample MGYA00380170_ERZ1026880 | MGnify/ENA primary metagenome ERZ1026880 (study PRJEB33269, sample SAMEA4719806) | human gut metagenome | biome: human-associated habitat; feature: organic feature; material: feces | place: Cameroon | collected 2013-10 ...
GAGGGGTTCAATCCAAGTTCTCCCACCCCCGCTCGTCCGTAGTCACGCCAGCCCGCACACTCCACACAATTCCAACATAACTACAAATAACCACTTGCCAGCCGTAGTCGCATGTTGTAACATAGTGCCCAGCAAAGGAGGTGGACACAACATGCCTAGAACGAGTCAAATCACGCGAAGTATTACCACTACGGCTTGCATTGGTCAGCACGTAAATCAGTATGGGGAGTTTGAAGATTTTTGCGATGTAGCTACCTTCCCCACCACTGAGGAAAAGGCCAGTAAATACTTCCGCCGAAAGTACAATGACCAGTCCATTACCATCAACAAGGTAGAGCAGGAAACGCACGTGTACTACATGAGCGTTGAAGAATTCATTGCCTGCGCACACGAACGAGTAAAGGAGAACTAAAATGGCAACCGAAATCATCACTGCAGAAAACACCAGCATGGCCCCCACCGTTACCGCTAAGCCCATCATGGCCCTGGCCTTCGACACTACCACGGGCGAAGGTAAGAAGCGCCTTTTCAATGCGGTTAACACCGCCGAATCCCTTAATGATGCTGACATTAAGCAGCTTACGCTTTCCGGCATCATTGTACAGCCCACGGAGCGCCTGGACCAGGCAACTGGCGAAGTGGTGATGTGTGAAGGCACCACGTTTATTACCGAGCAGGGCGCGTACTTTAGCCAGTCTGACGGTATCGCCAGGTGCGCCAAGAATCTTATTATGGCGTACGGCTCCGATTTTTCAGCCGAGCCTATCACTATTGAGTTTACCGAGCGTAAACTAGGCGGTGGGCGCAAGCTGAAGCAGTTTATCGTTCTTTAATCCTTCCGGCTCCTTGTAAAAGCCGTGTGATAGCATGAGGGGGCTGTAAAGTCCCCTCTTTTGTTTAGGTGGTGCAAAATGGCGTATGATGTTAGCCGCATGCAAAAACGTGCGCGCGACAAGGAATACAGGCTGCACAAGCAAGGCGCGACGCGCGAATCTATTTCGGATATTTCGCCGCGTAAATCCTGGGCAGAAATCAAAGCAATGACCCCAGCCCAGCAGCAGGCCTATGCTCGGAAGCTGGACGCATGGAACCGTAACTCACGTTATACGGGCGTGAAAAGTGGCAACGTCATACCCACTAAGTTGATTGACCAGGCAAAACGCCTACAGCAGAAGCGTAATCAGTTTATCTATAGCGAACGTGAGCGCATTAGAGCCATTGCCCCGGGCGAATGGGACAAGTATTACAGCAATCGCGAGGGAATCTTAGCCAAGGGCGAGGATATCGTTGGGTTGCTAGCTCCAATTGATGTAAAGAAGATGGAACCTCCAGCGTCTGTGCGGGTTGCTCATCGTCGTATTAAGCGCTTCGAGGAGCGTAATAAGCACAAGTTTAGTTATTATCGCGGAATGCAGCGAACCGCCATGGAGAAGATGCTGTGGAAACTTGACCAGTACGAACTGGCGGAGGTTGTGCACCAGATGAACAATGATGCGTTTGACCTCCTATCAACTGTATACGCGTCCTGGGATACTCTTAAATTCGAATACCATCCGAAGGGTGAAGGCTCACAGTTTGAGGACCCTTACGGGCAATTTCGCGGATATGTGGAGCGGGCTTTGTCTGTTACTCAGGGTAAAGATATTGTTACCATCCAAAAGAATATGGAGCGCGTGGCGGGGAGACGCGCGGATCGTGCTCGCGAGCGTGCTAAAGCAGCAGGAATCGAATAATGAGTTGGGCAGTTTCTGCCGACTTCGAGACGACGACAGACCCTAAAGATTGCCGAGTGTGGGCATGGGCTGTTGCGCTTATCGAGGACCCTGAGCGGGTGTATTACGGCAAATCAATAAAAACTTTTATGAGTTGGCTTTCGCGAGGCGACGTGCATACAGCTTGGTTTCACAACCTCGCATTTGACGGTAAGTTTATTCTTGATTATCTCATGCGTTGCGGCTACACGTATTGTGAGCACAACCCTGGGCGGGGTCAATTCTCTGCGCTTATTTCCAGCAAGGGTAAGTTTTATCAGATTGAGGTTTGTTTTGGAAACGGTGTAAAAGTCCTCTTCCAAGATTCGCTCAAAGTGTTTCCCATGACCGTTAAACGCATCGCTGAAACGTTTAATCTCCCCGAGCAAAAGGGTGATTTGGACTATCGAAAATACCGTGAACCAGGACACAAAATCACTGACGAGGAACTCTATTACATCAGCCACGATGTGCAGATTGTCGCACGTGCCCTGCAACAGAACTTCGCGCAGGGTCTGGAGAAAATGACCATCGGCGCTAACGCAATGGCGTTCTTCAAGCAGCAGTTTGGCAAGAAGGCATTTAAAACCTACTTCCCTACCCTGTCGCTTGAGGCGGATAGCGATATTCGCAAGGCCTATCGAGGGGGCTTTACCTATGTAGAGCCGAAATACGCGGGCGTAGAAATCGGCGAAGGCATTTCGGTTGACTATAACTCGATGTATCCATCTGTCATGAAGAAATACCCTTATCCATGTGGCGCACCGCTTATTTTTGATGGGAAGTATGAATATGATCCGGCATATCCGCTATACGTGCAACGAATGGTTGTGGAGTTTAGCCTAAAGCCCGAAGGCGTGCCGATGTTGCAGCTTAAAAATAAAGGGTTTTATGGTGACCATGAGTATGTGCGCGAAACCGTTGCCCCGGTTGAAATCACGGTTACGTCCGTTGACTGGGAAATCATGCAACGGATGTATGACGTTGACGTGCTTATGTACGCTGGTGGCTATAAGTTCGCAGTGCGAAAAGGGCTATTTGACGAATACATAGATTATTGGGGCCATGTCAAAGAAACATCAACCGGTGGATTGCGCCAGCTTGCCAAGCTGATGCTTAACAATCTGTATGGCAAGTTTGCAACGAATCCGGATGTAACCGGTAAGGTACCAGTATATGACGCGGAAGATGGCATTGTGCGCTACGTACTCGGCGAAGAAGAAACGCGGGACCCTGTGTACATCCCCGTCGGCGTGTTTTGCACCGCCTACGCGCGGCGCGAATTGCTGTTCGCAATCCTTGATAATCGCGATCGCTTTGTTTATTGTGACACCGATTCGCTGCATTTGCTCGGCACCGAGCAGCCTGCCAATATACCCATCCATGACAAGGAGCTGTGCCACTGGAAGGTGGAGGGCACTTTTAGCCGTGCCAAGCATTTACGCGCCAAGGCTTACGTGTGGGACCTTAATGGTAAGTTTTCGGTCACATGCGCAGGCATGCCAGACGATGTTAAAGCACTCGTGAACTGGGATAATTTTGAATACGGCTTTAGCAACTCGTTTACCGACAAGGATGGGAACACCAAGATTTGCCCATTGTTTGCGAAACTCATGCCGAAAACCGTGCCTGGCGGCGTGGTGCTGCTTGACAGCGTGTATCAACTACATGCATAATAACAATGTCCGGTGCAACGCTGTTCGCCACACGTGGATAGGGGCACGTAAATGCAACCCTAACTCGGTATGTGCCTAGCTGGCAGGCTTCCCATGGTGTGCGTTGTTAGCTGGACACCCTTTGAAACCCCGACCGTATCACGGTGCGGGGTTTCGTGCTATTATGATCGTGTCCACATATACGAATGGAGGTGCTCATGGACGAGGAACAGGCACGCGAAACCGAAGCCGAGGAAACGCGTGAGGAAGAAAGCGGCGACACCGCCGAGGAGGAGACTGCAGCCGAACAGCAGCAGGAGGTGGAGGTGCACGACTGGGGCGCGATGACGGCTCGTATCGATGCACTGGAACAGCAGGTGCAAGACCTGGCCGCTGCGATGGCCACTATTTCGGCTGCTGCTGAGGACGAGGACGGCAAGCCGGACGCTGATTTGCCCGATGACGAATATGGCGTGGCTATCGATTTGGATGATGAGGACCTGGCCGGGATGCTCGGCCTTTAAGGAGACAGTATGCCTAAAAGCAAGCTTACCGACGAGGAGGGCCGCTTGACCCTCACTAACGCGCAGATTTTGGACACTGTGCGAAAGTATGCGCCGAACGATTACCAGCAGCGAATCCCTGCAACCACGCAGGGTAGCGTGGCGGAAACCCTTCGCGCCATGAACCATTATTCGCCGTCCTGGGACGTCTTTTGGAACGTGTTTTTGGCACGTATCGGTCGCGTGCAGATTAACGATCGTATGAACTTTACCAATCCGCTGGCGAAGCTGAAGCTCCCCACCCTGCGCTATGGCCGCACCATCCAGGAGGTTCAGGCGAACCTTATCAAGGCCCGCGGCTATGACGCGAAGGCCGAAAACGTCTTTGGGCGCGAGGGGCGCGAGCCGGATATTCACCAGATTTTTCACAGCGAGAATCGCCGTGATAAGTACGTTATCAACATCCCCATGGAGGATGTTCTGCGCGGGTCCTTCATTGAGGGCGAATCTATTTCGGCATTCTTTAATTCGCTGACTGCAGCGCCTATCGCGTCCGCTAATAATGATGAATATCTGCTGATGCGCAGCCTTTTGGAGACGTTCGACAACCTTTGGGGCTTTTGGAACATCCAGGTGTCGGACCTGCATAACAAGACGCTTACCCACGAGGAAGAAGTGCAGGCTGGCGTTAAGCTCATCGAAGCCATGCGCGCCACTTACAGCAAAATGAAGTATTTCCGCACGGAATACTCCCCCGAGGGTCGCAACAAGGGCCTTGCTACGCGCTCCAATCGACTGATTGCAATCATCGATTCGGACGTGGAAGCCGCGTTGAAGGTCGCCGTCAATGCCTATGCCTTTAACGAGGACAATCAGCGTCTTATCGCCGACGAGGTTATCGTTCTGGACGAGCTGCCCATCGCCGGTTGCCAAGCGCTGTTGCTCGACGAGGAATGGTTTCAGGTTGCTGACACTCTCCAGGTCACTGTAACCGCGCCGATGAACCCCGATAATCTGAGCTACAACACGTTCATGCACGTGTGGCAGGTCCTCAGCTACTCGCTGTTCCTGGGGTCGGTCATGTTCTCCACCCGCCCCGATTCGGAGATTTTCGCACTGCCCGCAACGTATACGGGTGTGACGCTTACCGATGTTGACGGCGGCACGTCTAAGACCATCCAGCCCGGCGAAGCCGTGCAGCTTATCGCCAAGGTGGAGGGCACGAACGGCCCGAATCAGGCGGTCATGTACGAGATTAAAGCGTTTAACGGTCGCGGTGCAGGCCAGACCCTGCCTGCTGAGATGTATATCGATAGCAACGGCGTTTTCCATTCGGGCAACTGCCATGACATCGATAAGGTCGTCGTGTCTGCAACCTCCGTTGCAGACGGCCAGTATCAGGCCCTCTACACCTTTACCGTTGCAGGCTCCACGTATGCAACCGCAGTTGCAGGTGCCGAGGTAACGGTTAAGGTCGGCGCGAACGCCACGAGTGCGCTTACTTGGACCCCCGCCAGCCCGACCGATAAGAGCTATGAGGCCTATAGCGCTGATGATTCTATCGCCACTGTTGCCGAGGTGGCGGACGATGTGCTTACGGTTTCCGGCGTTTCGGTTGGAGAAACGACTATCATCCTGGTGGCAAAGGGCGGTGACCCAACCAAGCCTAACGTCTTTGCTAAGGTGACCGTTACGGTCCAGGCTTAAAGCATTAACCCTGCTATAATGGGGCGCGTAATGCGCCCCATTTTGTGTATTAAGGAGTAAATCATGGCAGAAACACAGCAAAAGCTAACCCCCAACACCTGGCCGGTTGGCACCGAGGTAACGCTGATGCAGGTGCCGTGGGATGCCAATTATCGTGATATCGTTATCTGGGATGATGTGCAGCAACGTAACGCCTACCTTGATGCCCAGGCCCTTAGCGGCACCGGATGGCGGTCAAAGCGTTTTTCGTACTGTCGGCCAAATGACCCAATCAGCGTGCCCGTGCCCTATTCCGCTGCATACAAATATAACTATGTCGTGGTGCAAAACCCCATGCAGCCCGTGGACGGCGAGGAACAGCCGTTAAAGCTGTGCTATTTTATCTTGTCCACTGATTATGTTGCACCTGGGACAACGCAATTAACGCTACAGCTGGACGTTATCCAGACCTATCAATTTGGCGTGTGCCTGGGCAACATGTTCGTTGAGCGCGGGCACATGGGCGTATCTAACGCAGTCTTTAAAAACGGTGTGCAAAACCTCCAGGGCCAGTATCTGCGCAAATATCTAAATGTGCCAGAGGGCCTGGACATCGGTGATTCGTACGTGATGGCAAATCATGAATGGTACCCGCTTACGGATGCGTCAACTTTTGATATCGGGAAAATCATCATCATCAGCAGCGCAGACCTTGCCGCTGACCCGGGCACGATTGATAGCCCAAACCTTAACGTTGCGGATGGCCAGAACGCGGACGGCATCCCATCGGGATGTAACGTGTACAGCATGACATTGAGCACGTTTAAAGCTGTGCTCAATGCAATGAAGGAGAAAAGCTGGGTTGCCCAGTGCATACAGTCTGTTTCCACCTTCCCCGCTCGTCTTTTGTCAGCCGGAACGGATGTGCAGCTTTTCGGCAACTCCGGCATCACAATGCAGTTTTTGGGCGAAACCGACACGCTCGAATTGCCGCTTAAAACCTACGCCACTACGGGCAACATCTATCAACAGCTGTCAAACGGCGTGCCGGATGGCTACCATGGCCTATATAAGGCTTACACGTACCCGTATTCGGTGATAGAGCTGACTGCCTACAATGGCAACTCGGTATTCGTTAAGCCCGAACTCGTGTATGGCAATACGCTTGCGCTTACCGTTATCGGTTGCGCCGTGGCACCGTTTGCGCGTATCGGCGTTTTCCCAACCAATTATGGGCAGGCTTTCGAGGGTGGGCAGCCGGTTAATTACAATCAGTACACGTGGCACGGTTTCGACGGGTCGGACCATACGGGCGTTATACCGAGCGGGGATTTCCTGGATTCATGTTTATGGTTGGCCGACTTCCCGCAATTTTCGATTGTCAATAGCAACTATATAACCTACCTTGCGTCAACGGCGCACACTCGCGCGTATCAGTACGAAAGTGCAGGTTGGCAAAACGCTAAAAGCAATGCCGCGTCTGACCTGGCCTATACCCAGGCTATGAATCAAACGGCGCTCAATGAAGCCAACCGCTATGACCAGGGGCCAATCGGCGCACCACAGATTGCAAACTACGCGGGACAGGCTGTAGGGGCGCTCGAAAGCGGGCTTAATCGTTTGACCGGTCAACCTGCCGTAAGCTCTAATGAGGTTACGTTGGCCGGTGCTGCTAACTATCTTGCGCAGCGTCAAACTGGAAACCTCGCCTTTAACGCAACGCAAGACTTGGCACGTCAGGTTGCAGGCCAAAACCTTGATTATGCGAAGTACGCCGCACGTGGTGACTACGCTAACCAGATTGCGGCCATCAACGCCACGGTGCAGGATGCCGCATTGCAAGCCCCCTCCACGGTAGGCCAGATGGGTGGCCAGGGCTTTATGTGGAAAAACGGCCTTGTCGGCTTCGCCGTCAACTACAAAACTGCTGGTGGTGCTGCAATGCGAACGGTCTGTGATTTCTGGGCACGTTACGGATATAAGATTCAGCGTTTTTACAATTTCAGTAACGCTAAGATGACTGCGCTTAAAATCATGAGACATTTTAGCTATTGGAAAGTATCGGAAACCTATATCACGTGCGCGAAGGCCAATGAAGCCGAAAAGGACACAATTCGCGGCGTGCTGGAAAAGGGTGTGACCGTGTGGGGCAACCCGTCTGAGATTGGCAACATTGCGCCGATAGTAAATGCCCCGCTGTATAATATCGAATACTAAGTAAGGAGGACACATGGAGCCTTGGATGCTAGACCCAACCGAGTTCACGCCGCTTAACGTCTCGATGTTCGGCAAGCGTTATGTGAAGCGCTGGCAGGCCAGCGTAAAGCAATACCGAACCTATGACTATTGGCGGCAGCTGTTTTGGACTGCTGCAATTAGCCGCTTTGAGTGGGAAGGATTGCCGGACGGTATCGATTCGCGATACCTTGAAACGATGCTGTGCGGTTATGGCTCATTCGCCGCGACGAAACGCTCCACCAGCGGTGTGCTTACGTACTGGTGCGGGCGCATGAACCCCGTGGGCAATCTGGACCTTTACCGAAATCCAAACACCATCGACGTTTACACGCCGAACGGCCAGCGTCAGCGCCGTCACTGCAACTGGTGGTTTAAGCATGTTGGCAATCGGTACGGCACTAAAACGGTTGTCATGCCGGCCGATGCCGTTATCTGTTGGGACAACCTCACGCGTTTCCCAATTTTGCAGCTTATCGACCGCCAGGCCCAGCGCTTGGCCGATATGGACACAACCGTTGACCAGCACGTTAGGGCTATGCGCGTGCCCTATGTCATCAGCGTGGACGAGTACGGCAAAAAGCAGGCCCAGGACATGTATAACCGTATCGATTCGGGGCAGCCTGCAATCTATATGAACCCTTCGGGCATGCAAAACATGAGCGTGCAGGTGCTCCAGACCATGAACAAAGCGGCCTATGCCGGTAGCGATATCCTCAATGACGAGCTGAAAATCGTATCTGCCGTGTATACGATGCTCGGCATCGACAGCAACGCCGCCGCCGAGAAAAAGGAGCGAGTGCAGACCGCCGAAACCCTGGCGAACAACGAGCAATTCATGACTCAGCGCAACAGTTTCTTAAAGCCGCGTCAAGAATTCTGCGAACGAATCAATGATATGTACGGCTGGGATTGCTCCGTTAAATGGAGCGTGCCGCACATGCCTGCCGAATCTGAGCAGCAAGACATGTATATGAGCAGCCCGGAGTTGCTGGGCTACGGGGACGCTGTGGAGGGTGATGCAGATGCTGACGTTTAACAACAACGATTTTTCGACGCTTGACGAGCATAAGTACACCTTGCGCGATGTGGTTGAAGCACTCGGCTATGATTGGGGTATGCAAGACTACCCCATCTTTGACGAGGGGTACCGCGAGAAGCTGAACCGCGCGATTTACAATCATTTTTGCTTTCGCCGAATCGCAAGCGAAACCCCGGCACTGTTCATTTTCTACCTTAACCGCCGCATGAACGAGCAAATGCCGAACATCAACCCCGTGTATGAGCTGGTGCGCCGGGATAATTTCGACCCGTTTGCAACTACGCAGGGTAAAAGCAATTCGGCTACTCAGGGTAAAAGCAACAACCAAAGCGTAGCCACTGCGTCGAGCACGCCCCAGGTGTTTTTGGATAACCCGGACGGCGAGCAGTATCTAACTGGCGTTACCAAGCAAACCGACAACGGCAACCAAGATGGCACAGCAGCAACAACGTACAGCTCCATTTCCGGCGTTGGCAATGCCGTGTATGATACGATGGCATCTAGTATCATGGCAACGGACAACCTCGTGTTTAATCTTTTGGAGCCGTTGTTTATGCAAACCTGGGATGACATGCCGATGTAGTAAGGGGGTATGAGGATGCAAAGCAAGGATGATTACAAGTATATGCGCGTGCAGCTGGACAGCATGCGGCTGTGTTTCGAGCTTGACGCGAAACACGCCGTGATGGACAACGACATCGACGCGTATTACACGTTAAATCCGCTGAGCCAGGAAATCAGCACGTGCATCCGCCGCGTTGACGCGCTTATCAAGATGCTTGACGAGCGCGGCCAAATCGAGCCGAAGGGCGATGGTGACAATGGGGATGTTTAGCCCGTACGGGTTTCGAGCGCTCGAAAACCAAAACGCTGCTGATACCCAGGCTGCGAACGTGGCCCCCACCATGCCAGGTTATACCGGGCTTGATGACAAAACCTTCGCCAAAATGCTGACTCCGGAGGACCAGATACATTGGTTGTATCAGCATTTTGCGGCTCAGAACCATAATACGCGGGACGCGAACGCGGAACCTAGTATTCCTGGATATACCGGGCTTGGTTGCAGACAGTTCGCATATATGCGAACGCCGGAGGACCAGATACATTGGCTGTATTTGTTTGCACAACAGCTTGAAAAAAACAAGATTACCGCCGAGGTTGCAAAACAAATCGTGGATGCTGCGATATCTGCGCTTAAATCATACGTAGATTCTCAAGATGCAGCGATTCAAGCCGATGTGCTGGCAAAATACCTCGAATTGCTTTCGCTTATTCACGAACTTATGGAGTTTCCCGGCGTGGTATTTGACCCGACATGGGGCAATTTGCGTCCGATTAAGCGCGTGACCGAGCGCGTCTACGACTTCGACCGGCCGTTTTCCGTGTCAGCTGGGGATTACGACAGGTTGTGCTACACTGCCAAAACGTACGATTCGAAGGGGTGGACGGCCCGTGAGTTCGACGTTACGGGCGCGATGGCAACATATCAAGATTCGCTGAAAGGGGCATGATGACGGACGCAAGCTATTCGCACAAGTTCATGCAGGCTCTGGCCAACTCGCTAGGCTGGAACCCCGAAGCTGTACATAAGGCATTTTCCGAGATTGCGCAGCTGCAGAACCAGACGCAAGAACTAGAACTATCGGTGCAAGGCAAGGCCCCCACTAACCACGCCAGCCAACAGGGCGTTTTCGGCTTGGCAGACGAGCGGATGTACGGCCACGTGAAGGTAACTCACGAGGTTACGAACGATTCTACGGCCGGTATAGCCGTAAGCCCTGATGCTGTGTATGCCTATGCGCCTGCTAAAGGCATGGCTGCCGAAATGCCCGTATCGGGTGATTATCTTACGTCGACTGACTTTTCCCGTAGTAACACCTCCGGGCGTGTTGGCTTGACAAAAAACGGGCAATTGTGCGTTACCTCTACCATTGTATTTAGAGCAACTGTACCCGCCAACACGCCCATTGAAACACTGTCTTTTGACAATAAGCTCAATGCGGCCATTCCGTGCGTTGCATTGTGTGATGCTAGCTATACTGTAAACCCGTATATATCGAGAATTATGCCGAATGGACGCCTAGACGCTAATAGGTCAATTAACGTAACAGACGTTCTTTGCGTTATCGTTACCGCTGGTATCTACCCCATTTTCGCCGAAGTAAAGGAGTCATAATGTCAGCAACCAACGAAACCACCAACTACAAACTGCCGTTGTTTGTGGACAACGACCAGCCCACGTGGCTGGGGGACTTCAACGGAGCAATGAACAAGGTCGATGAAGGAATGAGCCAAATCGCGGTTAACGCCGAAAGGGCAGCACAACAGGCAGCTGCAGCCGAGAAGACGGCCGACAATGCCCTGTCCCTTGCCAAAACCAATGAGGTGGATATAGCCACTATGGACGCCCAACTTGCTGGCACGGCCGATTCAGGGCTAAAGGATTATATGGCGGCAGCCGTGAACGCGATTAACGCGACAACAAGCGGGTTCACAATCACCACGGGCTATGATATGCAATCCAAATGCCAGTGGAAAAAGTTCACGTTCCCTAAGTCCACGTATCCGCTGAACAAACTCAAGATAGACCTTGCTCTAGAGCAGAACATTTCCGAGAATAACTATTACAAGTGGCTTGCGACTAAAACAGAAGGCGTTTACTTCAACGGAGCGATGGCAGGTCCGGCCGTGTCTAACGGTCTGGTTGTCTATGATAGTTCGACGCTAACCCGCGAATATTGGTACTTGCTGCTCGTGAAAGACGGAGTTGTGTCCGTGCGAAAGGATGTAACCCGCACCACCACCGCTTCCAGCCTCGTTTCTGAAGGCTACGAATTCGCTTGCGGTGTGTGGTCGCCAATCTTGCTGGACGGGGTTAAATTCGACGTGTCCAACATCCCGAGCTCGGATTCGAATTACAACTATATTCTCAACAGAAAACATCCCCGCACACTGTTTGCTTGGGATGATGGCAATTGGTATGTTGTCGTTATCGAAGGCCGAGGGTATATAAACCTTGGCGCTAATTTCGAGGAAATGTATGCGCTCTGTAATTCTTTAGGCCTTAAAAACGCTGTCAACATGGATGGTGGGCATAGCACGCAAGTTTGGTCGACTGCACCGACTTTCAACTATGTGTATCAAAACTATTCTACTAAGCCGTATGGGTTTGCGTCTGGCAACATATTCGCATTTATCAGCGCTCACAAGTAAAGGAGACACCATGAGCATTGGAGACAATAGCATCGAACTCGAAAACGGAAGCAATTTGCGGAGTTTTATCAACTATGCGGCATCTACGCTTGAATCGTTGAAAAGCGCAAGCGAGCCTATCGTTTTGTTCGGCAAACTCTCCGGAGAAATCCCAGGAGAAACTTCCACTTATGCGGACGTTGCGATAGAGCCGTATAACGATCGTTCAAATTTCTCCACGGATTTTGTTAAGATTGAAAATAATGTGATTGAACTTACACCTGACTTTTGCTCTGCTGTGCTGCTGACGTCGTGCGAGATAAAAATTGGTGCTGCCAACACTACCTTATATCAGCGCTTGAGTTACCAAGAAATCGGGTCAAGCGAATGGAAAATTTATACCTCTTCGCTCAAACGCCAACTATTTACCGCTTCTGGCCACCAGTCCGTTCATGAGATGTGGTTGCTTACCCCCACATATCCAATCTGTAAATACAAGCTCGAAATTACGTCTGATAGGGCCGACACCGCTAGAGATTTGAGGCAAAACTGCTTTGCTCTCATTGCGTTAACAAGTTCTCAAAGGGGCTGATATGCTTAACTTCCTCGACACTTCAAACTGGCAGGGCGGGTATAACCCCGCCCTTACGGGGGCTGACGCAGTTATCGTAAAGGCAACCGAAGGCACTAACTATGTTGACCCGTATTGTGATCCGACCATCCAGCAGGCAATTGTCAACGGCATGCCCTGGGGGTTTTATCACTTCGCAGGTGGTGGAGACGCGACCAGCGAAGCCGCGTTTTTCGTTGATAACTGCCGCAACTATTTCGACCAAGGTACCCCCGTCCTGGACTGGGAGGGCAACCAGGGCGTTGATTGGGTTAACTCTTTCGTGGAGTACGTGCACGCCCAGACGGGCGTTTGGCCCTGGATTTACGCCAACCCGTGGCGCTTTAACCAAGGCGGCGTAAACCCGAATTGCGCTCGCTGGGTTGCATCCTACCCAGACGCTGTAAGCCCTACATGGACCCAGGCGCAAAGCTGGGGTTGCCCTGCTGCTGACGGCAACGTGGTCGCGTGGCAGTTCTGCTCAGACGGCATTGTTAACGGCATTGCCGGTAATGTTGACCTTGATTTGTTTTACGGGACTAAGGAGCAGTGGCAAGCCTATGCTAGAGGTGACAACGGACCTGTTAATGATGGCAATGCTAGTGGGTCTGATTCTGATGGCGTGGCAGTCCTAGAAAATGATACGTACAAAGTAACGATTGAAAGGAAGTAACATGAATTGGAACATTGTGGCAATCGTAGCAGCGTTTATTGTGATGGACCTTGTCACCGGAATCATGCAAGCGGTTGCAAACAAATCCTTGGATTCAACTAAAATGCGCTCGGGCGGATGGCATAAATGTGGCTTTATCATGGTTATCATTCTGGCCGCACTCGTGGAATGGGCCATGCAGTTTGTCAACCTGGGATTTACTTTGCCGCTGTTCGTTCCCGCTTGCGTTTTCATTATCCTAACGGAAATCGTCTCGATTTTCGAAAACGTGTGCAAACTTTCCCCTGAACTCGCAAACTCTAAACTTGCGCAGCTGTTTAACATTGATGTAGAATAATCCTGCCACGGGTTCCGCATACAGCCCTAGGCACCACTCTAAACCCCGCGTGGACAAGGCACGCGGGGTTTACTTTTATAAGGAGCAGACATGGTATGGACAAAAGAACAACAGCAGTTTTGCGAGTACACAATCTGTACCGTTGAATCAGGTTGCGATTATGCAGCGGTCAACATGCACGACCCTATCACACTGGGCATTGGGCAGTTTTACGCGTATAACGCGGCTGCGCTGATGGAGCGATTACGCGACAATGCGAGCGCAAGCTATGATAAGCTTTCAAGCCGCCTTAAAGATGCCGTAGCTAATCACCCGTCTGACACTGATGCGGCATGGTGGACAGGCTTTTACCTTTATCAAGATGATGCTGATTCCTGGGTAAACTCAGCTCAGGACAAGGAGAACCACGCCGTGCAGGACCAGTTTTTTCTTGATTGGGTTTTCGGTTCTGGCGGAGCTTTCGACACGCTGGCCAGTTGGGGCATGTCAACCGACAACGTAAAGCAAACTATCTTCATGCTGAGCGTCTATCACCAGGCACCGGCAAGCGCTAATCAAATCCTTGCTAACATCGGCGGTGGGCGAAGCCTTGACGACTACCTAAACGCAACGCTTAACACGTGGCCCGTGTCTGGCTACTCAAATCGTTACAACCGCGTGTATCAGCTGCTCAATGATTGGGACGGCACGAGCGCCCCGCCCGATTTCGGCCAATCCGATTTCACGCCTGGCACCAACCCCGACACCAACGGGCAAACCAAATCGAGCATCAGCCGCCTGGAGCAAGTTGGTAATGACCTAATCGTGTACGGAGCCATGGGGCAGGGCACCCGCCTAGTGTGCCACAACACTGGTAACGGCGTGTGGCTACCCGTTCGAAACGCAACCGCGCCGACCTACCCGGGTACGGGTGGCGGTGGAGGTGGTGGCGGTAGTGACGAGTTCGAGGCCATGCGAACGATTTGGGAACAAAACGAGGGCGCGTTTAATTACGCCCAGGCAGCGGGCAGGCTAGAGCCTGACGTTAGCGGCTTTACCGATTGTTCAGCCTGCATCTGGTGGGCCGCAAACAAAGCGACCAATGGCAAGTATAATTGGCTCGGCACATCAACATGGACAATGCGAGACTCGGCAACTAAAATATGTGATGGGATTCAACGCGATTTGATGCAACCTGGTGACCTGATTTTGATTACCAACCCCGAACATGTTGGTTGGTACTGGGGCAACGGAGTTGCATGGGGCGCAGGCGCAGCACCATGCCCCAAGGTCGAAGCGGACCCCGTGGAAAACTATTATTCATGGGGTAGCAATTTAGAGATTTACCGATTTATAGGCCAGTAAGGAGCAGGACCATGAGTGGTATACCTAAGTGGGCACGCTGGGACCCCAGCGCATTGATGGGGGCACGGTGCCCCGTTCGTTTATGCACGGGGCCGCGAAGCCTGGGTAAAACATACGCCATGAAAAAGGTTGGCATCAAGCGGTTTTTAACTAAGGGCGAAACGTGGGCGTATGTGCGTTATTACGACACGATGATTGACCGCATTTTAAGAAGCCCCGAGGGCTTTTTGTCTGACATCGAACGCAACAACGAGTTCCCAGGCCAGCGATTCCAAATGAACGGACGCATGATGCAGACCGCATACCAGGCGCAAAAGGACACGGGCAATATCAAGTGGAAGCCGAAGTGGCAAAACCTGGGCCAGATGTATGCGCTTACCTCGTTCGATTCGTTAAAAGGTGCCACAACGGCAAACAACACGCTGATGGTCCTGGACGAATTTATCAAGGAAAAGCGCGTGCCTCCTTACCCGAGCGGGTGCGTTGACATGCTCATGAACATGTGGGAGACGTTCGACCGCCGCGAAAACCGCGTTATCCTGGTGGGACTGGCGAACAATGCCGACCTGGTTAATCCGTTGTTTCAAGCGTGGGGCATTACGCCCATTCCCAGGGGCAGCAGCCGCTATTTTAAGGTGGGCAATTCAGCGGTGTACTACGAAAACGCGTTTAACGCTGAGTTCGAGCAGTATTCGGCAACATCGAACATAGGTGCCTTTACCGCAGGCAGCGACTATGCAGAGTATGCCCAGCAAAGCGAATTTACCAACATGACGGGGCAGTTTGTTAAGCCGAGGACTAAAAGCTGTGATTGCATCATCGCCCTAAAGTTTAGAGGCATTCCCTTTGCCATTTGGCAAGATATGCATACCGGTATTGTTTACGTGGACCGCAAGCCACCGACCGGTAAACAGGTTGTTGTGTTGACGCGGCATGATATGTCGCCTGATACGATGCTCATTGAGCGAAACGCCCCGCTTATCAAATTCGCCGTTCGTGCATATAGCCATGGCGATTGTTATTTCGATTCGGACGCCACACGCGAAATGTGGCTAGATATGCTAGCCATGTGCGGGTTGAGATAAAGTAAGGCCCTCCGGTTGGAGGGCCTTTTGGTTAGAGCGACCGCGTAATGGCACGTATGCTTTCGTTAAAGCATAATGACACACTCCACGCTACTCGAATAAGTCCAAGTAACAGATAATCCTACCGTTCATCAATCACCGAATTGTGCTCTAGATAACCGGACAAAGTTTCTAACTCGTCCTGAACATGTGCAAGCCGTCTAGCAAACTCAACGTTATCCATTCACATTCCTTCCATAACCTGCCATAGCTAGCAGCTGCTTCATTCTAACGGTTACGTTCTTCTTTCCGGCTTGCACGAAAAACACGTCGTTATGTGTATCTGTCACAACGCCTTGGCACACCTCATACCAATGGGCGTATTTGGTGTGCCTTGGCGTAATCCACCAAATGGCCTTGCCTATGCAATCTTCCGGTTCCAAGTGCCACAAATAGCAGCCAATTCTAAATTCGTGGATAACCTTTTGCCACAGCGCCGCGCGTTCTTGCGGCTTTTTTTTGACTTTAAGGAATTTGATGTGATACTTGGCGATTATGGAATCTGCCTCGGCTCGCGTAATTAGCGGGTACAGCATGTCTACACCTCCCAAAGTGGATAGCCTGCACGTAAGGCGTTAAAGTATGATTCACAGGCAATCACCATATCACATCACTGGTACTTGCGGATAAAATACTCGCCGTTCACGCCCTTGCACTCAAGCCAAAAGTTGTTGCCGTCCTTCCACGCTTGCACATAGCCGATTCTGTTAGCGCAGAAAAACACATCTGGCACAAATGCTTGCAAGTACTTTATTTCCCTGCGAAGTATTTCCTTTTCAAGCAATTCTTTCTCGGGGCCAACCAAAACGGGTTTATCTTCCGTAGCTATTCTCCTTCTATAAGGCCAAACATCTTTAACGCACATAGCATGGTCTCATATTCTTCTGCACTTTTAAGATTGTTAAACCGCTCACTGTAATAGTTCAGTGCCTCGTTGTAATCCTCAAAACGCTTCGAACTAACAATCCGCCCGGTGCTACCCTCAGTAACGCGAACAGTAGCATCTTCACCAGTTGTGGCTTCGATAAACAGCACCCTATTGCATCGAGGAAACTCGGTGCGATAGGCGATTTTAATGTCATCCATGATTCACTCCTTAAAGGTATGGTGTTACGTTCAATACTGTTCCGATTGCGACCAGGGCCAACGATAACAGGCTGGGCTTCTGTCCAAACGCCGTGGAGCCTGCTATTGCCAAGATAAGGCCGATAAAGGCGGCTAGGGGTGCGTATTGATGGAACATGGCTAGCCCTTTCTATTCAGGCTTGGCCTTGATGTGTTGTACAAGGTCCGAACCCACCAATTCCCACGCGCTGGCAAAATCCGTGTCACGTTCGGGAATGTGCCGATAGGCGACAGTGCCGCATACGTACGTGTCACCTTCCCACATGGCACTACCCAAGTAAACGATTGCGCCCTTGCGAATGTGCCTTAGCGGCACCAGCTGAAGCAGTGCATCCCCTGGTGTGCAGCCGCTGCACTCTGCGTACCTAGCATTACCGTTCTCGATGATTTTCGCACTGTAATGCATCATGATTGCTCCTAACTCGGTTGATGTGATTAATCAAAGTGACTAGTGCTGTTCAGGCCATTCACGCCTAAAACCTTCTGCCAACGGCTCCCACTCAAACTTAATGCCCAGCGCTTCGCACATCTGCTCATAACGCTTGTATGCTTCGGTTTGCTTGACTTCCTCAGTGATGACTTCTTTGCTGCTCATTGTGCGTCCCTTCTGTTTGGTTCGTTCCTTGTATCTATAAGTATAAGGCATTGCGACTATATGTGCAAGCCTTTTTCCGTAATTGTATGGGGGGCTATGAATCATAGTTATACACATGTTCCACACATGGAGCACGTGGGGAGGGTAGGTTTTATCTGTTACCTGTCTCTTATACACATCTGACGCTGCCGACGACTCCTTACGTGTAGAT
>ERZ1026880.588-NODE-588-length-18081-cov-3.759736_pt1 | contig 18081 bp, 13 predicted proteins | sample MGYA00380170_ERZ1026880 | MGnify/ENA primary metagenome ERZ1026880 (study PRJEB33269, sample SAMEA4719806) | human gut metagenome | biome: human-associated habitat; feature: organic feature; material: feces | place: Cameroon | collected 2013-10 ...
CTGCTAAAGGGCTCGAACTCGCCGTCGGTGAGCACCGGCAGCGTCTTTCGGATGGCGATGGCGTTACGGAAGATGTTGAAGCAGTCGCGGCGGCCTCCGCCCCACGGGAAGGTCGCGCGGTTGTACGGGTCGCGCAGGCCCTCGAGGCCCAGCTCGTCGCCATAGTACACGCACGGCACGCCGGGCAGCGTCATCTGCAGCAGCACGGTGAGCCACAGACGGCTCATGGCAAGAGACGCCTGGCCCTCGTCGAGGCGGAACGTCTCGCGCTCGTCCTCGGTCATGGAGTCAGGGTCGGGTGCGTTGCCGAGCACCGTATAGAGACGCTCACGGTCGTGGCTACCCAGCAGGTTGAGCGAGCTGTAGAACGCGTCGCGCGGGTAGTTCTCGCGCAGCTGCTCCAGGCGGGCGGCCAGCTCGTCGGCACCGATGTGGCCGCAAACGTAGTCAAGAAGTCCCGTGCGCAGCGGGTAGTTCATCACGCCGTCGAGCTCCTTGCCCTGGAAGTACTGGCGGAGATTACCGTAGGCGAGCTTGTTCGACGCGTCCTCCCACACCTCGCCGATGAGCACGGAGTCGTCCTTCTCGGCCACCGCGGCGGCCTTGATCTGGGCGATGAACTCGTCGGTGAGCTCGTCGGCCACGTCCATGCGCCAGCCGCGCGCGCCGGCGCGCAGCCATTTGCGGACGACGCCGTCCTTGCCGCACACGAGCTCGTGGAACGCCTCGCAGTCGTCGCGGTAGCTCGGCATGTCCTGATTGCCCCACCAGCCGGCGTAGGTGCCGTCCTCGTTGAAGGTGAACCAGTCGGCGTAGGGCGACTCGACGCCGTCCTCGTGGGCCTGCCAGGCGCCGGGGCCGGGGTAGTTCTCGTCGCGGTTGAAGTACACCGAGTCGCGGCCGCAGTGGTTCCACACGCCGTCGAGGATCACCGAGATGCCCATCTCGGCGGCCTCGTCGCACAGGCGCCCGAAGTCCTTCTCGGTACCCAGCATCGGATCGATGTGCAGGTAGTCGGCCGTGTCGTAGCGGTGGTTACTCTGCGCCTCAAAAATCGGGTTGAGGTAGATGACGGTCACGCCCAGGCCCTTGAGGTAGCCGAGCTTCTCGCGGATACCCTCGAGGGTTCCGCCGTAGAAGTCCCAGCGCGCGATCCCCAGGTCGGTTTCGGACTTGCGCTTGTACGTGGGGGCGGTGTCCCAATCCTCCACGAGCACGCGCTCGGGGCCGTTGCGGTGAGCCGCGAGCGCGGCCTCGGCCTGCTCGCGCCAACCCTCCCCGCGCGCGAAGCGATCGGGAAACACCTGGTAAACGATGCCTTTCTTGTACCAGTCGGGCTGCGTCGCGCGCGGCTCGAACACGGTGATCTGGAAAGAAGGCGGGTCCCCGTAGGCGAAGGCGCCCTCGCCGGTGGTCCAGCCGGGCTTTGCTCCGTAGCGCCACACCGCCCCGTCGGAGGCCTCGATGTCGAAGCTGTACCACACGACGCCCGTCTCGGCAGGCTTATAGTCCACCGAGAAGTGCAGGTGGTCGCCCGCAGACGTCCCCTTCATCTCGATAAGCTGCTCGCCATGGGCATCGGTCCACACCCTCAGCGTGCAGAACGTGACGTCGTCGTCCCAGATATCGATGCCCAGCGTAACGACGCCGCCCAACTGGGCGGCGCCGAATGGAGTCCTGTACTCCTTCTCTGAGGTTACGTGCCTAGCTCTCAAAGAATTACCTGTCTCTTCTCTTGTTGTACCGAATGATCTCCGGGTGGAGCCAGTGGTAGATGTCCATGTAGTCGTTCGCGGCGCGACGCCAGCTGAAGTCGGTGGACATCGCGTTGTTCACGAGCTTATCCCAGGCGGACTTGTCCGTCCAGAAAATCTCGCACGCGCCCAGCAGGGTGTCGGCCATCTCGTCGGCGTTCATGTTTGCGAACGAGAAGCCCGTGCCCTCGCCGGTGAACTTGTTGTACGCCGCCACGGAATCGCGCAGGCCGCCGGTCTCGCGTACCACAGGCAGGGTTCCGTAGCGCATGGCGATCATCTGCGAGAGGCCGCAGGGCTCGAACTCGGACGGCATCAGGAGGATATCGCCGCCGGCGTACATGCGGTGGGACAGCGCGTTGTCGAAGGCGATGCGCGCGCACATCTTTCCGGGGTACTTGGACTGGAAGAACTTGAAGGCTTCCTCGTGGTCGTGGTCGCCGGTGCCCAGGATCGCAACCTGGACGCCGCGCTGCATGAGGTGGTCCATCGAGTATCGGACAAGCCCCAGGCCCTTCTGGTCGGTGAGGCGGCCGATCGAGACGATGAGCGGGCGCGTCGGGTCTTGGTCGAGGCCGAGCTCCTCCTGGAGGGCTCGCTTGCACTCAGCCTTCTGATCCATGTCGTGGATGGAGTAGTTCGCCGGGATCATGGGGTCGGAGGCGGGGTTCCAGATGGTCTGGTCGATGCCGTTCAGGATGCCGGACAGCACGTTGGAGCGACGACGGAAAATCCCGTCCATTCCCTCGCCGTAGAACGGCATCTTCAGCTCGTTGGCGTAGCTCGGGCTCACGGTGGTGATCCAGTCCGAGTAGCACAGGGCGCCCTTCATGTAGTTGATGGAGTCCTTGTCGCAGCGGAGCTGGTCGCGGGCGGCGGGGATGTGGCCCAGGCCGAGAATCTCGTCGAGGACCTTATCGCCGTATTGGCCCTGGAACTTGACGTTGTGCACAGTGAAGACAGTCTTCACGTTGTTGCACTGGGGCACTTCTCGGTAGAACTCGCGCAGGAACACGGGGCACAGGGCGGTCTGCCAGTCGTTGCAGTGCAAGACGTCGCACTCGAGCTCGGGAACCTTTGCGATGGCCTCGCAGATAGCCTTGGCGAAGTAGGCGAATCGCTCGCCGTCGTCAAAGTAGCCGTAGAGGCTGTCGCGGCCGAAGTAGTCCTTATTGTCGACGAAATAGAAGTCGAGGTCCTGGAGGGTGACCTTCTCGATGCCACAGTAGATGTTTCGCCAGGCAAGGGGCACGTAGAAGTCGGCCACGTGCTTCATCTTGTCCTTGTACTGCTGCGGAATCGACGCATAAAGCGGGGTGATCACGGCGGCGCGGGCGCCCGCGTGCTTGAGCGCACGGGGAAGCGAACCCGCGACATCCCCGAGGCCGCCCGTCTTGGAGAACGGGACGGCCTCGGAGCCCGCGAACAGAACCCTCAGCTTTCTGCGCTTAGCGGGAGTAGGCATAGTCTGTTCGCTTTCTGTGTCGTGCTAGTCGCGGCTCTTCTCTTTGACGAGGACGTCGTCGGGGGTGCCGCGCAGCTCCGTGCCGGCAGGCACGGTGTTGTTGCGGTCCACGATGGCGTTCTCGACGCGGGCGCCGCTCTTGATGATGCAGCCCTGCATCACAACGGAGTTGCGCACGGTGGCGCCGGCCTCGACGATGACGCCGCGGCCGAGGACGGAGTCGCTCACGGTGCCGTAGATGCGGCTGCCGGAGGAGATGCGGGAGTTCTGGGCGCGCGAGCCGATCTCGAACTTCGCGGGAGGCGTGTCGTGGGCCTTGGTCTTGATGAAGCGCTCGACCGGGAAGACCTCGTCGGACACGGCCGGATCGAGGAAGTCCATGTTGGCGCTGAAGTACTCCTTCTTGTTGAAGATAGGAGCCACATAGCCACCGAAGTTGTAGGTCTGCACGTTCACGCGGCCGAAGTCGCCGGCCATCGCCTCAAAGAGGTCGAGGTAGTCGGTGGGGGCGTACCAGTCGAACATGTCGAGCAGCAGCTGACGGCTCATGATGAAGGTGTCGAGGAAGGCGGTGTCGCCGAAGTTCACGCCGTTGTGGACGCCGGTCACGCGGTTGCCCTCGACGTTGAAGGCGACGACGTCCTCGTCGGCCCTGGGGGCGCTGGCGGTCAGAACGGTGATGTCGGCGCCGGACTCGACGTGAGCGCGGTACAGCTCGTTGAAGTCCATGTTGAACACGAAGTTCGCGGACGAGAAGATCACGTAGTCCGACGTGGAGCGGGTAAAGAAGACCTTGTTGTGCACGAGGTCGCGCAGCAGGAAGCGCGCACCGGTGCGGGAGGTGCCGAAGGCGCTGCCGGGCAGCACGAACAGGCCGCCGTTCTTGCGGTCAAGATCCCAGTCCTTGCCGGACTCGACGTGGTCGATGATCGAGCGGTAGTTGTAGGGCATGACCATGCCGACGGTGCGGATGCCGGCGTTGACCAGGTTGGACAGCGCGAAGTCGACCAGACGGTAGCGGCCGAGGAACGGCAGCGACGAGATCGGTCGGTACTCGGTCAAGGGGCCGGTGGCCTTGGCGGAGTAGTTGCAGGTGATGAGGCCAATGACCTTTTGCATGATTAGTTCTCCCCCTTCCCGACAACGACGTCGTTGCCGATGACGGCGGTGTCCTTCGTCGTGTCGACGGAGCCGAGGTTGACGTTCTCCTCGACCACGGAGTTCTCGCCGAGAATCGCGCGGACAACGTGCGCGCCGTCCTTAACCACGGCGCCGGGGAGCAGCACGGAGTCGACAACGGTCGCGCGCTCGCCGATCACGGCGTCGGTGGAGATGATCGAGTGCTTTGCCTTGCCGAGGATTCGGCAGCCGTTGGAAACGAGGCAGTCCTCGACCTCGCCGTTGCGGCCCACGAATGAGGGCGGACGGGTCGACGCGTTGGACATGATGGGGAACTTCTCGTCAAAGATGTCGAACGCGGGGTTCGGGCCAAGAAGGTCCATGCTCGTCTCGTGGTAGCTCGAGATGGTGCCTACGTCGCGCCAGAAGCCGTTGAACTCGTACGTGTACAGGCGCTTGCCGTCGTCAAGCAGCTTCGGGATGATGTTCTTGCCGAAGTCGTGCTCGGAGGTCTGGTCCACGGCGTCCTCGCGAAGGGCGGCCAGGAGCAGGTCGGTCGTAAAGATGTAGATGCCCATGGAGGCGAGGTTTGAATCAGGCTTCTTGGGCTTCTCGGTGAACTTGGTGATGCGGCCCTCCTCGTCGGTGGTGATGATGCCGAAGCGGGACGCCTCCTCCCAAGGCACGGGCATGACGGCGATGGTCAGGTCCGCGTTGTTCTTCTTGTGCGTCTCGAGCATCTCCGCGTAATCCATGCGGTAGAGCTGGTCGCCCGAGAGGATAAGGACGTACTCAGGGTCGTTCTGCTCGATATAGCCGATGTTCTGCGTCACGGCGTCAGCGGTGCCCTCGTACCAGGCGCCGCCGGTCTGCGTGGCATACGGCGGCAGAATCGAGACGCCGCCGTCGCGCTCGTCGAGGTTCCACGCCTCGCCGGTGCCGATATAGCTGTGAAGCAGATACGGACGATACTGGGTGAGGACACCCACCGTGGTCACGTCCGAGTTGGCGCAGTTGGAGAGCGCGAAGTCGATGATGCGGAACTTGCCACCAAACGACACCGCGGGCTTTGCTACGTTACTCGTCAGCGCACCGAGCCTGCTTCCTTGCCCACCGGCAAGGAGCATTGCAATGCACTCCTTCTTGCTCATTCCCCCACTCCTTTCGGCCAAATCAACCGCAGGGCGAGAGGCTCGCCCTGCGGCCCACTAACTAAGCTTCAATATGCCAGATGTCGGCCTCATACTCGGCGATAGTTCTATCACTGGAGAAGAACCCGGCCTTAGCGGTATTGTGCAGCGCGGACTTGTTCCATGCGCGGCGGTCGGAGTAGCCCGAAGTGAGCTCCTCCCAAGCCTGCGCATAGGCGTGGAAGTCGCCCATGACCAGATACGGGTCGTTCTCAACCATGAGGTGGTCGCGCACGCTCTCGAAGTTGCCCGACAGGCCCGCGAGGGTGCCGTCGGTGAGCTGGTCAACGATGCGGCCCAGACGGCCGCGGTCGGCGTTGTAGCGGTCCCACGCGTAGTAGCGGCCGGAAGCCTGGAGCTCCTCGACCTCCTCGGTCTTCATGCCGAAGATCTTGATGTTCTCGGGGCCCACGAGCTCGGAGATCTCGACGTTGGAGCCGTCGAGGGTGCCCAGGGTCAGGGCGCCGTTCATCATGAGCTTCATGTTGGAGGTGCCGGAGGCCTCGGTGCCGGCCAGGCTAATCTGCTCGGAGATGTCGGCGGCGGAGTAGATGTACTGGGCGTTGGAAACCGCGAAGTTCGGGACGAAGGCCACGCGGATCTTGTCGCTCACGCGCGGGTCGTTGTTGACGACGTCGGCGAGCGAGTTGATGAGGCGGATGACCTCCTTGGCGAAGGCGTAGCTCTGGGCCGCCTTGCCCGAGAAGATGAAGGCCGTGGGCTGCGGGTCGAAGCTCGGGTCGTCGAGGATGCGGTTGCGCAGGTCGAGGATCTTGAAGACCGAGAGCAGCTGACGCTTATAGGCATGGAAGCGCTTGACCTGGACGTCGAAGACCATGTTGGTGTCCAGCACGGTGCCGGAGGTCTCCTTGACGTAGGCGGCGAGGCGCTCCTTGTTCACACGGCGGGCGTCGTCCATGGCGTCGAGGAAGCTCGCGTCGGACTCGAAGGGAACGAGCTTCTCGAGCTCGTAGGCGTCGGAGAGCCAGCCGTCGCCGATGGCGTCGGTGATGAGCTTGGAGTAGGCGGGGTTGGCCTCGCGCAGGAAGCGGCGGTGGGTAACGCCGTTGGTCTTGTTGTTGAAGAGCTCGGGCTCGAGCTTGGCGAAGTCGCGGAAGGTCTCGCGCTTGAGGATGTCGGAGTGCAGCGCCGAGACGCCGTTGACCGAGTGGCTGAAGATGATGGAGAGGTTGGCCATGCGGACCTGGCCGTCCCAGAGGATGGCGGTGTTGCGCAGGACGTCGGTCCAGGAAGAGCCGTCCTCGGCGAGCTTCTCGGACAGGCTATCGCGCCAGCGGCGGTCGATCTCCTCGATGAACATGTAGAGGCGCGGCAGGAGGTTGCGGAAGGTGTTGATGGGCCACTTCTCGAGCGCCTCGGGCATGACCGTGTGGTTGGTGAAGCTGACGGTCTCGTGGACGATCCTGAAGGCCTCGTCGAAGTCCACGCCCTTCTCGTCGACGAGCATGCGCATGAGCTCGGGACCGCACATGGCGGGGTGGGTGTCGTTGGTGTGGACCGAGACGTGCTTGCCGAGGTTGGCCCAGTCGGGGCCGAAGTCCTTCTCATAGGAGCGCAGGATGGTCTGCAGGCCGGCGGAGACAAAGAGGTACTCCTGCTTCAGGCGCAGCAGGCGGCCGTGCTCACCGGCGTCGTTGGGGTACAGGATGGTCGAGATGGCCTCGACGTCGGAGCGGAACTTGTTTGCCTTGGCGTAGTCGCCATCGTTGAAGGCGTCGAGGTCGAAGTCCTCCTCGGCCGGCTCGGCGCTCCAGAGGCGCAGCTTGTTGACGACCTTGCCCTCGAAGCCGATCACGGGCACGTCGTAGGGCACGGCGCGGACGAGCTCGCCGCCCTCCTCGGTGAACCAGAAGTTGCCCTGCTCGTCCTCGTGGCGAACGACGTGGCCTCCAAAGCGGACGGTGACGGCGGAGGCGTCCTTGCGGGTCTCCCAGGGGAAGCCGTTGGCGAGCCAGTTGTCGGTGCGCTCGACCTGGCGGCCACCCTCGATGTCCTGGTGGAACAGGCCGTAGCGGTAACGCATGCCGTTGCCGTAGCCGGCCATGCCGTTGTGCGCCATCGAGGCGAGGAAGCACGCGGCCAGGCGGCCCAGGCCGCCGTTGCCGAGGCCGGGGTCGACCTCCTGGCGACAAACGGCGTCGAGGTCGGAGCCCATATCCTTCATGGCGTCGGCGACGAGGTCGCGAATGCCGTAGTTGATAAGGTAGTTGTCGAGCAAAGGCCCGATGAGGAACTCGAGGCTGAAGTAGTAGACCTTCTTCTCGTCCTTAGCGTGAGAGACGGGAAGCTGGGCGTTGCCCTTGGAGGCGATGAGGCGAGCGAGGACCTGGAACTGCTCGAGCTCGCTGCACTGCTCGAAGGTCTTGCCGAGCTCAGACTGACACATAGCGCGGTACTGAGCCTCGAAGTCCTTCTTGTCCTTGAATATCTCCTGGTAGTTGGCCATGCTTCTCCCCTTTGCGTGGTCGGAAATAGAGATAACGAAATCATCCCGGCGGCAGCGCCGGGCGTGTCGGTCGGGACCGCCTATGCGGCGGCCCCTGTAATTTTACCGCGGCTTACTTGGTGCTGGAGGAAACCTTACTCGCCCCCGGCTTGGCCTTGGCGGCAGACTTCTTTGCGGTCGCGGCTTTCTTTGCAGGCGTAGCCTTCTTTGCGGGCGCCTTGGCGACGGGCTTCGACGTGGAGACCTTCTTTGCGGAGGCCTTGGCAGCGGGCTTCTTTACCGAAGCCGCGGGGACCTTGACGGCAGCGGCCTTCTCGGCGGGCTTCTTGGGCCTAGCCTGCTTGGCGACCTTCTTGAGCACGATGCCGGCAAGCGGCGGGACGCGCAGGACGATGGACTGCTCGCGGCCGTTCCACGCCACGTCCTCGCAGCGCAGGCGACCTTCGTTCAGCACTCCGGAACCGCCGAACTCTGCGGCGTCGGAGTTGAACTTCTCGGCATACACGCCCCACTCGGGCACGCCAAGGCGGAAGTCCTCGCGGGCGTTGACGTCGAAATTGATGAGGATGACGAGGTCGTCAGCCGGGTCGTCACCGCGGCGGACAAAGCTCACGATAGACTGGTCGGAGTTGTCGGCGTCGATCCACTCGAAACCGCCGGACTCGTAGCCGCGCTGCCACAGTGCCGCGTTCTTGTTGTAGAACTTGTTCAGCGCCTCGATGAAGACCTGCTGGTCGCGGTGGTTCTCGTACTCCTCGGTGAGGAAGTACTCGATGCCCTCGTAGTAGCGCCACTCGATGTACTGGCCGATCTCGTTGCCCATGAAGTTGAGCTTGCCGCCGGCGTGGGTCATCTGGTAGAAGGCGAGCGCGCGCAGACCGGCGAACTGGCGCCACTGGTCGCCCGGCATACGGGTGATGAGCGAGCACTTGCCGTTGACGACCTCGTCGTGGGAAAGCGGCAGCACGAAGTTCTCGTTGAACTGGTACATCGTGGAGAACGTGAGCATGCGGTGGTTGCCCGGGCGCCACGGGAAGTCGGTCTGCATGTAGTGCAGGGTGTCGTTCATCCAGCCCATGTCCCACTTGAAGTGGAAGCCCAGGCCGCCGTCCTCGGGCGGATAGGTCACGAGCGGCCAGGCAGTGGACTCCTCGGCGATCATCATGACGTCGGGGTGGAGCTGGCCCATGGTGGTGTTCGTCTGGCGAATGAAGGCGGAGGCGTCGAGGTCCTCCTCGGTGCCGAGCTTGTTGAAGCGCTTCTGGCCGGGGTCGTCGATGCCGAAGTTCATGTAGAGCATCGAGCTGACGCCGTCCATGCGGATGCCGTCCATGTGGAAGGTCTCGACCCAGTAGAGGGCGTTGGACACGAGGAAGCTGCGGACCTGCCCGCGCGCGAAGTCGAACTTGTGGGTGCCCCAGTTGGGGTGGATCTCGTGCTCATAGAGCATCTCGCCGTTGAAGGTCGCCAGGCCGTGGGCATCGGCGCAGAAGCCGCCCGGAACCCAGTCCATGATCACGCCGATGCCGGCCTTGTGGCAGGCGTCGACGAAGTGCATGAGCTGCTGCGGATTGCCGAAGCGCGAGGTAGGCGCGAAGTAGCCGGTGGGCTGATAGCCCCAGGAGCCGTCGAACGGGTGCTCCGAGAGGGGCAGAACCTCGATGTGCGAGTAGCCCATCTTCTTCACATAGGCGACGAGCTCCTTCGAGAGGTCGTCATAGGTGTAGAAGGTGCCGCGCTGAGCGGGGAAGGGATCGCCGGGGCCGGGCCAGGTGCCGTCCTCGCGCGGCTCGCCCTGGGGCTCGTTGCCGTGGCGCTTCCAGCTGCCAAGGTGCACCTCGAAGATGTTGAGCGGGCTTTTGAGCATCGGGCGCTCGGCGCGCTCGGCCATCCACTTCTCGTCCTTCCAGGCATAGCCCGAGATGTCGGCCGTGCGGGAGGCAGTTCCCGGGGGCAGCTCGGCAAAGAAGGCATACGGATCGGCCTTGTAGAGCTTCTCGCCGGCGCGCGAGACGAGGAGGAACTTATAGAGCTGACCCGCGACGACGCCGGGAATGAAACCTTCCCACACGTCGCCAGTCTCGGACTTGGTGAGGGGGCTTGCGGCCTCGTCCCAGTCATTGAAGTCACCGATCACATGGACCGACTGCACGTGCGGGGCCCAGACGGCAAAGTGATAGCCCGGGGTTCCGTCCGCCGCCTTGGCGGGGTGCGCTCCGAGCTTCTCGTAGCTGCGGAACCAGTTGCCGTTTCCGAGCAGGTATATATCGTCATTGCTGAGATAAAGGCTGCTATCGAGGGTGTCCATCGAACGCTCCTGTCGCTCATCCCTTGCCGCGGCCCAAATGCGCCGCAGCTCCCATCGCGTTTTGACACATAGTCAGTTTTACCAGTTCTCTCCATGGTTCGTCCACACTAATCCGCGAATGCGTCAACGGACTAGGTGGGCGTTGGGAGGGGTGGCAAATGCGCTCTTGGGGCCTCCGGGCTACGTAGAGATGTCGGTCTGCGCTCTTAGCGCCTCCGGGCCACGTGCTTTTGCGGACAGAGAGGCATCCCGCCCGGCCTTCCAGCGCAAAAGCCCAGTTGATGTCACTTCTCCGCAAACTGGAGTCACGTCGAGCCCTGTTTTTACGTAGCCCGGAAGCACCGAGAGCGCACAGGGGCGCCTCAACGTAGCCCGAAGGCCCAAAGTGCGCAGCCGAGCGTCAACCGCAGGACATAAAAACACCCCGGGGCCGCGTTCGCGGCACCGGGGCGCTCCGAGTCGATGAGGTTCAGCCGATTTAGGCGTTCTCGAGGGCCTGGTCGAGGTCGGCGATGATGTCGTCGACGTTCTCGATGCCCACCGAGAGGCGGATGAGGTCCTCAGTGAGGTGGGCCGCCTTGAGCTGCTCAGGGGTGAGCTGGGAGTGCGTGGTCGAAGCGGGGTGGATGATGAGGGACTTGGCGTCGCCCACGTTGGCCAGGTGCGTGAAGAGCTTGACGTTGTCCACGACCTTCAGGCCGGCGTCGCGGCCGCCCTTGACGCCAAAGACCACCACGCCGCCGAAGCCGTTGTGCAGGATGCGGGAGGCAACCTCGTGGCTCGGGTCGTTCTCGAGGCCGGAGTAGCGGACCCAGCTGACCTTCGGGTGGCTCTCAAGGTACTTGGCGACGGCAAGCGCATTGTCCGAGTGACGCTGAGCACGCAGCGAGAGCGTCTCGATGCCGATGCCGATGAGCTGCGCCGCGTACGGAGAGAGCGTGGGGCCGAAGTCGCGGAGCTTGTTGGCCAGGACGCGCGTCGAGAAGGGCGCGGCGGGGGCGGCATCAGCAAAGACGAGGCCGTGGTAGGAGGGGTCGGGCTCGGTGAGGGTCGGGAACTTGCCCGGGGTCTTCTTCCAGTCGAACTTGCCGGTGTCGATCACGGCGCCGCCGAGCGTCGCGCCGTGGCCGCCGATCCACTTGGTCAGCGACTCGATGACCACGGCGGCGCCGTCATCAGCAGGACGGTACAGGTACGGGGTGGCGAAGGTGTTGTCGACGAAGACCGGCACCGGCTCCTTGAGCGAGTTCGCGGCCTCGACGATGGCGGGGACGTCGGCAACGTCGACCAGCGGGTTACCGATGGTCTCGACGTACCAGAGCTTGGTGTTCTCCTTGGTGGCGGCCACGAAGGCGTCGATGTCGTTGTTCTCGACGAAGGTGGTCTCGACGCCGAGGTCGCCCAGCGTGTGCAGGAAGATATTCCAGGTGCCGCCGTAGAGCGAGTCGGAGGCGACGATGTGGTCGCCGGCGCCCACGATGTTGGTGAGGGCCAAGATCTCGGCGGCGTGGCCGGAGGCGACGGCGACGGCGCCGGTGGCGCCCTCGATGGCGGCCACGCGGGCGGCGACCGCGTCGGTGGTGGTGTTGGTCAGGCGGCCGTAGACGTTGCCCGGCTTGGCGAGGGCGAACTTGGCGGCGGCGTCAGGGGCGGAGTCGAACTGGAACGCGGCGGAGGCGTAGATCGGCAGGGCCGCGGCTCCGGTGGTCGGGTCGGGCTCGAGGCCGGCGTGAATCTGAAGGGTGTCGAAGTGCTTGGCGGGGTCCTGGGCAAAGGTGGGATCGAGCTGGAACGGCATTTTGGGATTCCTTTCGTTGGCGCCGCCGGGGCGGCGGGGTGATTTGCGTAGGTGCTTGCTTGACGCTTATGAATACTAGGCCGCAAGCCCGACCCGGCGTAGCCCCTTGATTGCGGGGATTAGTTATCTGCCGTAGCGATAACCCGGCTATCCGCGCTCGCGAAAAGTTCGATTATGGGCGGCGCATCAAACCCGCGAAAGCACCTTTTTCCTCGGTGCTATATCCGCGAGCAGCACCTCGGCATCCCAACCTACGTCCTCGAAACAATCGGCGGCGGCGCATGCCGCAGCCATAATTGCTTCATCCACCGATTCTGCCACCTCGTGTGCCACGGACGCGAATCTCTTTAGGCCGAGGCCCATCTCTTTTGCGCAGGTACGGAACTCCTCCGGCCCAAGCTTGTCGATGTTCCAAACGCCTCCGACGGCCATCCCCATATCCCTTGCCAGGTCTTCAAACCAGGTCGTGCACACAATGTCGTAGGCAGGAGCGAGTGAGCAGACGGTCCAATCAGAACCGTACAGCAAGGAGATATTCTTCAGGTGCCCGTCGCAGTTTCCAACTGCGTAGTTGAAGCAAGTCAGAGCGGCCAGCTGCACAAGATCGGCAGCCGGGTCATCCGACTGTTCCCGCAACAGCCTTGCGATAGCGGCAATCGAGCCGCCCTCAAGCTCGGCATACTTCGACCCGGACCCGAGACCCATGGCCTGCGCCATATCTTCTTGATGCAGACGCCCGACCTCGAGCTTCTCGCCAAATAGTCGTACCTCTCTGTCAAATCGACGGCTGCAGAGCACAGGAACACCGAAGTCGAGGAGATCGACGTCCGCGGCGGCGGCGCCACAAAGCGGTGCCGCCTTGGTACATAAATACTCAAGCGTCGTCAGCCGGTCTCTGGAGCCGACCTTGAGGATATGCGTCGACGCTGCGCTGTTCTTCGCCCTCATCCAGCCGGCGTCGAGCGAACACCCCGGCATATGCGCAAGGCCCACCTTGCTCTGCGTTCCCGCAAGCGAAAGCCTATCTGAGCCGTTCAGCTCAGCCATGCTTGCACGTCTCGAAAACAAATCGCAAAGTTCAGCGGCGGACACCGGTTCGTATATCGGTGGAGAGGGAATCTCCCCATGCGTAAGCACGAGGTCGCCCACACAATCCAACCCGCATGCCTCAAGCATCGAAAGCCAGTCGCCCTCCCTCACGTGTAGTTCGCTCGCCAGCAACGTCCTTGCTGCACCCTCGGGAACCAGGCCCTCAAAATACGCAAACGCCTCTAAAGGAGTAAATGAATTGCCTCTTAGCGGCAGAGAAGCAGATATCGGCTGCGGAAAGTCCTGCTCAAGATACGAAGCCGCATACGCAAATGAGCCGTCAGGGGCAAGCATCCCCACGAGCCCGGGAACTCCTGGACCTACCCGATATACTTCGAGAGCTTCCTCCATTCGCGCCTCTCCCCTCCCACCAGCGTCAGCCCAAGCATCGAGACGAGGGCGAGGACCTTTTCGAGCTCCGCCGTCGGCTTCCCGCGCTCCACCTGCGAGACGAAATTGATGCCGACCCCGGCGCACTCCGCGAGCTCCGCCTGCGTCATATTCCTGCGCCGGCGTTCGTCTCTGATTAGTTCGCCCAACGATTTCGAGTCTCGAATTACCTTCATGCTTCTTCTTTCATTCGTTCGAGTGAATTGCAGTATATCATCGTAGAATTCATTCGTTCGAGTGAACCCAATTATTCAATTCAACGTGACGGCGCAATTATCTCGCGTTACGGGAGCCAGAGCCCGCCTTCGGCGCGGCAGAACCCTTCGGAGGCGAGCTCTCGCAGGAGCTCACCGGCGAGGCCGTCGTCGAGCTCGATGCCCTCGGCTCGCACGGCGGCGATGAGCTCAGTCGTGCCCGCGCCCTCTCGCCTGCCAAGAAGGGCCCGCACGAGCGCGGCGCGTTTCTGGCGCCTCGAGCCCTCGAAGCGGGACTGCTTGGCATGGGCGCGCGAGCGGCGCGAGGGGTTGGGCACCGTGCGCTTAAGGTAGGCGCCGTAGTCAAGAAGGGCGTAATACCAGCTGCGAGGGTCGTCGGCAGGGTCGTCGGCAAAGCCGCCGTCGGGCGGACACGTGGCGTCGGCGAGCGCCGCCAGCTCACGGTCCGGCACATCCTCCTGCCCAGGCAAAAGCTCGTGGAGAAGGACGGTGCGCACATTCGTCTCGAGGTACACGCCGTGCAGATCGAACGCGAAGGCGCGAATGCCGGCAGCGGTCGCGGGGCCGATGCCGGGAAGCGCGCGCAGCTCGCGCTCGCCTTTGGGGAACTCGCCGCCCGCCTCGGCTACGGCCTGAGCCGCTCGGTGCACCGCGAGCGCGCGGCGGTTGTATCCCAGGCCCTGCCATTCGTCGAGCACGTCCGCCGCATCGGAGGAGGCGAGCGCGCGGACATCGGCAAAGCGCGCGAGCCAGCGCTGCCAGCGCCCGTCGACCCGGCTCACCTGGGTCTGCTGGAGCATGACCTCGCTGATCCAAATCTCGTAGGGATCGCGCGTCCTGCGCCACGGGAGGTCGCGGTAGAGTTCGCTCCCCTGCCGGCGGACTTTCTTTCTATATTCGGCAAGAAGCGCCTCGTCGAGCACGACGTCGTCCTTTGCCACTACTCGTCCCAGTCCAGGATCTGCCAACCGCGCTTCTTTGCAGCGGACTTGAGGGTCTGGCCCGGGCAGACCGCGAATGCCTCGTCCGCGCGAGAAAGAAGGTCCTCATCAGTGTGGTGGTCGCCGTAGGCGTACGCGAGGCGCCACGTGCCGGCGCCGTAGCGCTCGTCGCACCACTGCGCAACGGCGCGGAACTTCTGCTCGCCCGCGACGACGATCCCGTCTACGCGGCCGGTATAGCGCCCCGAGGCGTCCTTCTCCATCTGCGTGGCGAGGACGGCATCGACGCCAAGCACCTCGGCCGCGGCGTCCGCGATGACGTCGAACGTCGCCGAAACGAGCAGCGTGACGCAACCCTCGGCGCGCCGGCGCGCGACCTCGGCGATGGCGGCGGGACGGTACTTCTTTGCAAGGACCTCGTCGTGGAACGCTCGCATAACCTCGGCGATGCGCTCGGGGCTCATCTCGCCCAGCGCGCCGAACACGAGCTCGCGGGCCTCGTCTTGCCTGTACGGGAGATGGAGCTTATAGCGGCCCCCCCACCAGAGCAGGCGCAACGCGCGCGGAAGCTTCATCATGCCGTGGGTAAGCAGGTAGGCGGTAAAGAGAGACCCCGACTGACCATCGACGCACGTGCCGTCGTAGTCGAATACCGCGATCTGCCTGATGTCTGCGGAAGCGCTTGGCTGCATGCACCGATCCCGTCGTTGTGCGAACGTGTCGGCGATATGATAGCGCACCGAGGTCCGGGCGACGTAAACCGCGACACTAAAGGGCCACGCCGTGACATGACCGGCATACGAAAAAGGGCCCTCCGAAGAGGGCCCTCATCTAGTGCAATGGCGGGATGTAAGGGACTCGAACCCTCGACCTCCGACGTGACAGGCCGGCGCTCTAACCAGCTGAGCTAACACCCCGTGCGCCTTGCGCGAGGAATATTATTACATGGCTCGCGCGCCCGTGTCTAGTGGGAATTTCAAAAAAGTTTTGCCGGGCAAGAAAATCTTTTGAGAAGGGCTCGAACCGTAGGCGTTTTCCCAGCTACAGCGCAACGTTCGTAGTTGCTCCCGTGGAATCGGTGACGACGACGGAAGACCCGTCGAGCGTGGCTGAGACGATGGAGCCCGACCCGTGGACGACGTTGCCGTCGGCGTCCGCAACCTGCATGGGCATCGAACCGTCGGCCGGCATGTAGGCGATGACGTCCCAGCTGTCCTCCAAGCTCTCCGGGATCACGAGCGCGCCGTTGTACACGATGAGGCCCGACGGCGCGCCGGCAAGGCGGATACCCTGCTCCCCGCCGCCCAGGAAGTTCTCGACCCCGTTGGCCAGCACGACCCATGCGCCGTCCTCAGCCTGCGTAAGGGAGTACTTCACGCCGTGGATGGACACTTCGCCGTCGGACGTTGTCTGGTCTTGGGCGGGATCACTCGGCTGCTCGAGGTCCTGGCTCTGGTCGGTTGCCGTCGGCTTGGGCGTGAGCGCCGACGTGACGCAGCGAACAAGGAAAAAGAGAACCACGAGAGCGAGAATCGCGCCGCCCACGATGATGAAGATGTTCTTCTTTGTGCGCTCGGGGCCCTCAGGGACAAAGACGGTGCCCTCCTCGGGGCCCAGGCGCTTGCTCGCGCGACCCGCGGCGGCGGATAGCTTCTCGGACGAGTGGCGCTTGTTGAACCGGCGCTCGGCGTTGCGACGCGCCAGGTCGGCGGCGTGCGCCGCGTTCTTGCGCGTGGTTACCTCGGCACCCTGGCCGGCGTGGAGCGTGGTGATTCTCGAGGGGCCTGCGTCGCTGGGACGAGGCTTGTTCTCGCTAAAAGGCATGTTCGGGTCCTCCCGTCGCGCCGCGAGGACGCGCCGTAATTGAGCTGCGGTTTAGGGGTGATTATACGCCGCGCCCGTAAACGGCCCATGAAGGGCCGCGTTTTGCGCGTTGCCTGCAAATACGCGGCGCAAATAGCAGGCGCGCCCGGAACAGCTGATGTTCCGGGCGCGCTCAAATCAGTAATTAGAGTTCGCGACGAGCCTCAATGGCGCGGCCAAGGGTGACCTCATCGGCGTACTCAAGGTCGCCGCCCACGGGCAGGCCGCTCGCCAGGCGGGTGACGCGAATGCCGAGCGGGTGGATCTGCCGCGCGAGGTAGGTGGCGGTCGTCTCGCCCTCGACGTCGGGGTTCGTGGCCAAGATCACCTCGCCGACCTCGTCGGACGCAAGGCGCGCCAAGAGCTCGCGGACGTGCAGCTGGTCGGGGCCGATCTTGTCCATGGGGCTGATGACGCCGCCGAGCACGTGATAGAGGCCGCGGTACGTGCCCGTGCGCTCGATCGCCTGCACGTCGCGCGGCTCGCCGACAACGCAGATCGTGGAGCGGTCGCGGCTCGGGTCCTCGCACACGTCGCACTTCTCGCGCGTGGCGTACGAGAAGCACACGGGGCAGAAGTGCACCTGCTGCTTGACCTCGAGGATCGCATGGGCAAGACGCCTGGCCTCCTCGGCGTCGGCCTCAAGCAGGTAGTACGCGATGCGCTGGGCCGACTTCGGGCCGATGCCCGGAAGCCTGCCCAGCTCGTCCAGAAGGCGCTGCAGCGCATGGCCGTCGTTTGCCTGATAGTCCATTCTTCAGAGCGGGTCCCGGCGCGACCTAGAAAAGGCCCGGGATGTTGAGGCCGCCGGTAACGGCGCTCATCTGCTTGCTCGCCATCTGCTCGGCCTGCTCGAGGGCGTCGTTGACGGCGGCCAGGACCATGTCCTGCAGCATCTCGACGTCCTCGGGGTCCACAGCCTCGGGGTCGATGGTCACGTCGGTGATGCGCATGTCGCCGGTCGCGGTGACCTTGACCATGCCGCCGCCGGTGCTGGCGGTGACCTCGGTCTCGGAGGCGCGCTGCTGGGCGGCGAGGAGCTGCTCCTGCATCTTGCGGGCCTGGGCCATCATCTGGTTGCGGTTCATGCCGCCCATGTTGAATCCCTTGGACATGTTCGATCCTCTCGGTTCGGCCTTCTGGAAAGAAGGGCGCGGTCGGTAGTTTGTTGTGCGAGCAACCCGCCTCGGGCTACTCGTCGTCGGCATCGTCGGTCGGCTCGTCTGCGAACTCGGAGCCGTCGGCAGGATCCGCCTCGGCGCCCTCGTCATCATACGAGACGTCGGCGTCGTCCTCATCGGCGGAGGGCTTCTCTACAGAAACATTGGTCGGCGCGCCGAACACGTCGGTGAGGCCGGCCAGGATGTCGCTGAACTCCGGGGCGAGATCGACGGGAGCCGCTGCGGGCGTCGCGGGCGCGGCCTGCGGGGCGGCAGCGGCCGGCGCCGGCGCCGGAGCGGGTGCGCTCGCAGGGGACTGGGA